>OLNF01002418.1_pt1 | contig 14648 bp, 14 predicted proteins | sample 1673061 | NCBI WGS metagenome assembly OLNF01 (sample SAMEA3136751, study PRJEB25190) | human gut metagenome | reverse complement strand
TGCTTGATGACCGCCGTGGGCGTGATGAAACTCTCCTCCGCCGCCTTGTTGAAGCTCCCCGCATCTGCTGCACGCAGAAAAGTTTCCAGCTGTGGGTTATACATGGATCATCACACCCCCTCGTTTCATCAGTTTGCATTATTAGATACGAAATGTGGTTTTCCCGCAAGTTTTTCGCTCCCTTATCGATCAAGGAATCACCGCTATGTTGTTACCGCTTCAGCCATCGCGAAAATTTTTTGATTGATCTCGCCGTTCTCGCACTTCACCTTTTCCTTCTGCGCTTCTTTGCTCCAAGCGGAGAACGCTTCCTGCGGGATCTTTCCCGCACGAATCCATGCGAAGCGGTCACAATTTCGAACGACAAAATGGCCTTTGCCATTGGAAAAACAAAATCGCAACCCAATGAAATGGTTGCGATTTTGAAGCGAGGAGCAGCAGAATGAGCGCGAGATGAGCTTTTATGGGAAACATAAAAGCTCGTCGCAAGCGATATGACGCTTGCGACGAGCTGGTGCGCCCGACAGGACTTGAACCTGCACGCTCGCGCAATGGAACCTAAATCCATCGTGTCTGCCAATTCCACCACGGGCGCATATCCCGCGTCCGCCGCCCGGCGGACGCAGAGATATTTTATCATACCGCAAAAACCTTGTCAACGGTCGCTGGGAACAGTTCTCAACTATTCAGCCATAGGATTTTACTTATGCCTGCGCATCCTCCCCAGGATAGTGGACATGCAGCAGATGGTGCGCTTCCTCCGTGGTGATCTTCTGATAGAGCGCGTTCAGGATCAGGTTGGCCTGCGACGATTTGATGAGCGAGCCGCAATCCGCTTCATAGAGGCCCTCGGCGCGCGCCTGCTTCTGCGGCGTCAGTCCGCGCGGCTGACCCGCGCCGCCGACGCAGCCGTTTGTACACGTCATAACCTCGACCAGATCGAAATGCTCTTCTCCGGCCTCCATCTTCGTGATCAGCCGCTTCGCGTTGGCCAGACCATGGACGACGCCGATGCGCACCGCCTTGTCCCCAACGGTCAGCTCCGCCGCGCGGATGCCGTCCGTACCGCGCAGGCCGGAATGGGCGATGGCCTGCAAGGTGTTCTTCGATTCGCTCTCCATCACGCGCCGCTGCGTTTTGCAGAACGGGATGTCGTCGTGATGCGCATAGGCTTTCCCGTCCAGCTTGTACAGCAGCCAGTCGATGATCTCGCCGTGCAGGATCGTCTTTTCCAGAATCTCTTCGCAGTCCTCGGGATGGACGTGCGTGTAGAGGATGCCCTCCGGCTGAATTTCAACCAGCGGCCCCATCTCACAATAGCCCTGACAGCCGCTGCGCTTGAAATGGAGCGTATCGTGGCCGCCCTCTTCCCGCAGCGCCACGCGCGTCTTCAGCCCGCGCTCAGTGCACAGCGCCGTCAGCTTCTCGTAGACATTCATCGATCCGCCCGCGCCGAGACATGCAACCGTCTCCAGCGTGAAGATGCCGTCGTCCGTCGTCTTGTGCTTACCGGTCAGGCCGAGGTGCTCGCGTACAGCGTCATAGATCGGCTGGGATTTCCGAACATGATATGCCGTGCCGTTGCAGACCTTGACGATGTGCTTGCCCTTGGCTTCCAGCGAGAAATTCTCGAAGAAAGTCGCCACGCCGTACACCTTGGCAATCGCAATGCCAGGCTCGCGCGCGATCAGCTCCAGATTGCTCTGGCTGAGATAGCTGTACTCCGCCTGAACATCCTGAAGAATCGCGATCAGCGCGGCCTAGCTGCGACCATGCTTGTCGATGATCTGCATGACCTTTGCGCGTTGCGCTTCGTTCATTTGCTGTTTCCCCCTTATATTACGGATTTCACCGTCTTTACGGTCGATAAAAAAAGAGCCGCGCCTTTGAAACTCGCGCGACCGGACAGGAGCAGACGCGGCCGATCCTCTGGCCATCTGTTTTTTGCGTCTGCTATATTGTATATAATATAATAATATATCAAAAAATCAATGTAATTTTTGTACAGGATGCACTATGCGCTTTTGTACAGGATGCACCATATCATACCATTTTCCACATTTCATTTCTAAACCGCCATGAATCTCCTGTTTTTGCGCCTGGCGCCCGTTGAAAACGCGCATCACAGCTCCGCCGCAGCGGAAACGCCTCTATCAATCAGGCCCGGCGGAACGTCGTTCCGCCGGGCCTATCTTACCGCACATTCCGGGTCAGTTCCGGTGCGCGGCGCGGAGTCAGGATGCCTCATCCCGCGAGATGTAGATCTCCTCCGCCAGCTGCTGCGCCTCGATCATCCGATTGCGCAGCTCCTCCAGCGCCTGCTCCGCCTCCGTAACTGCACGGAACAGCACCAGATACTCCTGTGTGATATTTGACATTTCATCAGCCTCCCGACCGGCATCCCACGCCGTATGCGGCGGGGGACAGGGTTTCCCTGTACCTCCCGGTCACGGCATAAGCATACATGGAAATGGCGAAAAATGCTGTCGAAACACGTCGCCGCTGTTCAGAAAGCGTTAATTTATTTTGGAATTTGTCCGTTTTCAGATCAACCCGCGCTCGAGCATCAGCTTCGCGCGCAGCGCCGCAGCCTGTGTCTTTGCGTCCGGGATATCCCCGGCCAACACCTTGTCCACCAGCTCGTCCAGCGGCATCCGGAACACGTTCAAAAATTCATCCTCATCCAGCTCCCGCTCCCCGAACGTCAGCCCGCGCGCCAGATACATCTGGATTCGCTCCGTCGAATACGCGCCCACCGGGCAAAACAGCCCCAGCGCGTGCCATTCCGCCGCCGTCGCGCCGGTCTCCTCGCGCAGTTCGCGCTGCGCCGCCTCCAGCGGATCTTCGTCCGGCGCATCCAGCTTGCCCGCCGGGATCTCAGTGATCACCTCGCGCAGCGGATAGCGATACTGCCGCTCCAGCAGCACCTCGCCGTTCTCCAGCAGCGGAATGATACACACCGCGCCGTTGTGGATATTATATTCGCGCGTGGCCGTCTGCCCATTCGGCAGACGCACCGTGTCGCGCCGGATGTGCAGCAGCGTCCCGTCGTATTTTGCCTCGGAGCTGAGCTGTGTTTCCTCCAGATGTTCAAACTGTTCCATGCTATGTTCCTCTTTTCCGGAAAAAATTTCATGTGTATTTCAAGACAGGCCGGACAAACTATCCCCAGAGAGAACGTGTGCCGAACCCGGCAGGATTCATATTCTGCATCATGATCGAAAAAGGACGCTTTTTCAAAGAATTTTGAATGGGAACGGCATCCGCGGCCCCTTCCGTGCCGACAGGCCCTTCGCCGCCCGGCGGCGATGAGCGCACCGCGTTTTTCGCCGGAGCGGTGGCGGCTCGGAACATCCGGGTATCCTCGTTTCTTGATTGAAACGCCCGGCCCTCACCCGCGGCCGTTCCCTCTGTCCAGCCCATCCGCACCCCGGATGGATGCTGATTCCCGGCGGGAGGCCGGGGCGGTTCGCCGCCCCGGCCTTTTGTGTTCGGCAGCCGCGCCTCGTTCCTCTTCGGCCTTCGCCGGATCTTTTGTCCGTAGGGGCGACCATTGGTCGCCCGCCTCCACCGTTTTCCCCAGCATAGCAGAATTCCGGGAAAAATGCAACACAGAAGCGCCGCTCACTCCGCCCGCACTTCTGACGCGGCGCGGAGCTGCCGGTCGGTGCGGAGCAGGATATAGAGCGAGGCGAGGAATGTGAGGATGTCGGCGGCGGGCATGGAATAGAGCACGCCCATGAGTCCAAACGCGCGCGGCAGCAGCATCACGAGCGGCACGGCGAGCAGCACTTCCCGGAAGAACGACAGCCCCGCCGATTCCACCGGCCGGCCCAGCGCCTGCATGAAGATGAACGCGGCCTTGTTGACCGTGGCCAGCGGCAGCATACAGAGATAGATGCGGAAGGCCAGCACGGCGAACCGCTCGTAGAGCGCATCCTCCGAGCCGAAAATGCTGATGAGCTGAAGCGGGAAGCACTGCGTGATGACGAGCGACACCGCCCCGAGCATGAATTCCGCCGCCATCAGCCGCCAGAGCACGCCGCGGCAGCGGCCAAACTGCTTGGCTCCGTAGTTGTAGCCGACAATCGGGATGCACCCGGCGGACATGCCGATCGTGATGGCGATGATGATCTGGAAGACCTTCATCACGATGCCGAGCACCGTGAGCGGAATGTCCGCGCCGAATTCCGACTGCGCCCCATATTTCACCAGCATCGAATTGGTTGCGGCCATCGCGATGACCAGCGAGATCTGCGCGAGGAAGCTGCACAGGCCGAGCGGCAGGAATTTGCCGAGGATGCGGCCGGAAAGCCTGAAATCCGCCTTTTCAAACTTCAAAACCTTCGTATGACAGAGATACCACACGCTCATCCCCGCCGTGACGAGCTGCCCGAGCACCGTCGCGATCGCCGCGCCCACCACGCCGCCGTGGAACACAAAGATGGCAATCGGGTCGCCGATGACGTTCGTGACCGCTCCGGCCAGCATACAGCCCATCGCAAAATTCGGGCTGCCGTCTGCGCGGATGATCGGATTGGCAGCCTGCCCGAAAACATAGATCGGGATGCCCGCCGCGATCCACGCGAAATAATCCCGCGCATAGGGCAGATTCGCCTCCGTCGCACCGAACAGCGCAAGCAGCGGATCGCGGAAAATATAGTAGAGCGCCATCACGACAATTCCGACCAGCACGCTGAGCGTCACCGCATTGCCGACAGCGCGGTTTGCGTCCTTCACGTTCTGCTTGCCAAAGCAGATGGAGACGAAGCTGCACGCGCCGTCGCCGATCATGACCGCGAGGCCGAGCGCCAGCACCGTCAGCGGGAAGACAACGCTCGTCGCGCCGTTGCCGAGATAGCCGACGCCCCAGCCAATGAAGATCTGGTCGACGATGTTGTAAAGCGCCCCGACCAGCAGCGAGATTGTACACGGCACGGCAAATTTCCGCATCAGCTTACCCAGCGGGGCCGTCCCCAAAAAGTCCTGTTTTTCTTCCATAACTACCTCCATAAGCGAAAAAAATAGTGCGTAAGTCCGTTTGGACTTACGCACATTTGCTACACAACGACCTTATTTTAACAAATCGCGGTCAAAAATGCAAATGATTTTTTCTGTGGAAAAGCATTGACGGAGGTGGTATACTATATGAGACTGACATAACAGAAAAACGAGGGGGTTTTATGATCGATTTTCATGATATCACCGTCCGCGACCAGCGCTGGATTGAGCCGATCCTTCACGCAGCCAACAAGCCGGGCGCGGACTATACGTTTACGAGTATGCTGTTCTGGACGAATTACTACGGCCAGGTCGGTCGCGTGGGCGATTTCGTCACGCAGTATCTGCACTGGGAAGGGCGCAACATCTATCTCTTCCCCGCCGGGCAGGGCGACCTGCGCGCGGCGGTGGACGCAGTGCTGGACGACAGCCTGCGGCGCGGCGGCCAGACGCGCTTCCGCGGCGTGACGGCGGACGCACAGGCATTTCTGGAGGAACAGTATCCGGGCCGCTTCCGCTTCACGCCGTACCGCGATTCGTTCGACTATATCTACACCGTCGAAGAGCTGACCGAGCTGCGCGGTAAAAAGCTGCAATCCAAGCGCAACCACTGCCACCGCTTCGAATCGGAGCACCCGGACTGGCATACCGAGGTCATCACAGCGGAGAACATTGAAAAATGCCGGGAAATGGTGGCCCTTTGGTACCAAAACCACCCGGAAAATTATGAAATTCAGAGCGAGAAGAAGGCCATCGCCAAGGCGTTCGATCATTTTGCTGCCATTGGCATGGACGGATGGATGCTGCTGGACGGCGAGCAGGTGCTCGGCTTCTCGATGGGCTATCGGATGAACCGGACGTATTACGACGTCTGCTTTGAAAAGGCGTATGCCGATATTCAGGGCGCGTATACGATGATCAACCGCGAATTTTCGCGCCATATCGCGGAAAAATACCCGGAACTGGAATTTTTGAACCGCGAGGACGACATGGGCGAGCCGGGCCTGCGCAAGGCGAAGGAATCCTACCAGCCGACGCTGCTGCTCGAAAAATGCACCGCCGACCTGCAAGGAGGCTTCTGATGCGGACGAGAAAGACCGGGCCGGACGATGTTCCGGCGCTGAAAGCGCTCTGGAAGCAGGCGTTCGGCGACACGGACGCGGAGATCGACAGTTTTTTTAAGACCGTTTATCCCGAGGCGACAGGCTTCTGCGCGGAGGAAGACGGTGCGGTCATCGCGATGCTCTTTGCCCTGTCGCTCACGCTGGCGCACGGCGAGGAGATGCAGAAGGCTGCCTACCTCTATGCCGTCGCGACGGACGAGGCGTTCCGCGGGCGCGGCGTGTGCCGCGCACTGATGGAGTTTGCGGAAAGGACGCTGCGGAAACGCTACGTCTCCTGTCTGCTGCTCGTCCCGGAGACGGAAAAGCTTGCGTCCTACTATGAGACGATGGGCTACGCGCGGCAGGACAGCTGCACTATGCAGACGCTCCGCGCGGACGCGCCGCAGGGCGCGGCGGCTGTGGTCACGCCGCAGGAATACGCGGGCCTGCGCGAGACGCTGCTGTTTGACGTGCCGCACACGCGGTATTCGAAGGCACAGCTGGACTACGCGGCAGAGGATCTGGACTTTTACCGGCTGGAGCAGGGCTATGCGCTCGGCTGCGCGGCGGTGCGCCGCGCGGGGCCGGTCGTGGAAGAGCTGCTGCCGGATGCGCGGATGCTCCCGGCGCTGGCTGCGGCGCTCGGCACGGGGCAGTATCCGGTGAAAACGCCGGGGCACGGTACGATGAACTGCATGGCCAAATGGCTGGACGCAGAGAAGCAAACTGCGCCGATCTGGCTGGCTTTCGATTTCGACTGATATGCAAAATTGGAAAGAGGGGGCGTTCGCTTGGAGACGGAAGCCTTGAAACTGCCCGGGCAGGACGTCCGGAAGCTGCTCGCCGCCGCAAACGGCGACGCAGCGCTGCTTTACTTATATGAACAGTCCGGCCTGCCGCGTGCGGAGGCGATGGAACGGCTGCGCATGACGCAGACGCGCTATGACCTCGCGGCGGCGACCTTACAGCAGATGGGACTCTGGCAGGAGGAGACGAAGCGCTTCTTCGCCCCGGCGGAGGCGCCGCACTACACCGAAGAGGACGTCACGCGCGAATACCACGCAGGACCGGAATTCCCGAGCATGGTGGGCGAGGCGCAGCGTCGGCTGGGCCGCATCCTGTCCACGGAAGAGCTGAAAATTCTGCTCTGCATCTACCGCTATCTCGGCCTCGCGCCGGAGGTCATCTCCATTTTGATCAGCTACTGCATCCAGCGCGGACACGCGCGGGGCGTGAGCAGAATGCCGTCCATCCGGACGATCGAGAAGGAGGCGTACCGCTGGGCCGACCTCGGCATCGAGACGATGGAGCAGGCCGCAGCCTATATGCAGCAGCAGTTACAGCTGCAAAACGGCATTGGCCGGGTGCGGCGGCTGCTCGGCATCGGCGAGCGGCGGCTGACGGCCGGTGAGGAGAAATTTGTGGTGACGTGGCTCAGTTGGGGCTTCGGCGAGAAGGAGATCCAGCTGGCCTACGAGAAGACGTGCATGAATACGGGCGGCCTGAAATGGCCGTATCTGAACTCAATCTTGAAGAGCTGGCACGAACAGGGCTTCACGACGCTCGCGCAGATCGACGCGGGCGACCGCCAGCCGGCAAAGGCCGCGAAGCCGGGCTACGGCGTACAGCGGCACGGCGACAAGCTGACCGAGCTGGAGCGCGAGGCCATCGCCCGCATGATGCAGGAGGAGGACTGACATGGCATATTCCGCCGCGATCCTTGCGCGTGCAAAGGCGCGTTTGGCTGCCGCACGCGAACAGAACGCACAGGACGACGCCGCGCGCATCGGCGCGATCTACGAGCGCCTGCCGCGTCTGCGGCAGATCGACCTCGAATTGCAGAAGACCGCCGCGAAGGTCTGCGCGGCGGCGTTCCGCGCGGGCGAGGACCCGAGCGAGACCATCCGCCAGCTGAAGGACGAAAACCTCCGCCTCCAGCAGGAGCGGGACTGGATTTTGGAGTCCGAAGGCGTCGATCCCGACGATTTGGAGCAGACCGCCGTCTGCCCGCGCTGCGGCGGGAGCGGCTATCTCGGCGCGCGGATGTGCGAATGTCTGGCGGAACTCTGCCGGCAGGAGCAGAAGAAAGAGCTTTCCACGCTGCTCGGCGCGGGCCGCGAGAGCTTCGACCGCTTCCGGCTGGACTATTATCCGGCGGAATATGACCCCGACCTCGGAACCAGTCCACGCGAAATTATGAAAAAGGTCTATGAGCGGGCAGTGCGCTATGCGCAGAGCTTCGCGCCGGGTGCCCGCTCGCTGCTGTTTTCGGGCGCGACCGGCCTTGGCAAGACGTTCCTGTCCGCGTGCATCGCGCGCACCGTGGCCGACCGGGGCTATTCGGTCTGCTATGTATCGGCGGAGGCGCTGTTTGCGGACTTCGAGCAGCAGAAGTTCCGCCCGCGCGAGGGCGAGGACGTGACACGGAAATATCTCGCGTGCGACCTTCTGATCCTCGACGACCTCGGCACGGAGATGACGACGCAGTTTACGATTGCCGCGCTCTATCAGGTCGTCAACACGCGCCTGATGGAGAGCCGGGCGACCATCGTGTCGACGAATCTGCCGGTCGGAGAACTCGACCGCCGCTATTCCGCGCAGATCGCCTCGCGCCTGCTCGGCGCGTATACGCTCTATAAATTCAGCGGCAAGGACATCCGGATGCTGCAAAAGTCCATGGCGAGGCCCACGGAGGACATGAATCGATGACGGAATTTCTGGTGCGGCGGCTGATCCGCGGCGCACAGAATACCGAAGACCCCTCTGTGCGCGAAGCATATGGACGGTTGGCCGGGATCGTGGGCGTCGTGTGCAACGTGTTGCTGTTTGTCGGGAAATTCCTGCTCGGTACGCTGACCGGCAGCGTCGCCATCACGGCGGATGCGGTCAACAACCTCTCCGACGCATCCAGCTCCATCGTGACGCTGATCGGCTTCCGCCTCGCGGCGAAGCCCGCCGACGCCGGGCATCCCTTCGGCCACCACCGGATCGAATACCTGGCGGGGCTGGCCGTGGCGGCGATGATCCTGTTGATCGGCGCGGAGCTGGTAAAAACGTCCATCGGCAAGATCATCCACCCGGCGGACGTGGAATGTACGGCAGCGACGATCCTCGTGCTGTTGGCATCGATCCTGGTGAAGCTCTGGCTGGCACGCTTCAACCGGACACTCGGTAAAAAGATCAGCTCCCCCGCCCTGATGGCGACGGCGGCAGACAGCCGGAACGACGTCATCACAACAGCGGCAGTCCTGCTCTGCGCGGTGCTTGCGGCGGCGACGGGGCTGCGGCTTGACGGCTATGTCGGCCTGCTCGTCGCGCTGTTCATCCTCTGGTCGGGCATTTCTATCGCAAAAGATACCATCGATCCGCTGCTCGGCGCCGCGCCGGATGAATCGCTTGTCCATGCCATCGCATCGGAGATCACGGGCTACGGCGGCATCCTCGGCATCCACGACCTGATGGTGCACGATTACGGACCCGGCCGCCGCTTCGCCAGCGCGCATGCCGAGGTGGACTACCGGATGAACATTTTGGATGCGCACGAGCTGCTCGACGACATCGAGCGCGACGTCCGCACAAAGCTGCACGTCGACCTTGTCCTCCACTGCGACCCGATCGTGACCGACGACGCTGAGCGCAGCGCACTGCGCGACCGGGTGCTCTCCTATCTGACGGAACAGGACGCGCGGCTGTCGATCCACGACTTCCGCGTCGTGCGCGGGACGGGACATACGAACGTGATCTTCGATCTTGTCGTGCCGTTCGATCTAGCGGGAAAGACAGCGGAGCTTCAGCGGGGACTGGAGCGGGCGCTCAGCGCGGACGGCCAGCGGTATCATGCGGTCATTACAGCGGACGCCGAGGCCTTCAACGACGTGCACACCAGGCCGGAAACGAGAAACTAGTTTTTGTAGATCCAGCGATCTGCAAGCATAGAAAAAGAGCGGCGCGAGGCTCTCTGCTGGTAAGACAGTAAAATTCAAATTTCTTGGAACAGGCATGCAGTTCGTTCAGGGTTTCCTCCACGCTGCCGCGCACAAGTTCTTTGATCTGACCCTTGATAATTTCCTCGTTGAATTGTACAATTTTCTCGGACATAGTTTGCTGTCTCCTTTCAGAATGGTGTGTGCCAACTTCATTCTGCCAGAGTCTGCAAACTATGTCTTCTTTTTTGCCTTCTCCTTTTTGCGCAGCTTATCCGTCAATTGCCATTTTGCGAAGGTAAGCGCTCATATTCTCTATCCCAAGCTGCGCCATCCTCGCCTTTATCAAGCCGAGTTCTCTTTCATCTACGAAGAATTTGACCTGTATCGGTCGTTTGCGGTTCCTGTTGTCTGGCATTATTCTACCTCTCTGCGTATCAGTATTCCTTTCATAAGCTCCGAATCATTATGGAAATCGCAGACGGTTTTCATTTCATCTTCCGTACAGCCGATTAGCAGCTTGATCTCGGAATCCCTTTTTAGCAGATCAACAGTGCAAATGATAGCATTGACATTGACAGAAGATAGAGAGCCTTTCCAAACGTCTATGCCATCGCCATCCATAGATGTGGTATTTTCAATATAGCCGTAATCCACGTCATACCGGATATGCGGAAACCGGGGATGCGTGCTGCCTTTCGGCCTGTCAATTACAATTTTCCCAGAAGATACAAGCGTATCGATCGCACTCCAAAAATCATGATCGTATTTCATATCCTCACCGTTTTGCTGTTTCAAGACATACTTCCATGCACTGCTTTCTTGATAGTAGAAGAACTCGCTCAGATTTTCTTCTTTGAAAACCCGTAGCATATCACGCATATCCAAAGACAACTTGAGATTAGGCAGATTGGCAATATCTTCCCACCAAACCCGACCTTCGGAGCTGGAATGTAATTCGCCATCAAAACAAGTTGTCTTATAAAGCAGCACAACAACCTGCACTGATTTTCACACCAGTCTTTGATACCGCAGAGCTGGGGAGAACGGATATGCAGTCCAGTTTCCTCCTGCACCTCACGAATCACGGCATCCGTAAAGGATTCTCCCGGCTCTATATGACCTCCGGGGAAGGTGATGCCCGGCCAGTCCCGTTTTTTCCGGTCGATCACGACAACTCGGCTGCCATCACAGATCATGCACATATTTGTAAATTCAACCGTTTCGGTTCTTGCCATTATGTTAAAACTCCTTCCTCAAAAAAGTAAAACGGATTTTCAATGCTCTCCGCACCAAAAACTTTTGTAGCCATTCGATACATTGCCTTGGCGTGAATGCGGTCATGCCAGATAAAACGGCGCAGGACTTTACGCAGGGACCAATCCTCACCATAGCTGCCTTTTCTGACGGTATTTTGCAGAAAATCAGGGTTAGATTCAAGCGATTCAAATCCCCGCTTGCGGCATTCGTATATGTTGCCGTCATGATCGGCATCCACAGCAATCTCCGCAAAATAATATGTATTCACATTCTTTGTATGCTCGTACATTTCATCAGCTGAGCGCGGAACTTTGCCGTAAAAGGTCTTGCGCTCGGGAGCAGCCGTTGCATTCTTATCGGGAACAGAATCATACAAGGCAAGAAAATCCTGCGCTGATTTCAGCGCAAGTGCCTTTAACTTTTTATATTCTTCTGCTGTCAGCGGTGCTTTTTCACTTTCAAAAAGCACATCAGAGTCCGCATCGCAGATCGCAAGCTCGGAAACCTTTTCTTCGATGATGGCGATATCCATGCTTGTTACTGCTTTTTTGCCGCACCATTTGAGATAAGAGCATATTTCTGCTTGCATTTTCCGGACAGCGGCTTCCAATGTTTCTCCGCGGGTGTATGCACCTACAAAATCCACCGCATAAAGCAAGGTGTCTCTGCCGTTATGCTCCCATACACAGTTGATCGTCATATGGTATCTCTCCAATCGTCTGCTTCATGATAATAATTGAGCCTGATCTAAAGGCTGATATTCCGTGACCACTTCGAGATGCGCCTTTGAATCGCCATTCAAAACGATGACGGCATACGTCAGCAGGTTATTGTAGATCAGATCGTCAAACGTGCCCACTCGTTCGTGTGTACACACAGCATAGCACAGCAATCATTCTATTTTCAATAGGCGCGACGGAAGTTATCGCCATTTAGCAATATTATTTTGTGCTAAAATCTGATTTTTCGATTCTAACAGTGTCAATCATACTCTGCATCGAAATACCTATCTATCGACTTTACGGTTTTGAGGGGTATTTTGCTTGACCGCAAATATACGCACTCCCCAGCGAACGGTATTCACTCCCCAGCGATTCGCTGTTTTACAAAATAACCGCACGAAAGCGATAACAACTTCACCCGTTTCGCGGTCTTTGCCGTGCAGATCACACAGGCAAGTCTTTTCGCCCCTTAAACGCACAAAAGCAGACAGCATCCAACCGAAGCCGGATGCTGTCTGCTTGCGGTCCGATCCCGTTTTACGGCAGCCGATTTTGTAATTTCTTCAAATTACCGTCTGTCGGCACACGGGAAAGTCCCTTTTTATCTTATGCGGTTTAGTCTTTGTAAAGCTCCGCCATCTTGACGAGTCTCTCGTAGCGCTCCTTCGCAGCTTCCTCTGCCTTTGCGAAGAGCTCCTTGGATCTCTCCGGGAAGGACTGAGCAAGGCGGCTGTAGCGTGCCTCGTTGGTGATGAATGCCTGGTAGTCTCCGGTGGGAGCCTTGGAGTCGATCGTGAGCTTAGCGCCCTCGGCAGTGGGATTGAATCTGAACATGTTCCAATATCCTGCCTCGACAGCCTTCTTCATCTCGAGCTGGCAGTTCTGCATTCCGCCCTTCTTGATGCCGTGCATCTCGCAGGGAGCGTAGCCGATGATGAGAGACGGGCCGTGGTAAGCCTCTGCCTCCTTGATTGCCTTGAGCGTCTGTGCCATGTCTGCGCCCATTGCGATCTGTGCAACGTAGACGTAGCCGTAGGACATTGCGATCTCGGAAAGGCTCTTCTTGCCGATCGCCTTACCTGCTGCCGCAAACTGTGCGACCTGACCGATGTTGGAAGCCTTGGAAGCCTGTCCGCCGGTGTTGGAGTAGACCTCGGTGTCGAACACGAAGACGTTGACGTCTTCGCCGGAGGCGAGGACATGGTCGACGCCGCCGAAGCCGATGTCGTAAGCCCAGCCGTCGCCGCCGAAGATCCAGACGGACTTCTTGGACAGGTAGGACTTCTTCGCGAGGATCTCAGCGCCCAGCTTGCAGGCGTCGCAGTCGCAGTACTTTTCGCCCTTGGCCTTCAGTTCGGCAGCATGCGCGGCGAACTGCGGCATCTCGGCCAGCTCGTCCACGGTGCAGACGTTCTCTTCGAGGGCCGCGACGTAGGCCTTGGTGGCCTCGGCGTTGGCATCGAGATCGTTCACGGTGTCGAGGTACTTCTGCGCGGCGGCCTTGAGGTCGGCGTTCGTCCACTCGACGGCGATGAGCGCCTTGGTCTTCTCAATCAGGCTGTCACGGATGGCCTTCTGACCGAGGTACATGCCGAAGCCATGCTCCGCATTGTCCTCAAACAGGGAGTTGCACCATGCCGGGCCGTGGCCTTCGGCGTTCGTGCAGTAGGGGGAGGTAGCGCCCGGGCCGCCCCAGATGGACGAGCAGCCGGTGGCGTTGGAGATATACATCTTGTCGCCGAAGAGCTGAGTCACGAGACGAGCATAGCTGGTCTCGGCGCAGCCTGCGCAGGAGCCGGAGAACTCAAGCAGCGGCTTGCGGAACTGGCTGCCCTTGACGTCGGCCGTCTGAAGCTCCTTCTTCTCGGAGACCTTCTCGACGCAGTAGTTGAACACGTCCTGCTGATCGAGCTGGGTTTCCTGCGGGACCATCTTGAGGGCCTGCACCTTTTCGGGGCAAGCGCCGACGCAGACGCCGCAGCCCATGCAGTCCAGCGGGGAGATGGCCATGGTGAACTGATAGACACCCTTGCCCTTACCGGCCTTGACAGGCACGATCTTGGCGGCGGCGGGCGCGTTCTTGGCTTCCTCGTCGGTCAGTGCAACGGTACGGATGGTGGCGTGCGGGCAGACATAGGCGCAGTTGCCGCACTGGATGCACTTCGTGGCGTCCCATTCCGGAACGGCGACGGCAACGCCGCGCTTCTCATAAGCGGCAGCGCCGAGTTCGAACTGGCCGTCGACATGATCCAGGAACGCGGACACAGGCAGGCTGTCGCCGTCCATCTTGTCGATCGGGAACAGGAGATCCTTAACCTGCTTGACCAGCTCCGGCTTGCCCTCGAGCGCGTGGTCGACGACGACATCTTCCGCGGTCGCCCAATCGGCGGGAACCTCGACCTTGACATAGGCGGTAGCGCCGGCGTCGATGGCCTTGTGGTTCATCTCGACGACGTCCATGCCCTTCTTGGAGTAGGACTGCGTGGCCTTCTCCTTCATGTACTGGATGGCCTCTGCCTCGGGCAGAACCTTGGCCAGGGAGAAGAACGCGGACTGAAGGATGGTGTTGTTGCGCTTGCCCATACCGATCTCGATGGCCAGGTCAATGGCGTCGATGGTATACAGCTGGATGTTGTTGC
>OLNF01002402.1_pt1 | contig 14745 bp, 14 predicted proteins | sample 1673061 | NCBI WGS metagenome assembly OLNF01 (sample SAMEA3136751, study PRJEB25190) | human gut metagenome | reverse complement strand
TCGCGGATTACCGGTTTTGGCTGCATGCTGCCGCATGCCATCCAACCTACGCACTTGGCGATAGATTGAGTGGTGGGCGGTTTCGCTGATGTGCGTTTGGACGCGCGCATAGCCTTTGCCTCATTGGCGTGTCCGGCGAATTTTGCTCTGGTTGCCATTCTGAATCGCCTGTTTGGGTTTGCGTTTGGGGTGCGGGGTGGGCCTTGCTATACTGGCTTGGACTGCAAGGGGGAATGCGTGTTCAGCGATTTTGCTATTTGGTACTTGTTCTTGGCGGGCACGGCTGCGGGTGCGTTTTTGTGGGCTGCAGCTATCGACATCCGCGGCGCGCACGTACTTGCGCGGAACAGCGTGGCGTTTCGGTCGCGGACGGGATTTCATGGCTGCACGGTGCTGCTTGCGTTCGCGGCGCTGATGCTGTTCCTTGACCTGGGAAATCCTTACGACATCTTGTACTTGTTCGAGAATCCACTGCGTTCGGTTATGTCCGTGGGAGCCTGGCTATTGACGCTTTGCCTGGCTGTATCGGTTGCGGTTTCGGTGTTGCTGTTGCTTGGACGGTCGGCGACGGTCTTGTTTCGGGTGCTTGAACTTGCTGGCTTGGTGCTTTGCGCGGGTGTTATGACGTATACAGGCGTGCTGCTGTCATCTATGGCGTCAATCGATTTTTGGAATACGCCTTGGCTCGTGCTTCTGTTTGTTGCTTCGGCTGTTAGCTGCGGGGCAGCGCTTGTCGAGGCGTTGTCGTTTGTGCTGGTGGGAAGCTCCCGCGGGCTGCGCGACTTGGCGTGCGCAGCGGGCGCCTCGCGCGCAGTTGAGCTTGCTGCGCTTGCGGTGTTCTTGCTTTCTCGCTGGTTTGCGGGTGGCGCTGCTCAATCGTCATGTGCAACGTTGTTTGCGGGCGATCTGGCCGGGTTGTTTTGGGGCGGCCTTGTACTATGCGGGTTCGCGGCGCCGCTTGCGTGCGACATGGCGAATCGGCTGGTGCGCGTGCCTGCGTTGTGCCTTGCGGGCGCGGTCTCTACGCTTGCGGGCGGCGTGTGCCTGCGATATTGCGTGGTGCTTGCGGCGGCGTATTCCGCCATTACGGTCAATGTGACATAATAGGCTAGTTCAATAGGTAAAGCGGGGCGCTTGTTTGATGCCCTGCACGACGAAGCGAGGCGCAGCATGGTGGCATCAACGCACACGCAGCAAGCAAGCGCGTTGCCCCTGGTGGCAGACAAAAGCCTTATCACCATCGACGAGGAAAGCGGTGTGCCCATTTGGATGCAACTGCGCAACCGCTTGGTGTATCTGGTGGTGTCCGGCACGTTTCCGGCGGGTGCAAAGCTGCCCACGGTGCGTGATTTGTCGTCGACGCTGCAGGTGAACTACAACACGGTCAGCAAGGTGTATCGCGATATCGAGAAGGACGGCTATGTCATCACTCGCCGCGGCAAAGGCACGTTCGTGGCAGAAATCAATTCGGATGGCTATGAGGCTGCTGATGCAAAAGCGGCTATAGACCTGCTGATAGATAAGTTTTTCGAGCAATGCAAGGAGTTGGGCTTGAACGAAGCCGATGCCGCCGAGGCGGTGGCGAAGCGAGCAGGGGGGATGTTCGTATGAGGAAATCGCGAAAGGTGCGCGCACGTCGCGGGGTCGAACGGAGCGAGATGGTATTTGCCGCCGCGCCGCATGAGTCGCCCGACAACATCGTCACGGAAAAAGATGCCAGCCGCGCGGGAGTGTACGGGTTCGCGTTGTTGATGTTTGCGGTGGGCTTTGGGTTGGTGTTTGCCGCCACGTTTCCGCTGTTGAGCGCGTTCACGGTGCTGGCGTCTGCGGCTGCGGGCGTTGCCGTGGCGTCGACGGTGCGCGTTGCGGCGCAATGGGAGCACGTGGCGTTGTTGCGCTTGGGACGCTTCCGCAAGGTTGCCGGGCCGGGAGTGTACGCGGTCGTTCCCTTTATCGACTCGGTGGCCATGCATATTGACCGGCGCACCATTACCACGGCGTTTTACGCCGAGCAGGCATTGACATCCGACCTGGTTAGCGTTGATGTTGACGCGATTCTATTCTGGATGGTGTTCGATTCCGAGAAGGCGTGCCTTGAGGTGGCGAACTTCCCGCAGGCTGTGCGCCGCGCAGCGCAAACCGCTGTACGCGACGCAATCGGCCAGGTGACGCTGGCGGAGCTGTCCGTTCGTCGTCGGCAGCTTGATCACGAGCTGCAGGAGTTTATGGCGAACAAGTGCGAGGAGTGGGGCATCAGCGTCATATCGGTGGAAATTCGCAACATCAAGATTCCCCAGGCGTTGCAAGATTCGCTTGCGCGCGAGGCGCAGGCCGAGCGCGAGCGCGATGCTCGCGTGCTTTTGGCCGATGTGGAGCGCGACATTTCTGAAATGTACGTTGAAGCGGCACGCGTGTACAACGAAGAACCCGGCGCTATGGAATTGCGCGCCATGAACCTTTCGTATGAAAGTGCCCGCGATGGCAAGGGCGTGCTGTTGGCGCCCAGTAGCCTGGCCGATGGCTTCGTGGACGTGGGGAAGACTTCGGGTAAGTAGCGCTTCGAGGTGCACCGTTTTTCGCGTTGTCGCAGAGATAAACAGGTTGCCAAAACCGGTTAATATCGGTGACCGCAAGCTAATGAATGCTTGATGCTTTCAAATTTTCCCAGGTAGTCACTATTCTTCAATAAAATACCCATTGAACTATTGAACTAGTTCAATAACAGAGTAATATACGGCTCGAAAGGTTGGCCAACCGTGGTATGCAATGGGGGAGCCTGCCGCGAGCCGCATGGACGCCGGTTGCAAACGGCGCAAACGGTGCAGCTGTGGTGGGGCTTTCGGACGAAAACCGAGGAGGAAAGATGACGGGAATGCAAGACGCAAGCCGAAGCCTTACCCGTAGGAACTTTCTCGAAGTCGGCGCGGCCGGGGCGGCGGGACTTGCCGTTGCCGGCGCGATGACCGGCTGTGATGCGTGGCTTGGCGCCGCGCCGCAGCAGGCCGCCGAAGAGAAAACCGTCTACACGCTGCATCAGTTCATGTGCACGGGCCGCTGCTCGTTGAAGTGCACGGTGCGCGACGGCCGCTTGGCCATGATCCAGCCCAACGACACGGTTAACCCGTACTATCGTCACGTGTGCATGAAGGGCATCTCCGAGATTCAGCATGTTTACAGCGACGAGCGCCTGCAAACGCCCATGCGCCGCGTGGGAAAGCGCGGCGACAACGAATTCGAGGCCATCAGCTGGGATGAAGCCATCAAGACGGTAGGCGACGAGCTGCGCAAGGCGTGGGGCAAATACGGCAAGCAGTCCGTGTACATGTCTGCGTCGAACGAACCGCGTTTCGGCTTTCTGCCGGCGCTTTTGGGCTGCGCCACCGGCGTGGAGCCCGGCATCGACCGTGGCACGGGCAACGGCTCGGCGCCGGCCATCGGCGGCGATGTGTTCGGCGGCGGCACGTGCGAATCGCGCGACTGGGTGAACACGAAGACGCTTATCGTGGCGGGCGCGAACCTGCTGGAGTCGTCCATGATGCAGTCGAACACGTTCCTGGACGCAAAGAAGGCCGGTTGCGACATCATCGTGCTTGACCCGCATTTCTCCACCACGGCCAGCAAGGCCAGCCAGTGGATTCCCATTCAGCCGGGCACCGATGCGGCGTTCTACCTGGGCATGACCAGCTACATCCTGGACAACAAGCTCTACGACGAAGCGTACATGCGCGAGCACACGTCGTTCCCATTTTTGCTGGACGAGGCAACGGGCAAGCTGCTGCGCACCGGGGCGCCGTGGGGCACCGACGAGGAAACCGGCAAGCCGGTCGACCCAGGCGATTTCCTGGTGTGGGATGGCGCTGCGGATGCCGCCGTGCCGTACGCTGAAGCGGTTGCGACAGCCGCGCTTGAGGGAACGTATGAGGTCAACGGCGCAAAAGTCATCACTGTGCTTGAAAGCCTGAAGCGCAATCAGAAGCCGTTCACGTGCGAATGGGCCGAGGGCGTCACCGGCGTGCCGGCGGCAACCATCCAGGAAGTGGCGCGCAAGTATGCCACGGCGGGCCCGGCGTTTCTGGCGTTCGGCCAGGGTGGTTCGGACAAGTATTCCAACCCCGACATCATCGGCCATGCCGGCATGGTGCTGACGGCGCTGACGGGCAACATCGGCAAGCCTGGTTGCGGCATCGGGCACACCATCGGCGGCGCCGGCTATAGCGTGGCGCTGGGCGAGTGGAAGCTTCCCGAGCAGTTTAAGCCTGCTGAGCTGGATGTTCGCGCCGATCGCTTCCCTAACGACAACGGTGGCGTGCACGTGATCATCTCGCTGGGCAACACGTTCCAGCAGTATTGGGCGAACATGAACAAAACGCGCGAGTGGATCGATTCGCTGGACTTCATCGTGCACATCGGCATGTACTACGAGGACACGGTGCGCTATGCCGACATCGTGCTGCCCGTGTGCAGCAAGTTCGAGGACACCGTGGAGCACTCCATCGTGCGCAGCGACTACAACCACGTGAACCTGCAGACAAAGTGCATTGATCCCTTGTTCGATAGCAAGCCCGATTTCGACGTGATGCGCCTGATCGCCGAGGAGATGGGCGTGGGCGATTACCTGCCGAAAACGGCCGAAGAGCTGGTGCGCTACCAGATCGAGCACTCCGAGGACCTGGCTGAACAGGGCATCACGTTGGATGCGCTGGTGAAAAATCACGGCAGCATCAAGATGGCCGGCACCGACGAGCCGCGCCGCGCGTATACCGACCAGGTATTCGAAACGCCCACCACGCGCATCGAGCCGTACTACGAGGCGTGGACGGCGTGCGACCAGGCGTGGCCGACGTGGGAAGAGAACAACGAGGCGTACGCGGGCAACCCGCTTGCCGACAAGTACCCGCTGCAGTTCACGCAGACGCGTACGCGCTTCTCGAACCATTCGCACTTCAAGGCGGCGAAATGGCTGCAGCAATTCGCCAAGCCCACGCTTGAGCTGAACCCGGCCGACATGGAAGCGCGCGGCATCGCCGACGGCGACCTGGTGGAGGCGTTCAACGACCGTGGGTCGTTCAAGTGCACGGCGCGTGCGAACAACGCCATTCGCCCCGGGTCAAGCCGCACGTGGGAGGCTGGCTGGAGCAAGTACATCGAGGAGGGCAACACGCAAAACGTTACGAACGACCACGTGAATCCGCGCGATGCCTTCCTGCCCACCGGCGCGCCCATTCCGTTCAACGACACGCTCATCGAAGTGAAGAAAGCGTAGGTGATATGCCATGACCAAACTTGCTATAGGAATCAACCTTGACCGCTGCATCGGCTGCCACACCTGCGCAAACGCGTGCAAGATGCAGAACAACGTGCCCGACGGCATGCTGTGGAACCGCGTGCTGACCGAGGGTTGCGACGTCATCGATGGCGCGGTGGGCACGTATCCGGACCTGTCGCGCACGTACGTGCCGCTGGCTTGCCAGCATTGCGAGAATCCCGCGTGCATGAAGGTGTGCCCGACGGGCGCCACGTACAAAGACGATGCGGGCCGCGTGGAAATCGAGTACGACCGCTGCATCGGCTGCCGCATGTGCATGGCAGCCTGTCCGTTCAACGCGCGCGTGTTCAACTGGGAAGATCCCCAGCGCGATGGCGGTTTCAACTGGGGCGATGCGCGCGTTCCCGTGCGCACGCGCGGCGTGATGGAGAAGTGCACGCTGTGCCGCGAGCGCACCGACGAGGGCGAGGCGCCCATGTGCGTGGTGTGCTGTCCGACCCATGCGCGTGTGTTCGGCGACCTGGACGATCCCACGTCGGAGCTGGCGCAGCTGCGCAGCAAAGCCGGCAGCAACGTGCATCTGCTGCTGGAGGAAAAGGGCACGAAGCCCCAGGTCTTCTACTACAACGAGTAAGGAGGTGCCGTGATGAAGCTTTCTGCAAAAGGTAAAGCCGGCGCGGCTGTTCTGGTGGCGCTGATGGCGATCGGCTTCTGCGCGTATGTGTTTCAGCTGACGCAGGGTTTGTGCGTGACGGGCATGTCGAACGGCGTGTCGTGGGGTCTGTACATCACGTGCTTCATGTTTTTCGTGGGCCTGTCGGCGGGTGGTCTGATTGTGGCCAGCTCGGCGCACGTGTTCCATATCGAGTCGTTCAAGCGCGTGGCCATGCCTGCTGTCATCACTTCCACGGTGTGCATCTGCTGTGCCGGGGCGTTCATCCTGATCGACCTGGGCGGTATCCAGCGCATTTGGAATATGTTCGTGCACTTGAACTTCACGAGCCCGCTGGCGTGGGACATGTGCGTGATCACCACGTATCTGGTGATCAACGTCCTGGACATCGTGTGGCTGCGTCGCGGCGATGAGCGCAAGGTGCAGATGCTGTCGTACGTGGCGCTGCCCGTTGCCATTTTGGTGCACAGCGTGACGGCATGGATTTTCGGCCTGGAAATCGCGAAGGAAGGCTGGTATTCGGCCATCATGGCGCCGATCTTCGTGGCGTCGGCAATGGACTCGGGCCTTGCGTTGCTTATGTGCGTGCTGGCGGCCTCGAAGAAGGCCGGCGTGTTCGATTGCGGCGAGAAACTGTTTGCTGACCTGGCACGACTGCTGGCAACTTTCATTGCGGTGGACGCGTTCTTCATCGGCTGCGAGCTTTTGACCGTGGCGTATCCGGGCGCGGCGGGCGCTACCGAGCTGCTGGGCATCATGACGTCGGGGGCAACCGCACCGTTCTTCTGGTTTGAGATTCTGGGTGGCTTGCTGGTGCCGTTTCTGCTGCTGGCGTCCGCGAAACGCCGTCAGCGCACCGCCGTGGTGGTTGCCGCCAGCGCGCTGGTGATGGCGGGCGTGCTGTGCAAGCGCGTGTGGCTGCTGTTCACCAGCTTCAGCATGACCAACGTGTACGGAGCGCCGGGCATTTCGTCGGGCTCTACGGCGGCGCGCGGTGCTGATGGGTTTGGCATGTGGGCGCTGACCGGCTCTTATGCGCCGACGCCTGTTGAGGTTGCCGTGGTGATTGCTGTGGTGAGCTTCTGCATCTTGGGCATTGCGGTGCTGTCGAAGAAGCTAGTTAAGGCTGCGTAAGGGATTAGCTGCGGGCTGCGCTTGCGCAGTCCGCTTGGCGCCCGGAGCGTGGCGGTTGCGTGGGAGCATTTGCGTGAGGCTTTCTGCTGTTTGGTTTGTGCCGCCCGATACGGCGGGGCGCCTTGAAAGCTTCGTTTGGCGCGCTGCTGGGTGTTGGATTCTGCGGCTTATTGCGTAGGGCTGTAATGATTCGTGATAGCAAGGGAGCTTGATATGCGAGTGCTGGATTGCGATGAGTGGCGAACTTTAGGGCAGCTGTACGCGTTTTTCGGGAACAGCCTGCTCAGCCCCATGAATCGCACGGAAACGGTTGGGCTTGACCCGGCGTTTTGGCATGATTTGGCCGGACTGCTTGGCGGTGCGATTGCGCGCCCGGCGCAGGATTGCGCTGCGTGGGCAGAGCGGGCGGCAGGTGATTGTTCGCGCGATGAGCTGGTGCAACGTGTTTCCGTTGAGTTCACGCATTTGTTTGTCGGGCCTCCTTCGCCGGCGGCGCCTCCGTGGGAATCGGCAAATGGGCCGGTGGGATCGCATGTTGGTTTCGGCGAGGCAACATATCAGATGCGCGAGCGCTTGCGCGCGGTTGGGTTGGCGCAATGCGGTTCCAGCAACCAGTTCGAGGATCATCTGGGAATCGAGCTGCTGTATCTGTCCGAGTTGTGCCGGTGTATTGCGGATGTGCAAGCTTCGATGTGCGATTCGGCGGATGCGCAGGTCAAGGAGCTTGAGCGCTTTGTGCGCGAGCATCCGCTTTGCTGGATTGGCCGGTTTTGCGACAAGGTGGCGGCTTCGCGACCTGACGGCTATTTCGTGCACGTGCTCGATTGCGTGCGCGCTTTGCTGGGATGGCAGGTTGCGTAGCGTTCGGCTTGCGAGTCAAACGACAGCCGATTGAGCAGTAAATAATCGTTCTAGGGTGTTTGCTTGCCGTTGAGCTTCAACGCGAACGGTGCAAGAGAGAGCGGCGGGGTGAAAGCTCCCGGCGCTCTCTTTTTTTGCGGCGGTTTTGACGAAGGCAACGGCGCAAAGCGTCCCTAGTTTGATCGAAGCAGCGATTTGTGGCAAAGCGCGAATCGAGTTTTCCTATATGAGTTGGGCGGCTTTTTGCATCGGGCAAACTATCGCGAAGTGCGTAGGTTGGAAGCCCTAAAGCGCAAGCGAAAGAGACGCGCCGGCAAAACCCCAGGTCGCTTTTGCCTCTTTCGCGGGGTAGGTTGGCACACATGTTGCAACCTACGCACTTGGCGTAGGTTGCTTCGGCGTAATGGGGCCCGCTCATATCGCAGAGCTGGATTCGCGCATCGTTGCAAACCGTTGTTGTGTTTGGACTTATGGTGCTGTTTGCGCTGCTGCTTACTAGATTTATCGCCAAGTGCGTAGGTTGGGATTGAGGTGATGGGAGACGATGTCCGTTTGCCGGTGAAATCCCAGGTCGATGCTCGTTGCTTTAGCTGGTTTAGCATCATGGACGATTGAACCTACGCACATCGCGATAGTTCTAGTGTGAAGACGTTCCCGAACATGAGAGGAGGCGCCCACAGGCGCCTCCTCTCATGTGTGGTTATGTGGTGCTGGTTGTTTAGCGGCCGATGCGTTCGGAGATGCTGGCGATGGCGTTGGCCACGGCTTGTTCGACGTTGGTGGTGGGGATGTCGGTGCCGTTGACGCTGATGCATTCAGCCTGGTCAATACCATATACGTGGCACAGAGCCTTTATGTTTTGCCAGCCAAGGTCTTGCTCGTCGGTGGCAAGGCCGCCGCGGGTGGTGACGTAGTACAGTTTCTGGCCGCGGCACTGGCCGACGGGCCCGTGGTCGGTGTAGCGGTTCACGATGCCCGTAACGCTGATGTGCTCAAGGTACACCTTCAAAAGCGCCGGGTAGCTGCCGTCCCAGAATGGCGCTGCAACAACAATGACGTCGGCCTCGGCGAACTGATGGGCCAGGTCGAACATGGCGTCGTCGTAGTTTTCCGCGTGGCGCAACTGGTTTCGATGGGCAAGCGTTTCGGACGTGAACGGGCGCAGGTCGAGCTTTTCAAGCACCAGTTGCTCGGTGACGTATTCGCCCGTTTGCTGCAGGTTTGCCACCAACGCATCGGCGATTTTCCTGGTGTTCGAAGTTTCGCGCAGCACGCAGCTGTCGATGTAGAGCAGCTTTTTCATGAGGGGGTCCTTTCGGTCGGATGCGGGGTTCGTAATTCACCATAGCACAGACCGAAACGTGGGCAAACAATAGTTTTGTCGCTTTGAAGCGATGTATACATTACCAGATTTTCTCGTTGATTTTCAGTCTTGTTTTGCCTGCTCAAAGGGCGCATTAAGCCTTATCCGCATTTTGGGAAAGGAGTATGCGATGGATGTTTTTGGGGTTGTCGGTGCGACCGCTCCGGCGCTTTCGGGGCAATCGCGGGCGGCGCTTGCGAAGCAAGGGCTGAGCTTGACGCAGGGTCAGCTTGCGAACATTGATGCGGCAAGACGGGAGGCACTTGCTGCGTGCGAGCGGGTCGAGTATGCGGCTGGCGCGGTCGATGCCTTGGTGCTGGCGTTCGCAGGCTCGCCGTATTTGGGCCAGGGTGATGTGGGCGAAGTGTTGGCCGAGGTCATGGGCGTGTTCTACGACGTTCGCGAGGACGTGCCTATCGACGCGTCGGACGACGAGGTGCTTGCGGCATTGCGGCGGGCGTTCGATACGGTCGGCGGCGACGTTGAGGCCATCGATGCGCCTGCCATTGCCGGCGAGCTGATGGCGCGGGAGCTTCGAGCGGCTTGTGAGATGGGGAATCGCGATGATGACGTGGCGGATGCGTCGGGCGTGTACCGCATTGCTGACGATACGGGTCGCGTGTACTGCTGGTTGCTCGATTGGGAATACGACGAGTTTGCGCCTGGCTGGGATGGGGAAAGGCGGGCCGATGACCTGGAATAACATGCGGCAGCAACAGTCGCAAACGGCAGATGGGGCATTTGCGGGCAAGTGCCTTGTTCGGGCTGATGGGGCAGCGGGCGTTGGCGATGATGGCCTGTGGAACGCGCCGCCGCGCGCATGCGCTTGGGTCGCGCCTGCGTCAGACGCAGCTTGCGGCGTTGGTCGCCCAGGCGGTCAGCGGCAAGCGGGCCGGCAGCGCCAGGCGCGCGACACCCTCGCGCAGCTGTTCGCTAAGCTTGCGGCGCTGTACACCGGCGGCGGTGCGGCGTCTATTTCGCGCGCTGAGGCTGCGCAGCTTGCAGCTTCGCTGTCGTACCAGCTGGGGCTCGATGGGCTGACGGATGGGGAAGCGGTGAACGTCTTGTGCGCGGCCGCTCCTGATGAGCTGCTGCGCCGCGCGCAAAAGCGGCTTGCGGTGCGCGTGGATGCGGCGCTTGCAACGTGGCGCCAGGTTTGCGTGATCATGCCGCCGTTTCGCAACGTGGCGCTACGCGATACGCTGGCAAGCATCGGCGGGCTGAGGCGCACGTACGACACGTATTTCGCCGCGCACGAGGTGTCGGGGCAGATCGATTACCCGCTGCAGGTGCCCGTCGACGACACCTTGCAGGGCATCGATTACGTGCAAGCGTGGCTTGACCAGCTATTGAGCGAGGCGCGCTACGCCGCATCCTTCACGTTCGAAAGCAGTGTTGCTGTGCTTGAGCGCGCGTGCCCCGACTATCGCGGCTTGCACGTGAACCTGTGCGATCTGCTGCAGGCTCACGAGGGCGAATTGGTGCGGCGGCCTGCCTAAATGGCGCAAAACGGCCAGTAAACGGCGGGCAGGTTGCGCATGGCGGCAGAAAGCTTCATGATGGAGCATGAAACCATTGGTTTGCAAGCGAATCTTCGAAAGCGGGGGAGCATGAACTACTCGGAGATCAAATATTTCGATATCGCCAACGGCGAGGGCGTGCGCACCAGCCTGTTCGTGTCGGGGTGCCGCCATGGGTGCCCGGGCTGTTTCAACCCCGACCAGTGGGATTTCACGGCGGGCAAGCCGTTCTCGCGCGAGGTGCAGGACAAAATCGTCGAAAGCCTGGCGCCGGAATATGTTGACGGCCTGTCGCTGCTTGGTGGCGAGCCGATGGAGCCGGAGAACCAGCGCGCGCTGGTGGACTTCGTGGAGCGCGTGCGGCAGACGTATCCCGGCAAGTCCATTTGGTGCTACACGGGCGATTCGCTGGATGACCTGCGCAATCCCGACAGCCCGCGCCACACCGAGGTGACCGACCGGCTGCTGGCTGCCATCGACGTGCTGGTGGACGGCCCGTTTGTGCAGGCGCACCACGATATTACGCTGCGCTTCCGTGGCTCGTCGAACCAGCGCATCATCGACCTGCCGGCCACGCTTGCCGGCGACAAGGTGGTGCCGTGGCGCGACGACCCGCAGTTCACCAGCCATGTGATGGTTGCGCTGAACGCGAAGGAGCCGACGGAGTAGGCGCGGTTGGCGCCTGGCGCTAGCCGCCGGAGCGTGAAAACTTGCAACAGAAAACGGGCCGCATCGCCAGGCGTTGGCGATGCGGCCCGTGCTAGTCGGTCGGGATTCGTGCGGGGCGCTCCGTTTACGCCGCTTTCACGTCGTCAAGCTCCTGACCTGCGAGCGGGTCGTTGAACACGTCAAGGTTCATGCGACCGGCCTGCTTGGCAACCACGGTGGTGCACACGGCGTCGCCCGTGATGTTCACGGCGGTGCGCGTCATGTCCAGGATGCGGTCGATGCCCATGATCAGCGCGATGCCCTCAAGCGGCAGCCCAACGGAGTTGAACACCATCGACAGCGTGATAAGTCCCACGGACGGGACGCCAGCCGTGCCAATGGATGCCAGCGTTGCCGTGGCGATAACCGTTGCATACTCCACGGGTCCCAGCTGCACGCCGAACAGCTGCGCCGTGAACACCACGGCCACGCCCTGCATGATGGACGTACCGTCCATGTTGATGGTGGCTCCCAGCGGGATGGTGAACGACGAGATGCGGCGGTCGACGCCCATCTTCTTCTCCAGCGTCTCGATGTTCAGCGGGATGGTGGCGTTCGACGTGGCCGTGGAGAACGCGAACATCATCACGGAGATGAACTTCTTCAGGAACTTCACGGGGTTCACGCGCGCCAGCAGGAACAGCAGCAGCATGTACACCACCAGGCACTGCACGGCCAGCGCGAGCAACACGCCCAGCATGTACTTCACCATGGGCAGGAACGCGTCGAAGCCGATGTTGGCGAACGTGCGCGCCAGCAGGCAAAACACGCCGATGGGCGCCACGTACATGACCAGAGAGGTCATCTTCATCATGATGTCGTTGAACTGTTCGAAGAAGCGGTGCACCATCTCGACCTTGCGGCCCATCATGGACAGGATGATGCCGATGAACAGGGCGAAGAAGATGATGGCCAGCATATCGCCTGAGGCCAGCGCCTGGATGGGGTTCTTCGGGATGATGTTCAGCAGCGTGTCGGCGAACGAGACGTCGGTGGACGTGCTGCTTGAAAGCGACGAGGTGTCGCTGGCGACCAGGCTGGACATGTCCACGCCGCGACCGGGGTTGATAAGGTTCGCCACGCTCAGCGCCACGGATACGGCCAGCGCGGTGGTGCACAGGTAGAACGCCAGCGTTTTCAGGCCGATGGTGCCAAGCGTTTTCGTGTCGCCGATGGACGACGCGCCGCACACGATTGAGCAGAACACCAGCGGCACCACCAGCATCTGCATCAGGCGGATGAAGCCCTGGCCAACCATGTAGAAGATGCCATTGACGAACACGTCGTCGCGGATGGTGCCGGCCGGCACCAGGTAGTGGAAGATCACGCCGCAGACAAGGCCGAGCAGAAGCGCGATGAGGATGGCGCCGGTCAGCCCGATGTGCAGGCGCTTGGGCTTTTCGCCCATGTTGATTTCGGTGGACATGCGGCGCCCCTATTCTGTGCAGGCCAGCGCGGCCAGGTCGTGTTCGGCGGCGAAGGCGGCAAGGTCGTCTTCCCAGGTGGGCATGGCGAACACGCCGGTCAGGCGCGCCATCATGTCGTCGAGCTCGATGCGGTAGCCCTGGCGTGGGTTCGCGGTGCCGCGCAGGTTGCCCGTGGGTTGGCCGGCAAGCGCGAATGCGCGCTCGAAGAACTCGAAACGGCTGGTCACGCCCGTGCAGGCGGCGTGGAACGTGCCGAACTCATCTGACTCCATGACGGCCAGGACGAAGCGCGCGAACGTGTCGGCCGACGTGGGGCAGGCGAATTGGTTGGCGGGGAGGGGCACGGTTTTGCCCTGCGTCGACGCTTTGAGGGCGCGGCCAAGCAGGTCGTCGGGCTGGGCGGTGTACACCCAGCTGGAGCGCACGATGATGTGGCGCTGGCACAGCTCGCGCACGAAGCGCTCGCCGGCCTGCTTCGACTTGCCGTACACATGCGGCGGGTTCGTGGCGTCGAACTCGTTGAACGCATGGTCGGCGTTTTCCGGGAACAGGTCGTCGGTGGACAGGTGCACCAGCGTGGCGCCCACACCGTTGCTGGCGATGGCCAGGTTGCGCGCGCCGAGCGCGTTGACCTTGTAGGCCTTGTCGGGGTCTTCGTCCGCCTCGGTGCGGCTGGCCAGCGCGGCGCAGTTGATGACGAAGTCGGGGCGATACGATTCGGCGTAGTTCATGATTTCGTGTAGGTCGGTGACGTCGATTTCGGCGTCGGTGGTGACCACCTTGTAGCGGCTGTGGTCGAGCGCGTGCTCGATGGCTTGGCCCATGCGGCCGGCGGCGCCGGCGATCCATACGGTTTCTTGGGGACCCAATCTCATGGGGCTGCTCCTTTGCTAGTTGCTCGCGCACGTGCCTTGGTGGGCATAGCGTAGCGGCGCTGGTGTTTTGCCAGGTTGTGGCGCCTTCGGCCGCGCACAGCCTGCCGGTTGGTTGTCCGGCTTGGTGCTTCGCGCACGAACGGATTCAATATACAAACGTGTTTATTTTACCCCTGCTTGCGCTGTTGCGTGGGGTGCATGCAGACCGAAACGAAACCGAAATGCTTTGCGGTTTGTGCGGTGGCTTAAGGGTAATGCGTGCGGCTGCCAGGGCGCCTGTTGCGGTTTGAACTGGTCTTTACGGTTGCGCTTGTTGGCATCTTCGTTTTCGCAGGTCGCGCATGCTTTTACTGTAGCGTGGCATCTACGGCGCTGATCACGGCGTTGCGCAGGCCAGCCGCCTCCAGCGCGGCGACGCCCTTGATGGTGGTGCCGCCCGGCGAGCAGACGGCGTCCTTCATGGCGCCGGGATGCGTGCCCTCTGCCAGGTGCAGCTGTGCGGTGCCGGCCATCATCTGCGCGGCCAAGCGGTACGCGGTGGCGCGTGGCAGGCCGTTCTTCACGGCGCCGTCGGCAAGCGACTCCAGGAACATGGCGGCAAAGGCTGGCCCGCACCCGGCAACGGCCGATGCAGTGGACAGCAGGTTTCCCGCCACAGGCTCGATGAGCGCGATCGGGCTGAACAGCTGCGTGAACGTGTCCCATTCGTCGCAGGTCAAAGAGTGTTTTTGCTCGCAGGCGATCACGCCGCAGCCAACGGCAATGGGCGTGTTCGGGATGGTGGACAGGTGGTGGCTTTCTTGTCCGAGCAGCTCGTCGTAGAAGTCGAACAGCAGCCCGGCGGCAACCGAGACCGTTCCGCAAGAGCGCAAACGGCCTCGTTTTTCTTCGACTTGCCGTCATAGCGGCAGGGCGTGC
>OLNF01002398.1_pt1 | contig 14758 bp, 7 predicted proteins | sample 1673061 | NCBI WGS metagenome assembly OLNF01 (sample SAMEA3136751, study PRJEB25190) | human gut metagenome | reverse complement strand
TGAATTCAATGTCATTCGGCTTTATAAGGAAAATAAAAAGATCTTCTTTACGGTCACCAATCGCGGAGAAGAAATCCCGAAGGGTGAGGAAGAGAAGATCTTTGAGAGATTTTATCGTATCGACAAATCGCGAAACCGCAGCGAAGGTCGTTATGGCCTTGGACTTGCTATTGCAAAGAGCATCGTAGAGCAGCACAAAGGTCAGATCAGCGCTTCTTCTGCCAACGGCCGGACCACATTCTGCGTTCGATTTTAGACGGTCTCTTTACAGCTCCATGATGATGGCGAAGATCGGGATCGTGATCAGCGACAGCACGGTGGAGAGGAGCACGCTCTTGGTTGCAAAGGCAGCTTCGCCTTTATATTGCTGGCTGAAGATGGATGCTACGGCACCTACCGGCATAGCAAAACCGATGATGAGTACTTTTTCCAGCATGGAGAAGTCTCCTGCCCACAGTTTGACCACAAGAAGTGTCAGTACCGGAACGATCAGCAGCTTAACAAAGCAGATAGCATAGACCTGGAAGTCTCCTGCGATTTCTTTGAATTTAAGTCCTCCGATCTGAAAGCCGATGCAGAACATGGTCAGAGGTGTGGTGGCGTTACCGATCATTTCTATGGAGCCGCCGATCAGGTTCGGCAGGAAGAACACCGTGCGGAAGACGTTCGTGCCCTTGAGCCCGCGCGTCAGCGCCAGCGCGATGGCAAAGGCGATGACGTTAATCAAGACAGTGGAAACGATGGTGAATTTCGCCGTAAACCAGAAGGCGGAGACGAACGTGCTATCCTGAAAGACCTTCAGGTAGTTATCCAGCCCAACGAACGTCGTCTTGCTGATGGTGGTGAACTTGTGGAAGGACAGGAAAATGCCCCACAGGAACGGCCACACGAAGCCGATGATAAACGCCGCCAGCGTCGGCAGCAGGAAAAACGGCCAATATTTTTTGATTGCTTTTTCCATATTTCGGTTCCTTTCGGAGGCAGGAATGGGGCAGCCTGCAAAGGGACATGGCGCGCATGCCGCTTTGAAGACTGCCCTTTTCGCGGGCAGTTTGCTTTTTTCAGTCTATCTCACTTTGAAGAAGAAAAAGGGGAGGGCGAAGTGCCCGCCCCTTTTGGCGCAAGGTCAGTTAGTGGCTCAGCTTGTACTCGGTCGCCCAGCCGTCCACGAACGCGGTCTTCACAGCGTCCCAGTCGCCGGTGCCGGCAGCGTAAGCGGTCAGCGCGGAGCCGACGCCGTTCTTCCACTCTTCGGACGGAATGGTCGCGAAGTTCCAGCTCACCGGGAGCTTGCCCTCGGCGGTGTACTGCGCGTCAATCTGCACGAACGGGTTCGCGGACTGATATTCGCCGGTGAAGGTATCGAACGGGGCGACGAAGCCCATGTCCTGAGACATGCTCTTGCGGCCCTCGTCAGAGGTCACGACCCACTCCATGAACGCGAGGGTCGCGTCGATGTCTTCCTGCTTCGCAGTGTTGTTGACGCACCAGTAGTTCTCGGTGCCGGTGCACAGGCCCTGGTTGGCCTCATCGCCCACGCCAATGTAGACGGGGATCATGGTCAGGTCGTCATCGGTGAAGGGCTTGCCATCGCCGACGAGGTTGGTATATTCCCAAGAACCGTTCTGGTAGAAGACAGCCTCATTGTCCAGGAACTCGTTGCGGCTGTCATCGCCAGTCTTGCCAGCCAGCTCAGTGGGAGCACAGGTGGAGTTGTTGATGTACAGGTCAAACATGTTCTTGTAGTTATCCAGGTAGGTGCCCTTGATGGCATCCGTGGAGCCGATGCCGTCAGCCTGGTACTCAAAGTAGATGGGCAGGTTGGCCAGGTGGGTCTTGAAGCGCCAGTCAGAGGAAGAATCCATACCGGCGGAGGTGAATGCTGCAAAGCCAAGTTCGTCCTTGCGGGCGGTGATGTCCTCGGCAACCTTCTTCAGGTCTGCGAAGCTCTTGATATCATCGGTGGTGTAACCGGCCTTTTCCAGCAGGGTCTTGTTGGTGATCAGGCCGTAGCTCTCGATAACGTAGCCGATGGCCACGGTGGCGTCGCCATCTTTCAGGGCGTAAGAATCGCTGGTCAGGTCGCCCAGGATCTTGGAGCCGGTCAGGTCATAGCAGTAATCCTTCCAGTTGGCCAGGCCGACAGGGCCGTTGACCTGGAACAGGGTGGGCGCATCGCTCTTGGCCATTTCGCTCATCAGGGTGGTTTCGTACTGGCCGGAAGCAGCGGTCACAACGGTAACGGGAACGCCGGTCTCTTCGGTGTAGGTCTTTGCCAGGGCCTGCCAGGCTTCATCCTGCTCGGGCTTGAAGTTCAGGTAGTAGACCTTGCCGGCGGCAGTGGTATCTGCCGGGGCGGCTGCTTCGGAGCTGGCAGCTTCGGAAGAAGCTGCGGTGCTTTCTGCAGCAGAGGAAGCAGTGGAAGATGCGGTGGAGCCGCAGCCTGCCAGCAGGCCGGCAGCCATCATGGATGCCACGGCGAGAGAGATTGTTTGCTTGGATTTCATGGTATTGTCCTCCTTTTTAAGTGGAACCAATTGCACCGTTGCGGAGCGGTGTGGTTCACGGGTTGGTAACGTTTCCAACCTTGCTATGGCTTTATACTACACCCGTGTTTTGCAAAAATCAATCGTTTTTTGGATTTTGAGTGCAAGATTGTAGCCTTGCACGAATCGCAACCGTTTTCCTTGTCGAATATAACAAGAAAGTAGTATTCATTTTGATGAAACGTTTCAATTTCACGGCAAAATGCGACTTTATAAACCAAAAGCAGCCCCGCGGCGGCGGGAGCTGCTTTTGATTGTCATATTTTTGCGCAACTTGTTTCACACCTGCTGGTAAGCGAACCAGTAGAAAGCGGCGTGGTTGGTGCTGGTGGTGCCGTTGGCGGAGGCATACATGCCAACGGTGCAGCCGGTAAAGCCGCCGGTTATCTCGGTGCTCAAAAAGCTCAGGTCAACATCCTTGGCAACGCAGATGCCGTGCCGCAGCCGCCGGAGCGGTGCTTAAGCCGTCAGGCGGGAATTGTGCGGTGTTGCCCTTGCATTCTTTGCGGGTAACACATGGATTTCTCGGTGCATTTTCGGCCCGGCCCTTACACTTTTTTCGTTTCCGCCTGCACCAGGGCGCGGTACAGGGTAAAATCCGGCACGGGGGCCGCCGGGGCACCAGGCAGTGGAGCCTGCCAGGCGGCATAATCCGGCCCGTCCCCGGCCGCGCGGGGAATCGCCATCAGACCGGTCAGAACGCGGGCGGTCAGTGCGCCGTCCAGCATGGTATCGCTGCAAAAGCCGGCCCAGAACCCAGTTTTGGGCTGCAGCAGAGCCGCCATGGCACCAAAATCATCCGCCGCACGGCCCAGGGTGCAAAAGCAGTTCTGCCAGTCCTTATCCAAAAACTGCTCCCGCGCGGTGCAAAAGCGCACCGCCCCGCGCAGGGCGTACAGGTACAGCCGCACGCTGAATACCACCTGCTCCTGCCAGAGCGGCGTGGTGGCCCGCCCGGCGTAAGAACAGCCGGGCAGCAGCGTTTCATAATTTTCCAGCGCGGAAGTGCAGAGCTGCTGATAGGCAGCCAGCTGTTCCGCATAGCTTTCTGCGGGCAGCAGAGCGGCAAGTTCCTGAATCGGGCCCTGCGTTTTGCCGCACAGCCAGGCCGAAGCAAACAGCCGGGTGCTGCGGGTCAGGAACGCTTCACCCACCGGCTGCGGCGGGCTGCCCGCCTGCACGGCGCTTTCGGCACGGGCGCGCAGGCAGACCGAAAGATCCTCCAGTGCGCTGTCCGTCAGTGCCCAGCCATCCGGCGCACGGTAGGTACAGCGCAGGTAAGCCGTGCGCTGCGCGGCGCAGTCGGTATCCGGGGTACACCACAAAGCACCTGTCAGGTTCAACTCCATCAGGGAGGGGCGCAGGTCCCCGGTGCCAACCATCCAGAAGCTGCGTACCCCGCCGCGCCAGGCTCCCTGCAGCATTCCGTTAACGGCGGTATCGCCGCCGGGGTAGGCGGTCATGGGGTTGCCGGTCAGCTTATCGCGGCGGCAAAGGCTGAACCACAGCCCGTGCTGCGCGCCGGGACCAGGGCCGCCCGCACTGCTGGCACTGGGGGCCGGGGTTAAAACGGGGATAACGCTATCCGGGATTTTGAGTTTTCCCTCCTGGTAGAGCGCAACGGTTTCGCCCTGCAGCAGAATATAGGCAGCGGCACCGGGCACCGTGGCGTTCAGCAGCTGCCATTGCTCTTGCAGCGCCGCAGTGCTGGCTGTGCCATCGGGATCATCCCCCATCCCGTCAATGCCCAGCGCCCAGATGCGCGGGCTGGTTTTGAGAGTGCGGATAGAATCCTGCCAGATTTTATGGCGTTCTTCCGGGTTTTCCGCCGCAGCCTGCTGTGGGGCAGCCCCCAGCGGGGTCTGCGGGTTCTGTACAGGGCGCAGGCCCATGGCGGCGGCAAGATCCGCCTGTTTGTCGGTGCGCACCATATTGCCGCGGTAGCGCAGCAGGGATTCAAAAATCATCTCCCAGCCGTTTTCGGTGGCATCCGCCCAGGCGGACAGCCATGGTGCATCCGAAAGATCCCACCCGCGCAGGCCGACAGCGGCGGCTGGCCCGGTAATGCGGCCCTCCGGCACAGTGACAAAGGGTTTGGGCTCAAACTGCTGCTGGTTTCAGAACCAGAATGGTGCTACCCCCAGGTAATGACGGCTGATATCCAGCAGGCCGTACACCGCGCCCAAATCATCCGCCGCGCAGAGGGTGAGCTGGTTTTCCGTCACATCCAGCGTATAACTTTCCGGCGGCAGGGCGGGGGCAAGGCAGATCATCAGGCGGTTATCCGGCACAAAACCGGTGGTGGAAAGAGTCATTTCCATATCACGCCAAAAGCGCGCCACGGCATGCTGCACGGGCGCACTGGCCCACTGCGCCGTGACCCGTGTGGCACGGCTGAGCATAAAATCCATTGTTTTCCTGCCTTTCAATACACTCTACCATCATCCCCGCCGTATCGGCGCTTGGATGGATGCAATATTCCCTTACTGGTCCAAAAATTCGCGGATCTCGGCTTCCACGGCACGCACCTCGCGCTCAAATGCGCGGGCAGATACCCGTAGCGCACCGTTGCCCAGAATAATGATCTGTTCCGCACCATCGGAGCTGACCACCCGCACGCGGTGGTTTTTGGCCAGCTCATGGGTGGCGCGCTCGATGAACATATCGGCGGTTTCGGCTTCGCGGGTATAAATCACATGCAGGTTGTGCCAGGTTTCTTGTTCCCGCCCGGCGCCCTTGACGCGGTAGGCGTCAAACACCAGGATGGGCACACACTTGCGGTAGCCCGCATAGTTGCACAGAATGTCCATCAACCGGCGGCGGGCGGCATCCAGGTTTTCCGCCGCGATCTTCTTTAATTCATCCCACGCAAAAATCACGTTGTAGCCGTCTACCAGCAGGTACTCCGGCCCGCTGGGCAGCGGTGCAGCGGGGGTACGGTTCTGGCTTGGCCCCACACTGCGGAAGGCTTTGCGCGCGGCAAGCTGGTCATGCTGACCTGCGGCTTCCCCCCGGCGCTTGATCGGCCCATAGGTGCGCTCAAAAATCGCCAGCAGCTCTTTGTCCTGCTCCAGTGTGCCGCAGTAAGCGGCAGCACGGCGGCGGGCATCGGAGGCTTCATCGGAGGCATCCGCTTCTTCCTGTTTCGCCTGCTGGGCACCGGGCGCGTTGCGCCCCAGGCCGCTGGCCACATGGGCGTGGGCGGGAACTTCGTCCCATTTGACAAGGTAGCCCGCGCCGTGGCTGCAAAATACGGAATCCGCCGGGTTTTCAGTATCGGCATCCGGCTGGTAGCCAATGGCTTCCAGCACGGCTTCGGTGTTGTGGCAGGGCGCATAGCCGCGGGGCATACAGCTCAGGCGGCCCGCACCGCGGGTGTAGGCGGTCACTTCCCGCGCACAGCCCCGCATTTCGGCAACCGGGGCTTTGCCGGTAATGACGGCCAGGCCATCCTCGTTTTCCGGCGTGCTGAATTCCGCGCAGCGGCGCTGCAGATCGGCCATGGCGCGGCCAACACAGTCCTGCGGGACTTCCAGCCGGAAGTCATACCAGGGTTCCAGCAGGACCGCCTGCCCCCGGGCCGCCGCGGTGCGCAGCCCCTGCCGCACGGCGCGGTAGGTTGCCTGGCGAAAGTCCCCGCCCTCGGTGTGCTTGATATGGGCACGGCCTGCCGTCAGGGTGATTTTCACATCGGTCAGCGGCGCACCGGCCAGCACGCCGGGGTGGCTGCGCTCCGCCAGGTGGGTCAAAATCAACCGCTGCCAGTTCAGGTCCAGCGCATCGGTGCGGCAAATGCTGGCAAACTGCAGGCCGCTGCCCGGCTCGCCGGGTTCCAGCAGCAGATGAACCTCCGCATAATGGCGCAGCGGTTCATAATGGCCCACACCCTCCACCGGGGCAGAGATGGTCTCTTTGTATAGAATGCCGCCCTCGCCAAAGGCCACTTCGAATCCAAAGCGGCTTTGCAGTACGCTCTGCAAAATTTCCAGTTGAATTTCACCCATCAGCTGCAGGTGGATCTCGCCCAGAGCGGCGTTCCACACCACATGCAGCTGTGGATCCTCGTCCTCCAGGGTGCGCAGGGCCAGAAGGGCACAGTGGGGGTCAGCTCCTTCCGGTAGCTCCACCCGGTAGTTCAGCACCGGTTCCAGCATCGGCTGGCGGGCATCCGGCTGTACGCCAAGGCCCTGTCCGGGATAGGTTTTTGTGGGGCCCAGCACCGCACAGACGGTGCCCGCCGGGGCTTCGCTGACCAGGCGGTATTTGCTGCCGGAGTAGACCCGCAGCTGGTCGGCCTTTTCTTCAAACTCCACACGGGCATCTGGGCGGGATACCAGGTTGGATTTGACTTTCAGCACGCCGTCCGTCACTTTCAGGTAGGTCATGCGCGCGCCGGATTCGTCTGCCCCGATCTTGAAGATGCGCGCACCAAAGCTGCCGCCATCTGGCGGCATGCGGGTATCCCGCTGCAGACCATTGAGCAGGTCGTCAATGCCATCCAGCCGCAGAGCCGCGCCAAAATAGCAGGGGAACACCTGCCGCCGCGTGATTGCCGTGATGAGATCCGCCTGCGGTACCGTTCCTGTTGCCAACACGGCTTCCATCAGCGGTTCACTGCACACGCCAAGGGCTTCGGCGCGTTCTTCCGCCGGAACGGTGGGGGTAAAGTCCACACAGCCATCCCCAAAGCGGCCCCGCAGCTCCCGCAGGCGCAGGGCTTTGTCCGCACCGGGCAGATCCATTTTGTTGACATAGATAAAGGTTGGCACATGGTAGCGCTCCAACAGCCGCCACAATGTCATCGTGTGGCTTTGGATGCCGTCCGTGCCGGAAATGACCAGCACCGCATAATCCAGCACCTGCAGCGTGCGCTCGGCCTCCGCCGAAAAGTCCACGTGGCCGGGGGTATCCAGCAGGGTGATCTGGGTCTCTTCCAGCGGGGTGCCCGTCACCGTTCCGGCCGGCAGGGTAAGCACGGCCTGTTTGGCAAAAATGGTAATGCCGCGGGCTTTTTCCAGCGCATCGGTGTCCAAAAATGCATCCCGATGGTCTACGCGCCCCAGCTTGCGGATGCTGCCCGCACGGTAGAGCAGTGCTTCCGAAAGCGTGGTTTTTCCGCTGTCCACGTGTGCCAGAACCCCAACGACCAGACGTTTCATAACTTTCCTAACCTCATTCACAGCGTTCCCGGCTGCTGCGCCAGGGGCACCGTTTATTTTTTGCACTGCCGCCCGCCGGGCAAGGGATATCTGCCGGATTTTGGCGATCCTTTTCTATTATAATAGTACCCGTTTTAACTAGGGGATTCAACCACTAATTTACGCGGGCTTTTGTTTTTGGGGCAGGATGCAAAAAATATTTTATAAAGGGTATTGACATTGCGGGATGTGGATGCTATACTATTTAGGCACTCAAGAGAGAGCAACTAAATATCGCGGGGTAGAGCAGTTGGTAGCTCGTCGGGCTCATAACCCGGAGGTCGCAGGTTCAAGTCCTGTCCCCGCAACCAACAAAAGCTCGTTGAAACGGAAAGTTTCGACGAGCTTTTTTCTGCATTATGGAAAAAATGGTAACAGGCTGGTAACTTTGACCCCAAAATGACCCCAAAACGGCAAAGTGACTGCTGTTGCAAAGCAGGTACTTTTTTGCATTATACAGTAGATTTTACAGTTAAAATACAGTATAATCAAAACAAGATCATAGCGATAAGTTCCCGCCCAATGTTCTTGCAGACAGGAGTTGAAATCGTTGACAAAGATTATCCATTGTGCTGACCTGCATCTGGATTCTCCGATGGAAACCCACATGACCGAGGAGCAGGCATCGACCAGAAACACAGAAATCATCCACTCATTCCTCAGACTGACAGAGTATGCCGCAAAAAACGATGTCCGCGCGGTCATTCTGGCAGGAGATATGTTTGACGGAGAGCGCGTAAAGGTTAGAACGATAGACGAAATCCTTGACGCTGTGCGGCGCACACCCAATGTTGATTATCTGTATCTTGCCGGCAACCATGATGACACAACCTACGCATTTACCGATCACGACATACCGACTAACTTGAAACTCTTCAGTAAAGAATGGTCTACCTACGAATATGACGGCGTAGCCATCTCCGGCATTGAGATTTGTGAAGCCAATGCTCATTCGCTCTATCTGAATATCCCGCATAAAAACGGTGTCGCAAACATTGTTACACTGCACGGACAGGTGGGTTCTTCCTCTGATGTGGATGAGATAAACCTTTCTCTGCTAAAAAACAAGGGAATTAACTATCTGGCATTGGGGCATATTCACACCTACTTGGAACAGCCGTTGGACAGTGAAGGCATCTATTGCTATTCGGGATGCTTGGAAGGACGAGGTTTTGATGAATGCGGCCCGAAGGGCTTCGTTTTGCTCACGGTAGAGTCTGGCCATTTGGAACATGAATTTGTGCCGTTCAGTTGTCGGCAGCTGCACCGTATTCCGGTTGATATCAGCAGCTTGACCAAGAATTCCGAAATCAGTCAGAAAATGAAAGCCGCTGCACAGGGCATCCCGTCAGAGGACATGGTTGAGTTCCTTCTTTTCGGCGGGGTAGATCCCACTGCAAATCTTGCGGTATCGTACCTGCAGAATCTTGTAAAAAGCGATTTTTTCTTTGTTAAGGTGAAAGATCAAACACATCTGGCGATAAATCCGGAGGACTACAAACACGATATTTCGCTCAAGGGTGAATTTATCCGTTTGGTATTGGGCTCGGATGCCAGCGAAGAAGATAAGGCGGCAATCATCCGCACCGGTATGCAGGCACTGATGGGGGAGGAGATCACGCTATGAAACTGATTCGATGCCATATTGAAAACTTTGGCGTACTCTCCGACTTCGACTTCAGCTTTGCCGAGGGGCTGACCACCATTTGTCAAAGTAACGGATTCGGCAAAAGTACCTTTGCCGCCTTTATTAAAGCGATGTTCTATGGCTTCCCCCGCACGGGTGCCCGTAATATCGTAGAAAATGAACGCAAACGGTACGATCCCTGGCAGGGCGGAAAATACGGTGGCTACCTGGAGTTTGAAGTGCAGGATGTCAGTTACCGTGTTACGCGTTACTTTGGCAAGACTGCCGCCAAAGACACATTCTCGCTGTTGGATTTGACCAATCGGCGTCCAAGCACCCGGTTTTCAGAAAAGCTCGGCGAGGAATTGTTTCAGCTGGATGCAGACTCCTTTGCACGCAGCACCTATGTTCCGCAGCTGTCTGCCAACGATATGCAGGCAACTACTTCTATCCGGACAAAGCTGAGTAATCTGGTCGATGACACCAATGACCTCCGCAACTACGACACAGCAGAAAAAAAGTTGCGCGATTATCGCACAAAATTCCGTGCTTATCGAGGCGAAGGCGGCGCTATCAACGAAATAATACGGGAACGTCTTAGGCTTGAAAATGATAAATATAAAGCAGACCAACTTCGACCGGGATTGCAGGAGGTTGTGGAAAGCATTGAACGCTTGAATGGCGAAAAAGCAATCAAAACGGATGCTGTAAATAATCTGCGAGAAAAAATTCGTTTGGCGTCGGATCAGAAGGTCCGTATAGCCAATCAGAAGCAGCTGAAGGGCCTGCGCTTGGAAGTCGAGAAGAAGCAGCAGTATCTTCAGGAAATGGATGAAGGTTATCCGGTCGGTTACCCTACTGCCGAGGAAATCAAGGAACAGCGGGAGAACCTGAGCATTATACAACAGGAAGGTCAACGACTTCAGGCACTGAAGCTCAGCGATACCGACAAGGAAATCACCGAAGGCGAACAGCACTGGTTTGCAAACACCGAACAGGTTGCTGCAGATATTGAACAATGCGACCGAGATTGCAAGGAACTCGGAGGAGTTTCGGCCAAGATGACCGCCCAGATGCTGCCGGAGGAGCTTGAACGGTTGAATGCATTGTCCAAGCGGTTTACCGCTGGAATTCCAACAGAAGTAGAGCTGCAAACCTGTATGACAGCTGCCGATGACCTCAGCGATGCACAGCGTCAATATGCGGAACTATCCGTATCAGCGGAAAATCAAAAATGTCTTGCACAGCTTCAGGAACTGTTCAGAAGCGGCATTCCGGATGACAGCGCACTAAGCGATTGTGAACAGACTCTCCATGATCGCGATGTGCTGATCCAAAGCCGATCTGCGCACGTTTTTCCTGACAATGAGCAAAAGCAATATGATGCGTTGAAACGCACCTTTGCTGCGGGTGTTCCTGCCGAGGAAGAAATCCAGAGCAAGCAAACAGACAGCCGCCGAATTGCAGAACTGACGGCTAAGAAAAACACACAGACCACGATTATACAGCAGGATCTTCCACAAGAACCTTCGGAACCCTCTAAAGCACCCTTGGTTTGCGGAGGAGTCGGTGCGGCACTGCTGGTTTTCGGCATTATCTGCTTTGTGATGCAGCTCTCGATTCCCGGCATCATTCTTCTGGTTGCCGGGTTTGTAGCATTGCTCACAGCATTTTGGCTGCACACCAAGTCCATCGTCAACAACCAGACGCGGAGCAGCGCCTCCGTTATTACCGCCAGTGCTATTTCGGATGAAGAAAATCAAGAGTTGTACAACCTGCAGCACGCTCTTAATGATTTCCTGTTACGTTTTTATGATGACGCTGCCGACCCGGATAACAAGCTGGTGCAGCTGCGCATTGACAGTAAAGCTTACGCCGATTTGCACGAAAAAAAGCTTGCAGCAGAGGACGAGCTTCGAGAGATCGATGCAAAGATCCATGCAAAAAATGAAGAAATTCAAGCAATGTTTGAACGGTACTATCCCCACGATACATACCGGGATGATTTCGTTAAAAGACTGCGTGATAGCCTTAGCAAATACCAGAGGTTGACAGAAGAAGCCCGGACGGTATCCGCAAAGCGTGATGATTTGAAAGCAAGGATTGAGGACGACCGTTCCAAAATTATTCCTGTTCTGCATAGGTACTACCCGATTGAACTGCCGAAGGATCTGCGCCAGGGAATTCGCACATTAAGCAGCGAGGTCACGGCGTATAACGAACTCAAGGCGAAAAAGAAAGCCATGCTGGATGGCAACGCAAAATATCAGGAACGCGCTGATGCGTTAAAAGCCTCGATTCGCAAGATCCTGCTCACCTACAAAGCCTTGGATCAAGCCTTGCCGTATGATACCTGTCTCCAGAATCTCCGCAAACGCTTTGACCGTTACAAAGAGGCATCGGAACGCGTCACCCACTACACACAGGAACTTGAAAATTCAACCTCGCGGAAAAATCAGGCGAATGCTGAGGTTCAGAACTTCCTGCAGAAATATCAGCTTTCGGACGACACCCCCGAGAATCTTATCGATTATGCCGATGATGATATTCGGAGCAGGGAGGCTACTAAGAAGGCACTTGGCGAGGCACAGCGCAACCTGAATATATTCTTGAAAGAAAATCCCGGCGTTGAAGCCGATGTCATTGACATTGATAACGATCTTGCTGACCCGGAAGTTTTGCAGAAATCTGAAAAGCAACTTCAAGACAAGATTGGTGGCATCGAGGCAGAACTACGAGATTTGCGTCAAGAACGTGACCGTATTCGCCGGTCTGTCGAAAATATCCCTGCTTGGGAGGACCGCATGTCTCGTCTTCAAAATGAACAGGAAGAGGACGAAAGGAAATGCGCACTCGCCGATCAAACGCTTGCCCTGCTGAGTCAGGCCAAGGATAACCTTGCCAATAGCTATGTTGGAAGGGTAGAGCGCGGGTTCGAGAACTATGCCAATACGCTGATGGGTAATCAACTGGGCGATGTTATGGTCGACAAGGATTTGCATCTGTATATCGACGAGAAAGGCGCCGCCCGTGAAGTCGGCAGTTTCAGTGCGGGAACGATAGATTGCATTATGCTGTGTATGCGTCTGTCGCTTGTGGATGCCCTCTTTGGCGATGAGAAACCGTTTTTGATCCTGGATGACCCCTTTGTAAATCTGGATGATGAGCATACGAAACGCGCGCTAGAAATGCTCGACAAAATCGCACAGGATCATCAGGTTGTGTACTTGGTTTGCAACACAAGCCGAAAATAAACGAGCTTTCATGAAGCCGCTCGGGCAAAGGTAAAGCACCCCGAAAAGGGGCGCTTTGGGATGCGGTTGAATAGTCGGCACCCTATGCCGATGCGGTGCGAACGCGCCCAAACAAGGGCGTTTCTCGCGGCGACAGGGGCGGTGTGCGAGAATGGTGTAGAGTTGGCTTGCGTACAGCTTCTTGCTGGAGAATAAAACTCATATACTGGTTCGTAGGGCTTTTCACTTGCGTAAACCCTGTGATATAAGTAACCGCATTTCTCAATGAGACCAAAGCCGCGTATTTATATGATTGGTGCGAGTCAGAATCCGTTTCGCAGATTTGCCCCCAAAACTGCCCCCAAAAGGGTTTGGAACGGGTCAGCACGATGCAGCACTCTTTTGTACACATGGGACAAAATCCGTTCTGAGCCTTGGTACGCAATACCACCAAACCCAACAAAATAACATCCAAACGCACAAACTTTGAATTTCTCATAACCCGGAGGTCGCAGGTTCAAGTCCTGTCCCCGCAACCAACAAAAGCTCGTTGAAACGGCAAGTTTCAGCGAGCTTTTTTCTGCAATATGGCAAAAGTGGTAACGTTCCGGTAACTTTGACCTCAAAACGGCAAAGTGACTGTGCCCGGACGATTGAACTTTTCAACCACCCGGGCGCTTTTTGTGGATAAATTTTGCGGAGTTGGCAGGTAAATATAAGAGCGGTCAGCGTTCCAGTGCGTGTGAACGCCTTGCTCGTTCTCGCTGCTGCTCTAGCCGGTTTTCCATGATTTTGTGCCAGTCGTGTTCGAGGACATAGTCGTTGTCATTGCAAAACTTGTTCCAAATTTTCTGCATTTCGCTATTGGATTCTACGGATTCATGGATGGCTGCAAATTGCGGGATAAATCCAGTCGTGCGGCGTGTGTTTCTGGTTGCGAGGAACGCACGGTACAAGGTCGCGTCGTTGATTGCAATGCTGGGTTTCCCAGTTAGCATATAAATGTCGTAAAAATCGCGCATCCGTGTCTTGCTTGTGCCACGGTACATGATGGTTTCCAGTTTCTCGGCAAGCAGCGTTTCGAGGTTGTAGCTCATAATCTGCAAACTGCGGTTCTCAAACATAAGCGGATACCGATATTCAATGACTTGCGGAGTGATGGCATCGCCGGTGGATATGTCAATTTTGACTTTCTGCCGCAGACCGTCAAGCGTACCAATCAGCGTGAAACGCAAGCCGGGATAGTCATGTTCTTCCATAATGCTTTCTGCATGTTTACATGGTGGCAGGCGCAGCAAAATTTCTTCGCATATGAAGGAATTTTGGAAGTTCACGATTCCGCAGTATTTCATCCGTCTTTTGTTCCTGACGGTCGGTGCTGTTCTGATTTTCCCGATGGCATAATGAGGCAGAGCTATGAAAAATAAATTTGAGTTAGAGCATATCGGCATCAATACCGCCAACGCCGAGGAAGCCGCTAACCTCGCGCAGCTGCTGAGCACGATGTTCAATCTTGAGCCGCGCCACGGCCAGAAGTCCGAGTTCGGCGGTGCGTATTTTGAGTGCATGAAAGCACCTTTCCTGGGTAAAAACGGTCACATTGCCATGCGCACACCTGACCTGATTGCTGCGATGGAGGAGCTGAAAGAAAAAGGCTTCACTTTCAACATGGACACTGCCGCCTACTTTGAGGACGGCCGCATCAAAAACGTCTACCTGAACGGTGAGTATGGCGGCTTTGCCATTCACATCATGCAGAAGTAAACGAAAACCATAAAACCGGAGGCCGCCGCAAAGCCCCCGGTTTTATGCGTAAACAGCAGCGATTTTCGTTGCATTGCCTGCCCGGCTGCGGTACAATAGCAGTGTTGCGGCAAGGCAGTACAACGATGAAAACAACAGCTATGACGGCGGAAGAGCGCGTGCGCTATATGACACAAGCACCGGTGCGCCGCCTGATTTTGGAAATGTCTGCGCCCACGGTTATCAGTATGCTGGTGACAAGCTTTTACAATATGGCCGATGGCGTGGCAAGCGTCGGTGGTGGCCGCCGCGCGGCAGGGATTGTTTTTGATCCCGGTCGTCTTTATCCTGCCAAATCTTTTAGGGCAATACCGCATAATTCTAAGTGCCGATACGGCGAGCGAGGTGCGG
>OLNF01002391.1_pt1 | contig 14786 bp, 10 predicted proteins | sample 1673061 | NCBI WGS metagenome assembly OLNF01 (sample SAMEA3136751, study PRJEB25190) | human gut metagenome | reverse complement strand
GGTGGTATAATTCACGCGCACCGATTCGCCGTAGGTTTCATAATAATAGCGCTCAAATTCCTTGTTCACATTCAACGAGCCCTCGGAACCGTCGGAAATATACTCACCCCAGTTGTACACGTTCAGCGTCACCGTTTTTCCGCCGCCTGCGCTGCTGCCGCACGCAGTCAGGCTCAAACAGCCTGCGAGCGCCGCCAGCACCAGCAGTGCCGAAAGAATTTTTTTCATTGTGCGCCCCCCTTTGCCTGTGCTGCGCGCTTGCGGTCGCCGCGTGCCCCAAGCACGTTCGACAGGATCAGCAGCAGCAGCACCAGCCCTGGGAACCCGGCCACGCCGATGACCAGCGCGTTGATCCAGTTGAGGCCGAGCGTGATGCCGACGGCGCTGCCGAAAAAGTTCAGCGCAAAGAGCGCCGCGAAGCCGATGGCCGTGTTGAGCAGCAGCTTTAAGATCCAGCGGATCGGCTTGCGAAACAGCCGGATGACCAGCCAGAGGAGAAATATGGCGGCGACGACAATCAGAATGTCAGTCAGTGATTGTGGCATAAGAAACCCATCCTATTGTGTCAGATTTTTCAGATCATGCACGGCGCAGTTATACTTTGCGCGCAGCGCATTGATCTCGTAGATGCACGCCTCCATCAGCAGGGGATCGGTGACGTTGTCAAACTCGTTGTAGGCCTGCTCGAGCGCGCGGCGCACGCCGAGCATCTCGGTGCGCACGCGCTGCACCTCCGCACGGTGCGCCCGCTGCTGCTTTCTCAGTCCGGACATGGAAAAGCCTCCGTTCGCTTTTCTGTGTATTCTATGCCGGCAGCGGCGGTTTTAGTCACGGCACAGCGCAATTTCGCGTGCATAGCGCCTCGCTTTCGGGCACATACTGAGACCGGACGTGAAATCCGCCGCGCGGCGCAGCAACGCAGACCCGCGAAGGCAGACCCGGTACACAGACCGCGGCGCAGCCTCCGCACCCCTGCAGACAGCCTGCAGGCCGCTGTGCGCGCGGGGACGTGCAGCTCCGGCTCTCCGGAGGAGCGTTCGGTACGGAGCGCGTCAAGTGCCGGAGCGGCGGGCTCGATCCCGGAGACTCCGGGGCGGCGGGGAGCGCAAACTGCGTTCCCCGTCTATTTTTTGGAATTCCTTGCATTTCCGGCCTTGATACGGTATACTACATTGGTTAGGGTATGAAATCAATGCTACCACATCTTGTGATATGAGAGGGATCCAACGACATGGCAAAGGCCTCAACGACAACCTATGGCAACGATAGCATCTCAATGCTCAAGGGCGCGGAGCGTGTGCGCAAGCGTCCGAGCGTCATCTTCGGCTCTGACGGGCTGGAGGGCTGCGAGCACGCGGTGTTTGAAATTCTCTCGAACGCGATCGACGAGGCGCGCGAGGGATTCGGCAATATTATAACCGTTACGCGCTACGAAGACAAGTCCATTGAGGTGGAAGACTTCGGGCGCGGCTGTCCGGTGGACTGGAACGAGAAGGAGCAGCGCTACAACTGGGAGCTGATCTTCTGCGAGATGTACGCCGGCGGCAAGTATAAAAACAACGAGGGCGAGAACTATGAGTACTCGCTCGGCCTCAATGGTCTGGGCGCGTGCGCCACGCAGTACGCCGCGGAATACATGGATGTGACTATCTGGCGCGACGGGAAAAAGTACAGCCTGCACTTCCGACAGGGCGAGGTCGTCGGCGGTCTGGGCAGCGCCCCGGCCGACCGCAAAAAGACCGGCACGACCATTCGCTGGCGGCCGGATCTGGAGGTGTTCACGGACATCGACGTGCCCGAGAGCTATTTCCAGGACGTGCTGCACCGGCAGGCAGTCGTGAACAAGGGCGTGACGTTTCGACTGCGCGTGCAGCGCGGCAGCACGTTCGAGACGACGGACTACTGCTATGCCGACGGCATCCTCGACTATGTCAAGGAGCTTGCGGGCGAGGACGCGCTGACTGCTCCGGCCTACATGGAGACCGAGCGCCGCGGACGCGACCGCGCGGATAAGCCGGAGTACAAGGTGAAGATCTCGGCGGCGTTTTGCTTTTCCAACCGCGTCAACGACATCGAATACTACCACAACTCGTCCTGGCTGGAGTACGGCGGCGCGCCGGAAAAGGCGGCCAAGAGCGCCTTCACCTCCGCCATCGACGCCTACATCAAGCAGCAGGGCAAGTATCAGAAGAGCGAGAGCAAGATCAACTTTCAGGATGTGCAGGACTGCCTGATCCTGGTCACGAACTGCTTTTCGACCATCACCTCCTACGAGAACCAGACGAAGAAGGCCATTACGAATAAATTTATCCAGGAGGCCATGACGGAGTTTTTCCGCGAGCAGCTGGAGATCTATTTCATCGAGCACAAGACCGACGCCGACCGCGTCATGGAGCAGGTGCTCATCAATAAGCGCAGCCGCGAGACGGCGGAAAAAGCGCGCCTGAACATCAAGAAAAAGCTCACCGGCAACGTCGACCTCGCCAACCGCGTGCAGAAATTCGTCGACTGCCGCTCGAAGGACGTCTCGCGCCGCGAGATCTACATCGTGGAGGGCGACTCCGCACTCGGCGCGTGCAAACTCTCGCGTGATGCGGAGTTTCAGGGCATCATGCCCGTGCGCGGCAAGATCCTCAACTGTCTCAAGGCCGATTATGCGCGCATTTTTAAGAGCGACGTCATCACCGACCTCATGCGCGTGCTCGGCTGCGGCGTGGAGGTGCAGAGCAAGCAGGCCAAGGACCTCTCGGCGTTCAGCCTCGAGAACCTGCGCTGGAACAAGGTCATCATCTGCACCGATGCCGACGTGGACGGCTTCCAGATCCGCACGCTCATCCTCACCATGCTCTACCGCCTCGCGCCGACGCTGATCCGCGAGGGCTATGTGTACATCGCCGAGTCGCCCCTGTATGAGATCGTGAGCAAGGGCAAGACCTACTTCGCCTATTCCGACCGCGAGAAGGCGGCCATCGTCGACAGTTTCGGCGGCGCGAAGGCGGACATCAACCGCTCGAAAGGTCTCGGCGAGAACGATCCCGAGATGATGTGGCTCACGACCATGAACCCCGACACGCGCAAGCTCATCCGCGTCATGCCGGAGGATGTCGAGCGCACGGCGCAGATGTTCGATCTGCTGCTCGGCGATAATCTGGCCGGGCGCAAGGCGCACATCGCCGAGTGCGGCAGCCAGTTTCTCGATCTGGCCGATATTTCCTGAGAAAAACCTGCGTAAAGGAACGGTAACGTTATGCCGAGAAAAAAAGTACCGGAAATCAAGAAAACAGTCGATCCCAACGTCGTCGGGCTCAAGGCTGAGGTCATCTCCCAGCCCATCACAGAGACGCTGGAGCAAAACTATATGCCGTATGCGATGAGCGTCATCGTCTCGCGCGCGATCCCGGAGATCGACGGCTTCAAACCCAGCCACCGCAAGCTGCTGTACACGATGTACAAGATGAACCTGCTCTCGGGCGGACGCACGAAGTCGGCCAACATCGTCGGCCAGACCATGCGCCTCAACCCGCACGGCGACGCCGCGATCTATGAGACCATGGTGCGCCTGTCCAAGGGCTACGGTGCGCTGCTGACGCCGTTTGTGGACTCCAAGGGCAACTTCGGCAAGGTGTTTTCGCGCGATATGTCCTATGCCGCCTCGCGTTACACGGAGGCGAAGCTCGCGCCCATCTGCGCTGAGCTCTTCGGCGACATCGACAGCGACACCGTCGACTTTGTCGATAACTACGACGGTTCGATGAAAGAGCCGGCGCTGCTGCCGACGCGCTTCCCGAACGTGCTCGTGTCGGCAAACCTCGGCATCGCCGTCGGTATGGCCAGCCAGATCTGCGGCTTCAACCTTGAGGAGGTCTGCCGCACGACGATCGCCTATCTCGAGGATCCGAACCACGACCTGCTCTCGACGCTGCCTGCGCCGGATTTTCCGACCGGCGGCGAGATCCTCTACGACCGCAGCGAGATGGCGCAGATCTACCGCACCGGACGCGGCAGCTTCAAGGTGCGCGCCCGCTGGCGGCACCTACCGAAGGAGAACATCATCGAGATCTATGAGATCCCGTACTCCACGACCGTGGAGGCTGTCATCGACAAGGTGGCCGAGCTCGTCAAGGCGGGCAAGCTGCGCGAGGTGGTCGATATGCGCGACGAGACCGACCTCAGCGGTCTGAAGCTCGCCATCGACCTCAAGCGCGGCGCAGATCCCGAGCAGGTCATGCAAAAGCTATTCCGGCTCACGTCGCTGTGCGACAGCTTTGCCTGCAACTTCAACATCCTCATCGCGGGCAATCCGCGCGTGATGGGCGTGGGCGAGATCCTCGACGAGTGGACGTCGTGGCGCATGGAGTGCATCCGGCGGCGTGTGTTCTTCGAGCTTCAGAAAAAGCGCGCCAAGCTGCACCTGCTGCAGGGCCTCGGCAAGATCCTGCTCGACATCGACCGCGCCATCGCCATCATCCGCAACACCGAGCGGGAGGCCGACGTCGTGCCCAACCTCATGGCGGGCTTCGGTCTCGACGAGGTGCAGGCAAACTTTGTCGCCGAAATCAAGCTGCGCAACATCAACCGCGAGTACATCCTCAAGCGCACGGCCGAGACCGATGCGCTGGAAAAAGACATTGCCGACCTTGAGGCGACGCTTGAGAGCAAGCGCCGCATCCGCAGCATCATCATCCGCGAGCTCAAGGAGATCATCCGCAAGTACCCGTCGCCGCGGCGCACGGGCATCGTCGCGGCGGAGAGCGTCACGATGCTGCCGACGGAGGACCTTGTGCCGGATTACCCGGTGCAGCTGTTCCTCTCGCGCGAGGGCTACTTCAAGAAGATCACGCCGCAGTCGCTGCGCATGAGCGGCGAGCAGAAGTATAAGGACGGCGACGAGCTGAGCCAGAGCTTCGGCGCGACGAACCGCGGGGAACTTCTCATCTTCACCGACCGTCAACAGGTATATAAGGCTAAGCTCTGCGACTTTGCGGACACGAAGGCGTCCGTGCTCGGCGTGTACCTGCCGACGGTGCTGTCCATGGACGCCGAAGAGCACGTCCTGTGCATGGTCGATCCCGGTGACTACCGCGGCGAGCTGCTGCTCGTGTTTGAAAACGGCAAGGCCGCGCGCATCCCCATGGCGGCCTACGAGACCAAGACGAACCGCCGCCGCCTGACCGGCGCGTATTCGGACAAGAGCCCGCTCATCGCCGTGCTGCCGCTCTACGAGGGCAGCGAGGTCGCGGTCTTTGCGTCCGACGGGCGCGCGCTGCTCTTCCCGCCGGAGGCGATAGCGCTCAAGGCGTCGCGCACGACGCAGGGCGTCGCCGTCATGGCGCTGAAGAAAAAGGCCGTCGTCACGCAGGCACAGTTTGTGCCTGATACGCTCATCCACAACCACGCGCGCTACCGCGCCAAGAGTCTGCCGGCAGCCGGTGCGCTGCTGCGCGAGGACGACCGCGGCGAGGAGCAAATGAGCCTGATCTGAGGAGAGAACTATGGAGCTGCATCGTTTTTCCGCTTTTGACTACATGAAGCTGATCGTCGGTTCGGCGCTCGTGGCCGCGGCGTTTCAGTTTTTCACCTTCCCGAACAGCATCGTTTCCGGCGGCGTGACCGGCATCGCGCAGATCATCCATCTGCTGACGCGCATCCCGGTTGGCGTGCTGTCGATCCTCATCAACATCCCGATCTTCTGCCTCGGCTGGCGGCATCGGCTTGGCGCGCGCCGGCTCATTCTGGCGCTGTGCGTCATGGCGATGATCTCCGTGTTCATCGACCTGCTTGCGATCACCGAGCTCGTTGCGACGGATGATCCGATGCTCGGCGCCGTCTACGGCGGCGTCATCAACGGCGCGGGCTATGGTCTGATCTATACCACCGGCACGACCGGCGGCGGCACGGACATTCTGGCCAAGATCCTGCGCCGGCGCTACCCGTACATAAATTTCGGCACACTGCTGTTTGGCATGAACGTGCTCGTCGTGCTGACGTTCGCGTTCCTGTTCAAGAAATACGACAGCTGCATGTACACCATGATCGAGATGTTTATCAGCTCGAAGGTCGTCAACCTCGTCCTCTACGGTCCGGGCGTGTCGGAGGTGTGCTACATCATCAGCAGCAACGTCGGCGCGATCAAGAGCGCCATCACCTGCACGATGGGCCGCGGCGTCACGCTGCTCAACGGCGAGGGCGCGTGGTCGGGCAGGGAGATGCAGGTCATCCTCTGCGTGGTCAAGCGGCCGGAGATCGCGCAGCTGCGCGAGGTCGTGCGCTCGGTGGACGGAAAGGCATTTGTCATCGTGTCCGAGGCCAAGGACGTCTTTGGCCGCGGCTTTGGAAACATCTACGGCGACGATTGAAAGGAGCGGGGTATGCGCAAACGCTGCATCACCGGCATCCTGCTGGCGGCACTGCTGGTGTCGCTGTGCGGATGCACATCCGTGTTTGACAAGGAATATCTGTCGGTGCGCCCGTATGAAGAGCCGTCAAATCTGCTGACGGACGCCGACACCACGCAGATCCGCAACTATGCGGGTCTCATGCGCGCGCTCAATGCGATGGCCGCACAGTACGAGCGCTCGTTCGTGCTGGCCTTCGGCGACTATGACGGCATCATTGCCGACGATCTGGCCGCCGCCTGCGAGGAGCTGCGCACCGGTACGGCCATCGGCGCGTACTGCATCGACAGCGTCACCTATGAGACCGAGCAGGTGGTCGCCTACTGCGAGGCGAGTATCACCATCGCCTACAACCGGCCGGAGAGCGAGGTGCGCTCCATTTACAGCGCCCAGACGCAAAAGAGCATCCTCGACTGCGTGGTCGATGCGCTCGACCGGCAGCGGACGCAGTTTGCCATCCAGATCAGCACCAGCACGCTCGAAACGGGCGACGTCGCGGCGCTTGTGCGCTCGGCGTGCCTGAATCAGCCGCAGCTCGTGGTGGATCTCCCGGTCATCGACGTCACGGTCTACAGCGGCGGCAGCAGCCAGAAGATCTTCGGCGTCACGCTGCGCTACGACATCGGCGCATCCGCGGTCAACGACCGCCGCACGCAGCTTGACGGCCGCGTGCGCACACTGCTCTCCTCGCTCACGGCGGGGGAGAAGGAGACACCGCTGCAGGCGGCCTTCGTCGTCATGCGCACCTGTGAGCAGAGCACGACCGCGGCGCGCACCGCCTATGACGCGCTCGTGAGCGGCACGGGCGACAGCTGCGCGCTGGCCATGGCGTACAAGGCGGTGTGCGACGCGCTCGATATCCCGTGTCAGGTCGTGAGCGGCCGCTTCCAGGGCATCGACCGCTGCTGGAACGTGGTGCAGGTCAACGGTAATTACTATCATCTCGACCTGTCCATGCAGTCGGAAACGCTCTGGCTGCGCAGCGATGAGAGTATGCGCGGCACCTACCAGTGGACGGCTGACAGCTGCCCGACGTGCACGGCGCAGTCGTTCATCTGGCGCGAGGGCGAGAAGCTCTGACACGATAAAATCATAAAAAAGAGAAAAAACGCTTGACAAGCCGTCTTTTTGTGGTACAATAACGCTTGCATTCACGAAATGCGGGCATAGCTCATTTGGCAGAGCGCCACCTTGCCAAGGTGGAGGTAGCGAGTTCGAATCTCGTTGCCCGCTCCAGATTGAGAACCACACACAGCAAAAACACCGCACGAAGTGCGGTGTTTTTGCTGTGCTTTGCTGCGTCTGCGGCGCGTGGATATCAAGGAAAACGGATCACAAACACCGACCGGATCAAATTAAGGAGGAACCCTTCATGAACGCAGATGTCGTTATTGTCGGCGCCGGCCCTGCCGGTATTTTCACGGCGCTGGAGCTGCTGCGCCGCGGCACTCCGAAAAAGATCGTCATGATCGAGCAGGGGCAGGCCATTGAAAACCGCCGCTGCCCGAAAGCCAAGACCGGCAAGTGCATGAACTGCAAGCCGTACTGCCACATTACGACCGGGTTCTCCGGCGCGGGCGCGTTTTCGGACGGAAAGCTCTCACTGTGCAGCGACGTCGGCGGCGACCTGCCCACCCTCATCGGCGAGCAGAAGGCGCAGGAGCTCATCGACTACGCCGACAGCATCTATCTGGAGTTCGGCGCGGACGAGCACGTCGAGGGCCTGGAGAATACGGAGGAGATCAAGCAGATCCGCACGCGCGCCATCCGCGCGGGCCTGCGTCTGGTCGACTGCCCGATCCGTCACCTCGGCACGGAAAAGGCGCACGAGGTGTACCTCGGCATTGAAAACTACCTGCGCGAGCATGGCGTGGAGATGCTCTTCGGCTGCACGTGCGAGGATGTCATCGTGCGCGACGGCCGCTGCTGCGGCGTTGTGGCACACGATGCGCATCAGGACTACACCATCGAGGCCAGGCACACCGTCATCGCCACCGGCCGCCGCGGCGCGGAATGGCTGGAAAAGACCTGCCTTGAGCACGGCGTGGAGCACAAGCCCGGCACGGTCGACATCGGCGTGCGCGTCGAGGTGCGCAACGAGATCATGGAGTCTGTCAACCGCGTGCTCTATGAGTCGAAGCTCATCGGCTATCCCGCACCGTTTAAGAACAAGGTGCGCACGTTCTGCCAGAACCCCGGCGGCTTCGTCTCGCAGGAGAACTACGACAACGATCTCGCCGTCGTCAATGGTCATGCGTATAAGGAGCTCAAGTCGCCCAACACGAATCTGGCCATTCTCTGCTCGCACAATTTCTCCGTGCCGTTCAACCAGCCGATCGCCTATGCACAGAAGGTCGGCGAGCTGACGAATATGCTCGGCGCGGGGCACATCATGGTGCAGCGCTTCGGCGATATCCTCGACGGCAAGCGCACGTGGCAGAAGGAGCTTGTGCAGTCGAACGTCCGCCCCACACTGCCGGACGCCGTTGCGGGCGACATCACGTCCGCCATGCCGTACCGCGCCATGCTCAACATCATCAACTTCATCAAGGCCATGGATGAGGTCGTGCCCGGCTTCGCCGCCTATGAGACGCTGCTGTATTCCCCGGAGCTGAAGTTTTACAGCAACCGCATCGCCATGGACGACGCGCTCAACACGAACATCCCCGGTCTGCACTGCCTGGGTGACTCCTCCGGCTGGACGCGCGGCCTGATGATGGCCTCGGCCATGGGCGTGCTCATGGGGCGCAGGCTTGCGGATATGCTCTGATGTGCGGGTGAACGGAAGGATTGTCATCTTTTGCACAAAACGCTTGACAAATTCCTGCAAATCAGTAGTATAAAAGGGATGGGAAATTGATAGATCCGCCGGTGCGGCGGAGGGAAGGAAACACATTATGGATGGATTGAAAAAAGCTTATTACCGCACCTATCAGCAGGTGTTTGACATCGGTATGCGCTGCCTGCATTGGCGCAAGCCGATCGTGCTCTCCGGTGCCGGCTGTCTTAAACAGGTACCGGACGTGCTCGGCAAGTGCGGTGTGGAAAAGGTCATGGTCGTCACCGGTTCGCACGTGGTCAAGTCGCTCGGACCGAAGCTCTTCGCGGCGCTCGAGGAGGCCGGTATGCCCTACGAGGTGTTCAGCGAGGTCGAGGCCAACCCCTCCGTGACCACGGTCGAAAAGATCCGTGCGCAGTACGTGGAGACCGGCTGCAGCGGCTTTGTCGCCCTCGGCGGCGGCAGCCCGATGGACGCGACCAAGGGCGCGGCTGCGCGCGTTGCCTGCCCGAAAAAGAGCTGCAACGACATGGCCGGCGTCATGCGTGTCGGCAAGACCGTGCCGCCGATCGTCGCCATCCCGACGACGTCCGGCACCGGCAGTGAGACGACGATCGCCGCCGTCATCACCGACAGTGAGACGCACCACAAGTACGCGCTCATGGATCTCAAGCTCATGCCGCTGTACGCCATTCTCGATCCGGAGCTGACCGTCGGTCTGCCGCCGCGCACGACCGCGACCACCGGCATGGATGCGCTCACCCACGCGGTCGAGGCGTACATCAGCTGGACGTACAACACCAAGGAGAGCCTGCGCCTCGCCGAAGAGGCCGTCAAGCTCATCTTCGATAACCTCGAGGTCGCTTACGCGCACGGCGATGATCTCAAGGCCCGCGAGAACATGATGATCGCCGCCTTCAAGGCAGGCTTCGCGTTCTCCCGCGCCGGTGTCGGCAATGTGCACGCCATCGCGCACACGCTCGGCGGTCTGTATAACACCCCGCACGGTCTTGCCAACGCGGTCATCCTGCCGATCGTTCTGGAGGACTACGGCGCGGTCGTGTATCCGAGACTTGCGCGCCTGAGCGAGATCGCCGGCGTCAAGACCGAGGGCACGGACGCGGAGAAGGCGCAGGCCTTCATCGCGGAGATCTATGCCATGAACGAGCGCATGGGCATCCCGAAGGGCTTCGACTTCATTCAGGAGGAAGATATCCCGCAGATCATCGAGTGGGCGCTGGCCGAGGCCAACCCCAACTATCCCGTGCCGGTCGTGTACAACACCGCGCGCTGCCGCAAGGTCATCGAGGACATCCGCGCCAAGGCTGCGGAAAACCCGGCTCCCGAGGCGCCGAAGGCGTAAGGCTGCCGCTTTCACAGAGCATAGGAAACAGAAAAACTCCGTACGGGCAAACCGTACGGAGTTTTTTTCGCGGCAGGCTCAGGCGGCCTGCCGGTCTTTTTTGCTGCCGATGCCGCCGTGCAGGACGAAGCGGCAAAAGCCGTTGTCCGGGTGCGCGGACACAATGCGGTAAATGAGCAGCGTGATCGCGTAGGCGATCGTGGCTGCGGCCAGACCGACGATCATCGCGCCGAGCACGTCGGACGGGTAGTGCGCCATGAGGTAGTTGCGCGCGATGCCCATCACCGGCACGAACAGGAATGCCCAGTAGCGCGCGGGCTTTTTGCCCGTGAGCACGAGCGCGGTCACGCCGGCCATTGCGGCCGTCACATGGCCGGAGGGGAAGGAGTATTCGCTCTCGGCATACGCGCCGGCGGCCTGCCACCAGGTGCGGAAGGGCTCGACCGTCAGCGGGCGCGGCCGGGCGACGAAGTCCTTGAGCCAGAAGTTCGTGATGAGCGCGCCGCAGCACACGGCACCGAAGATGCACACGCCCATCTTGCGCGTCTTGGGAAAGAGCATCAGCGCGATGCCGAGCGCGAGGAAGAGGAGACCCTTCTCACCCAGCAGCGTGATGATGTAGCACAGCGGCGTGAAAACCCCGCCCGCGGCCTCGGCAAGTTTGTGCAGCGCCTGCAAAATGGCGTAGTCATAGCCCGCAAACGCGGTGTTGAGCCACTGCGCGATCGCAGTCAGTTCCATAAATAATCACCGTCCGGAATCCAAGAATTGCGGCAGTGCGGCTGAGCGCCTGCCGATGAGCGGCGTCGAAACACGCCGCAGCGTGACTTCGACATCATACACCGCCTGCGCGGCTTTTGCAACCGTTGCCGCCGGAACGGAGGGTGAAAGTTTTGGATGAATGATTTTTATCAAAAACAAAAATGGAACGTTTTCTGTATTTTGAACCGGTTATTCGGCCGTAGGACTTGACTTTGGCGTGAAAAATCAATATGCTGGTAAACGGAAATTCAATCTTTAGATAGGAGCGATTTTTGCATGATTCTCGATTGCAGCAAGTATGTCGGCCCTTGTAAGTGCGGCCGCGAGCACACCCTGGAGACGAAGAAGGTCGTCGTGGAGTATGACGCGCTCGATCAGTTCGACCAGTACATGGACGAGGTCGGCCTGACCGGCAAGCGCGCTGTCATCTATGACACGAACACGTATAATCTTCCGACGCTCAAGCATGTGCGCGCCGATCAGGAGATCGTCCTCAACGCTGAGGGGCTTCACTCCGAGAAGGGGATGATCGAGGACATGATGCGCCAGCTCGACCATCCGGATGTGATCGTCGCGGTCGGCTCCGGCACGATCATGGACTTCGGCCGCTACCCGGCGTACCAGCTCGGCATCCCGTTCGTCGCCGTGCCGACGCTTGCGAGCTCCGACGGCTTTACGGCCAACATCTGCTCGATCATCATCGACGGTCAGAAAAAGTCCATCCCCATGCAGGCTGCGGCGCTCGTCGTCTGCGACCTGAACGTGGTCTCCGGTGCGCCCCTGTGGCTGACCGTGAGCGGCATTTCGGACATTCTGGCAAAGTACATTTCGCTCGCGGACTGGAAGATCGCACACCTCGTCTCGGGCGAGTATTACTGCCCCATGGTCGCCGATCTCGCCGAGGAGGCGCTGACCATTATGCGCAAGGCTGCCGATGATATGGCGGCCGGCGGCAAGCCGGACTTTGAGGCCATGACCATGGCGCAGATGATCTCCGGCCTGACCATGCAGCTGCTCAACCACTCCCGCGCTGCGTCCGGCGCCGAGCACCTGATGGCGCACCTTGTGGAGATGAAGCCGCCGCGCTTTGAAAATGCGCACGGCATGCACGGCCAGTGTGTCGGTGTGGGCACATACCTGTGTGCGAAGGAGTACCATTACCTTGCCTCGCTCCCGACGCCGAAGGCCAAGCCCTTCGAGCCCCTGACCCGCGCATGGGTGGACGAGAAATTCGGCCCCCTCGCCGACGGCATCATGAAGGAGAACGAGAACGACGTGCTCGGTACCTTCGATCCGCAGAACATCGTCGACCACTGGGACGAGATCCGCGCCATCATCGCCGAGATCCCCTCGGCCGAGGAGCTTGCCGCCCTGTGCGAGAAGCTCGGCGCGTTCTACAAGCCCGAGCAGATCGGCATCGACCCGGCTCTGTCGGAGGATATGCTCAGCGTTTCGGCTGCCATCCGCAACCGCCTGACGCTCATCCGTATGCGCCGCGTGCTCGATTTCGGCGAATAATTGCATCAGCGTGTATGCGTCCGGAGGCTCTCGCCTCCGGACGCATTCCGTTTGTCGAAAAACCTCGTAGAGTTTCGCCGCCGCAGCGGCGAAAGAAAGTCCGATCATTTTCTTCGGCGACATGTGCGGCGAAGAAAATACTTCTCGGCCTGCAAACGTGCGCGCCGTCCGCCCAAGGCGGACGGCGCGTGCGCTGCAGTCAGGCAGCCCACCCCTTTGTCAAAAAGGAATACTTTTTGACAGACGGGCGCATTTGCTTTGCCCGGTTTTGCTTGTGAAACAGGGCGTATGGTGGTATAATATTCTGATTCTAATTTTGCAAAAGGAGGCCGTGCCATGCCGGATTTTGAGGTCATTTCGCCCTACGAACCGTCGGGTGACCAGCCCGAGGCGATCGACGCGCTCGCGCAGGGCGTGGAAAACGGCATTGACGAGCAGGTGCTGCTCGGCGTGACCGGCTCCGGCAAGACGTACACGATGGCCAAGGTCATCGAGCGCGTACAGCGGCCGACGCTCGTGCTCGCGCACAACAAGATCCTTGCGGCGCAGCTGTGCAGCGAGTTCAAGGAGTTTTTCCCGAACAACGCCGTGGAGTATTTTGTCAGCTACTACGACTACTATCAGCCGGAGGCATACATCCCGCACACGGACACGTTCATCGAAAAGGACGCCTCCATCAACGATGAGATCGAGCGCCTGCGCCACTCGGCCACGTCGAGCCTGTTTGAGCGGCGGGACGTGATCGTTGTCTCGTCCGTGTCGTGTATCTATGGTCTCGGCGACCCGATCGACTATGCCAACATGGTCATTTCGCTGCGCACCGGTCAGCAGCGTGACCCGGAGGAGCTCATGCGCAAGCTCATCGACATCCGCTATGAGCGCAACGACATCGCCTTCGCGCGCAATATGTTCCGCGTCCGCGGCGACACGATCGATATCTACCCGGCCTATTCGTCCGACCATGCCGTGCGCGTGGAGTTTTTCGGCGACGAGATCGACCGCATCTCGGACATCAACGTCGTCACCGGCGCGCCCATCCGCACGCTCAGCCATGTGGCGATCTATCCCGCGTCGCACTATGTCACGACGCATGAAAAGATGGAGCGCGCCATCGGCGAGATCCGCGCCGAGTGCGATGCGCGCGTGAAAACGTTTGAGCAGCAGGGCAAGCTCCTCGAAGCGCAGCGCATCCGCCAGCGCACGGACTATGACATTGAGATGATGCAGGAGCTTGGCTACTGCTCCGGCATCGAGAACTACTCGCGCATCATCAGCGGCCGCGCCCCCGGCAGCGCGCCGATGACGCTGCTGGACTATTTTCCGAAGGATTTTCTGCTCTTTGTCGATGAGAGCCACGTCACGCTGCCGCAGGTGCGCGCCATGTACCGCGGCGACCGTGCGCGCAAGGACTCGCTCGTCGAGTACGGCTTCCGCCTGCCGAGCGCGTACGATAACCGTCCGCTGAAATTCGAGGAATTTGAGCAGCGGGTGCATCAGGCCATCTATGTCTCTGCAACGCCGGGCGACTATGAGCGCGAGCACGCGGGGCAGATCGCCGAGCAGATCATCCGGCCGACCGGCTTGCTCGACCCGCAGATATTCGTGCGCCCCATCGAGGGACAGATCGACGATCTCATCGGCGAGATCAATGCCCGCATCGCCAAAAACGAACGCGCGCTCGTGACCACGCTCACAAAGAAGATGGCCGAGGATCTCTCGGCCTACCTCACGAATGCGGGCATCCGCTGCAGGTATCTGCACCATGACATCGGCGCGATCGAGCGCATGGAGATCATCCGCGACCTGCGCACGGGCGCGTTTGACGTGCTCGTCGGCATCAACCTCCTGCGCGAGGGACTGGATCTGCCGGAGGTGTCGCTCGTGGCGATCCTCGACGCGGACAAGGAGGGCTTTCTGCGCAGCGAGACGAGCCTCATCCAGACGATCGGCCGCGCGGCGCGCAACGCCG
>OLNF01002388.1_pt1 | contig 14802 bp, 15 predicted proteins | sample 1673061 | NCBI WGS metagenome assembly OLNF01 (sample SAMEA3136751, study PRJEB25190) | human gut metagenome | reverse complement strand
CCGGCGTGACCACGCAGCAGTGGGCCGGGGCGAAGGACTGACAGAGGATGCAGGTGAAGAAGCGGTCGACAGATTCGTCGGTCATGGAGGCCAGACGGTCGTCACGTGCGTTGTAGCGCGGCATGGCGACTTCGTTCAGGAACTTCGTGGCCTTCTCCGGGTCGGTGATGAGGCGGATTTCGCACTTGTCGACGACGGCGTCAAATTCGTCCATGATCATGTGGTACAGGACTTCGCCGAAGTGATGCAGGCGCAGGCCGTGCTCATAGGCGTCCTTGGAAATACGGATGCGGAACTGGTTGCGCTGGCCGGTGTGCATGACACCTTCCATATAGTTGAACCAGGCGTGGATTTTACGCTCGATGACAGACTCGAAGTCGGCCTGCATCTTCTTGCCCGCGACGTAAATGCAGGTGGCAAGGGCGTATTCGAGGTCGCCGGAGTCGATGTCCGGGCCGTCGACGGTGATCTTGTGATCCTCGACTTCCGAAGCATCCTTCATCTGGACAAGCTCACAGGTGGTGTTCTTGGCGGACCAGAACTCGACCTGCATATCGGCCTTGCGGATGATTTCGCCTTCGAACGCAGCAGCGAATGCGACCGGGATCGGCAGTTCCTTGGACTTGATCTTGATACCGCGCAGTTCCAGAGACTTTTTGACCGTCTCATTGTGGTCAGTGCAGGATTCCAGCGCACCCGGAACCTGATTTTCGCCGAGGTCGATATCGACCACGACCGGGAAGCCCAGCGCGATTGCGCCTGCGCCGGCGGAGACGACGACCGGATCGATGTCGCCGAAGGTATTGACGAACGCGGGGACGCGCTCCTTCGTGTAGGCCAGCAGCCCGGCCAGATCGCCCGGCTGCACATTGCCGAAGATCAGCGCCGCGCGGATGGCGACGGTGACGACGTGGATAACGGCGGTGACGTCATGGCCCAGCGGGATGACACGCAGCTCGAGGCCCATCTTGACGCCCTGCTCGGCGCACTGCTCGATGACGTCGCCAATCATGAAGGTCATGATGCCCTTGGACTGATAGCCCTTGACGACGGCGGCCACGTCCTCCGCCTTCTCGGCCTTGCCCAGCACGACGGCTACGCCGGGGATATCGCCGGTGACCAGCGGGACACCGAGGGAACGGATGATGGGATCGGGCACGAAGCCGATGCCGGGGACGGTCGCCTGCTCGTAGGCGTCCTTCGGCTCGACGAACTTCAGGCCCTCCAGGATCTCCGCGCCGACGGCAGTGGCGAGGCCCGCGTTCAGCGCCTGACCCAGATCCTCCTGATTGGTGATGAGGCTCTTGAGCACGCCGACGCAGGCGGGCAGATCGCCCAGCGTCTTGACCTTGACGCCGGTGGCGGCGTAGATCGTGGGGAAGAAATATGCGGTATCGGGGAAGGCGAGCTCCTTCTCCGGGCCGTATTTGGCAATGGCATCGTTGACGGCACCTTCGGTCAGGCCCGCAACGGCATTCGAACCGCTGTAGATGAGATCAGTTAATACGCTCATAAAATCCTCCCATTTCATACTTTGTGATATGAAAAAGCCGGTCTTTCGGTTTCATGTCCGAAAAACCGGCCAATTTCCCGAATTTGATTGCGAACGGATAAAGCGCCGATTCCCTGCCGGAAATTTTCCGGCAGGGAACGGATTTTGTGAAATCAGGCGTCCAGATAGGAGTCGGAGTACAGCTCGTTGTTCTTGAAGATGTCGCAGGACTTGATGGTCTCCATCAGCCGCAGGTCGTTCGGGTTGACGATGGCAGAGGTCAGGCCCTGCATCATCGCCATGGCGACCAGCGCGGAGTCCATGATCGGGCGGACATTCTTCGGCGCGCCGTTGGAGTTGTTGGACAGGCCGCCGGTGGACTTCAGGCCCTCGTCGGCGAACAGCTTGATGGCGTTCAGAACGTCCATCTGCTTGTCCTGCATGCCCTTGACGACGAGGAACAGCGGGTCGAACCACAGGTCGGTCGCTTCCATACCGAGGGACAGACCGCGCTCGAGCATATGATGGCAGTGCATCATGCGCTCTTCGTTGTCCTTTGCGATGCCGTCGGCAGAGCACAGCGCGATGCAGATGGCGTCGTTGGCCGCAGCCAGATCGATATAGGAGATACGGGAGCCTGCGTCAGCGGAGTTGACGATGGGCTTGCCGTTCGTGCGGTTGTAGACCTTGATGCCGGCTTCGATGGCGCGCTTGTTGGCGGTATCGAGGGCCAGAGGCACGTTGTTGAAGTTCTCCTGCAGCAGCTTGACCGCCCAGGTCATTAGCTCGGGACCGTTGGACTCGGCCGGGCCGATGTTGACATCGAGGTAGGTCGCGCCGGCCTTGATCTGCTGCGCGGCACGCTCGAGGATGGGATCGGGGTTGAACGTGGCCATGGCCTCGCGGATGACCGGGGAGATGCAGTGGATGCGCTCGCCGATGGTGACGAACTTCGGGGATTCCGGATCTCTCTGCTTGTAGTGGGCACCCAGATCGTCGCGGATCTTGATGGCCGGGATGGAGGCAGCGATCTTCTCGAAGTCCAGCGGCGCGTCCGCTGCGACTTCCTGCTTGGCCTCGGCCGGCTTCTTGGAAGCGGCGGCAGCCTCGGCAGCAGCCTTGTACTCGCCGTCCTTGAGGTACTTGACCAGTTCGACAGCCTCGCGGGTGCCGACGACGACGTTCCACTCAGGCAGTTTGTCCTGAATCTCGCCCTTCATGACGGCAACCTTGCCGGGGATGATGAGGGTGCGGTTGTTGATCTTGGAAGCCAGATCGAACTCGTCGAAGAACTTCTTGACGGAGGTCGAGGAGAACTTGCCGGCGGCCCACGCGGTCAGAACGGACATGCCGGACGCGTCGGTGATGAGCAGGTTGATGGGCACCTTGGACCGCTCGAGCTCGCCGGAGACCAGGAAGTAGGTCAGCGCGAAGTCGACCGTCAGGCAGCAGGGATCGTCGGGCGTGGCGCCGTTGATCGGGTAGATGCCGGGGGCGACCTTCATGGGCTTCTGCGGGTCGGTGTAGATGTTCTGGCGCAGGCCGTACAGCGGCAGCGCCTCGGCGTAGCTCATGCGCTCCATGACGATGATCGAGCCGTATTTCAGCGTGAACACGGACGCCAGAGCGGTCTGCAGGTGGATGTCACCGTGGCAGAGCTTTGCGAGGTTGACGATGGACGGATAACCGAAGGTACGGTCGTTGTCCTTGATGGCGGAGCGGCGGACGATGACGGCGTTCGCGAAGGTCTCCTTCACGGTCGCGCCGGTGACGTCGATGACGAGGTTCTTGTTGCCGGCCTTCTCGAGAGCTTCGACGGTGTCGTGCAGCTCTTCGAGGGAAGCGCCCTTGACGCCGAGGACGATGCCCGCAGCAGTCGCGATGGCGTTCATGTCGGCGTAGTTGTCCTTGTTGGCGCCGTTCAGAATGGGCTTGATGTCCTTGATCGCCTCGACGGCGGCCTTCGCGGCGTCGACGTTTTCGGTGTCGAGGATGACGCCGCGCTCAAACGTGGCGGCCTTCTTGGCCAGCGCGACGAACTTGTCGGCATCGCCAGCGTCGTGGACGAAAATGGATTCGACGTACTCGCGCTCACCGATGCGCTCGTAGTCGGTCTTCTTCATGATGTCGAGCTTCGCGTCGACCTCGGCATCGTCCATGCAGGTGCACAGATACTGCGCAAAGAGGTTGCGGGACACGAGGGTCTTCTCATGACGGAACATGACGGTCTCGCCGCCCAGCTTGTGGCCGGCGAACTCGATGGTCTTCATGGGGGGTGCGGTGGCCTCGGAGAGGAGGGCGATCGCCTCTTCGGACATGTACGGGCACTTCGTGATCGGGAGCGCGCCCTGCGCGACCTTCATGCAGAACGCCATACACGTGGGGCTGCCGCATTCCTTACAGTTCTTCTTGGGAGATAATTTGAAAATGTCAAGACCTTTAACTGCCATAGTAGTGTTCCTCCTTCCTGCTTACATGAGCGCGTTGATCATCTTGGCGATGGTGCGGATCGCGGCCGGGTGCCGCATGATGACGGCGTCGGAGCCGCCGGCCAGGACAGCCGCCGCCGTGGTGACTTCCATCTCCACGCCGCGCTCTTCCTGGTTGCCCCATTCGGGCATATCCGCTTCGCTCATGACCGCTTCCTTGACGCCCCAGGCGTCAGCGGAGACCGGGGTCATGATGGGCATCTGGAGCATGGCATCGGCCTGCTTCAGCGCGGCATCCTTCACGCGGTCCAGCGTGGAAGCAACATACTCATAGCCGTAACCGGCAGCGGCGGAACCGATGTTCATGACGATGGACTGGGCGTTGACGCCGAGCTGGGTCATGACGGTGTTCAGCTGCTTGGCAAGGTTGATATCGACGGCGGATTCCGCGCCGACCTTCTGGCCGTAGGCCAGACCGGCGGACGCGCCGACCGTCTTGTAGTTTTCGTCGCGGGCGGACAGGACGAGAATGTTCTTGCCGGCCAGAGCCTCGGCAATCTTGTTGAACAGCTCGGTGTCCTTTTCGATGTTCTTGCAGCCCATGATGACGATGGGCATCGTCACGGCGTCGGCCACGGCCTTCGCCAGCGCAACGCACTCTTCCGTGGACTTGTTGGCGCCGTTGGGATCGGCACCTTCGAAGTGCAGGCAGAGGAAGCTCGCGCCTTCCATCGTCTCGGCGCGCTTGGCCATGTCGACGACGGTCTCGCAGCCGGCATAGAATTCCTTCTCGCCGGGCATGGTGTACTCTTCCATACCAAAGTCGGTCAGCTCGACGCCGATCTTCGGTGCGTTCTTGATCTCCGCGTCAAAGGTATGGAACGGCAGGACATTCTGCCCGCCGATCGCGGTGGCTTTGTCACCAACGCCGAGCACCACTTCATTGATGTGGGCGTTGAAAGCCTGCTTTTTGGGAACAAAAGGCATAATGGTGAATCCCCCTATATAAAAAATTTTGCTGGGATAAGACCGCAAGCCCGTCTTCGCCGGATCTTTTGCCGCAATGCCGCAGTTTGAAGCGCTTGAAATACAGAAAGTATGTCTGCACGCTCCAAATCTTGCCTTGCACCAAAATCTCTTGCCGAATACACGATGTCCTGTGGCCCTATCTTAAAAATAGGTTTACAAATTTAATTTGTGCATGATGGCCGCCAGCGCCTGCTTGACGGGTGCGCTGTCGGGAACCTGTGAGCTGGGCTTGCCCTCGCAGTCGTATTCGTAGACCAGATCGTCCTGCGGCAGCACGCCGACGAGATCCAGGCCGTATTTCTTTATTTCCTCCGCCACGCCGGGGTTCAGTTCGCCGCCGGGCGCGCGGTTGACGATCAGCTTCATTTCGCCGGGCTTCAAGTCCAGCTCGCGGATCATTTCCGCGATCCGCCCCACGGCCTGGATGCCGCGCCGCGAACAGTCGGAAACGAGGAGCATGGTATCCACGTGCGGGAGCGTGCCGCGCGAAATGTGCTCCAGCCCCGCCTCGTTGTCCATGATCACATAATTATAATTGCCGATATACTTGTCCAGCTGGGTCTTCAGCACGCCGTTGACAAAGCAATAGCAGCCCTTGCCCTGCGTGCGGCCCATGACGAGCATGTCATAGTCGTCTTCTTCGATCAGCGCAGTGCCGAATTTCATCTCCGCGTAATCGGCCTTGGTCATATTGGCGGGCACGCTGCCCGTCTGTTCGGCGCGGGCCATTTCCTCACGGATGTCGCCCAGCGTCGTCTCCACCTCCACGCCCAGAACCTCGTTGAGGTTCGAGTTCGCGTCGGCGTCCACCACCAGAAGCGGGCCTTTTCCGGCCTTGCAGAGATAGTCGATGATCATGCCGCAAGTCGTCGTCTTGCCGACGCCGCCCTTTCCGGCCACTGCGATGGTGTGCGATCTTGCCATAAAAAACGCTCCTTGCTAAACGCTCGAATGTCCCGGCGGGCAAACGCCCGCCGGGGCAGCTGATGCTTGGATTAGACGAGGTCGATCAGACCGGCCAGCTTTGCGATGTTGGCCACGTCGTCGTACTTGTTCAGCGCGTACAGGTGGATGCCATCCACGCCGCAGGCGCGATACTCGTCGATCTGGTTGATGGTATACTCGATACCGGCGGCCTTGAAGCTGGCCTTCTTGCCGGCGACGTCCGCGTCGAACGGCTCCTTGTCGAACGGGTTCGGGAAGATCCAGTTCTTGGAGATGATCTCGCAGAGCTTGCGGTCCATGACGCAGCCGTTGCGGCTAAGGGCCATGTTGATGGTCGCGGCCTGATCGAGGATCGGCATGATGCCCACGTCGACCGGCAGCCAGATGCCCGCGCCGCGGATGGCGTCGAGCCAGTAACGGAACGCATCCATATCCCAGCAGAGCTGGCTGATGATGAAGTCGGCGCCGTTGTCCTGCTTCTGCTTCAGGAACGCGATGTCAGCCTCGAGGCTGCGGCACTGGATGTGGCCTTCAGGCGAGCCAGCGACCGCGATGGTGAACTTGTCACCGAACTCTTTGCGGACGAACTTGACCAGCTCGGTGGCATAGTGCAGGTCGCCGTTGGTGCCGGTCCAGCCGAAGGGCAGGTCGCCGCGCAGGGCGAGCATGTGGTTGATGCCGTGATCCAGATAGGTCTGCAGCTTTTCCTTGATGTCTTCCTTGGTGTTGCCGATGCAGGTGAAGTGGGTAACAGGGGTGCACTTGCCATCCTTCTGGATCTTGTCCAGAACTTCCAGATTCTTGCCGACGTTGGTGCCGCCGGCGCCGTAAGTACAGGAAATATAGTCAGGCTCAAGGGTGTAGAGTTTGTCCAGAACTCCGTCCTTGCCGCACAGCTTTTCCATGCCCACGTCCGTCTTGGGCGGGAAAACCTCGAAGGAGAATGTTGCTCTCTTTTCGTAGATGTCTGCTACGCTCATAATTGCCTCCATATCCAAAATAGATTGCCTGAGTGGCTGCATGCCGGCATAAAACCGGCATGGATTCGATACAAAATTATCGTATCACACTTGGCTGACAATTACAAGACCTGCAGCGTGCAAATATATGAAAAAAAGCATTTCTTTTTACATTCTTAGCATGGCTGACACCGGAATTTTACAGCTTCGTCATGAGAAATTTCTGGCTGACACCGCCGGAGACAGCATAGACGGTCAGATCGCCGTTTTCCTTCTCATCGACGGTCAGTTCCACGTCCTTCCCCTTGAGAAAGCCGCGCACCCATGAAACCGGGTCATCCGTCTCGATCTCCTCAAAAAATACGTCGCGCATCTGGTTGTTGCCGCAGAGGTTCTGCACCTCGCGCACGACTTCGTATTCGGCCATATCAGTCCTTGACAATGACGGCGGTGTTGCCGACCAGATCGATGGTCGCAAGACGGCCCTCAACGCGCGTTTCGCGCTCAAACAGATCGTAGAGCACAACAAAGCCGTCCTTGCAGTCGATACGCTGCACGTTGGACAGGATCAGGTTTTTCTGCTCGACGCTGTTTTCATAGACATTGGAAAGGCACATAATTTTCTGCTCCTTATGCGTTCGGGGCCTGCATGGACGCCAACACGGTGGACAGGCGCAGGTTGCCCTTTTCAAAATCGCTCACGGCCAGCATGATCTGGTCGTAGGCTGCCGTCTCGCCCATCTCCTGCAGCTGCTTTGCGAGATTCGCAAGTTCGTTGGCGTGGGAGGCGTTGTGGCCAACCATATATTTCATAAGCGCCATCAGTTCTTCCTTCGGGCTGTGCTCACAGCCGCCGCAGGCGTCGCAGTGGGTATGCTCGCACTCCTCATGGGAATGCGTATGCTCGTTTTCGTGGTCGTGCGCATGGGCATGCGTATGGGTGTGCGTCGTGCCGTCGGCATGGGTATGTGTATGGCTGTGGACGGTTTCGTCGTGGTCGTGATCAAGGTGCATGAGGCTTCCTCCGTACTTTGTTTTCTGTTTGTATTATAGCTTTTCTACTCGATTTTGTAAAGCAGTCGGATGCACGTCTGTCTGTTTTTCCAAAAACTTTTTCGGTCATTTCCCGATTTTAAGTGGAATTTCCATGTGAAATATGATACATTATAAGCAATTTGTGATATAAGGAGCGTTCCCCATGGATCATGAGCATTCTCACGACCATGCGTATCTGCATGAGCATAACATTCCACATCTGCACCACGAATCAGATGTCCACGATGAGGCGCACAATCATGCGCACAGCCACGACGCCGCAAACGGTCACGGCCATGTGCACGAAAACACGCAGGCCGTCCTGAACCGGTTATCCCGCGCCATCGGCCATCTGGAATCCGTGCGGAAGATGGTCGCCGACGGCCGGGACTGCAGCGAAGTTCTCATCCAGATCGCTGCCGTGCGCGCAGCGATCACAAACATCGGCAAGGTGATTCTGCAGGATCATATCCAGCACTGCATTGTCGATGCTGTAGAGCACGACGACGAACAGGCCCTCGACGCCCTGTGTCAAGCGATCGATAAATTTGTGAAATGACAGAAATACCGCCGCCGGATTGTCCGGCGGCGGTCATTTTTATCGGAGCAATGCTCTGTTCAGGAACAGACAGCTTACTTCTTGTCCTTGATCGCGGCACCTTTTTGACGTCATTGACAAATTTTTGTTGCTGATTTTTGGTATATCCCTCTCCACAAATGAGAATTACCATATTCTCGGTGTCACTTCTTGTCTTTTGGATAGTATAGACAGGAATAGTAGGATTAGCATACTTGCCGTCGCTCGAATACCACTCGCCAAGTGTAAGATTTAGGCTTTGTTCGATGCTTATGTCCAACTCTTGATTTGGAGCCTTTTCCGGCTCGGCTACTGTATAGTCATCTTCTACCTTGTCAAGTGCAGAGCCCACATAAAGATTGCTCGCACTACCATCGATTGTATGAGTTTTCATTGCTTCGCCACCAAAAAAAGCAAGAATGAACATCATAGCAATTATTAAAGCAATATTTGCTTTTCCAAAATATTTTTTCATTATGTTCCACCTCATTTTGACTTTTTCATTAGTAAAATTTAAAAGATAGGTTTTTCATTGGCTAAAACCTAAACCGCTTTAAAGTTGTATATCTGTTCCTTATAAAAGCAAAATCGCACCGCCCAAAAGGGCAGACTTACGGCTTGCTTGCTAATGATTATATAGTAAGCATATTTATAGCAAAAATTCAAGACTGTTTGCCACACCTTTGCGTGAAATATGATTAACTTTTGATTAGTTCCTAAGTATAACAAAGGGTGTGGTTAATGTGTTCCCACATTCTAAAAGAATTTTTTAAGTGTAAATGTCAACTAAAAAATATAGTTTGCCCTACAAAGAAAGAATATATCATCTGTGTTCGAAAGTCAACCAACAGCTGAAACAATAAACTTAACACTAGTTCTTCTAGTATTAAGGAATTCTCTAAGGATGTTAGTTGCTTAAATACCATTGTAAGTGGTTCAAGCATTAATGTACTTAACAATAATGGTAATCTTTCATTAATTGGTGTTGAATGTGGCTTTAATAATCTTGGTAATGTGTCAAGTGATGCAACACACGGTGATTCCGTTTCCTTTGAATATCTTGTTAAGCAGGATCCTGAATATATCTTTGTATTGGACAGAAATAGTGTAACTGGTGATACTAATATTGCTAATGATGTTGTAGAAAACGAGGTTGTTAAGCAAACAAATGCATATAAGAATAATAAAATTATTTATCTTGAGCATTCTAATGTTTGGTATTCTGCAAGTGGTGGTATTACGGCTTTAGGTGTTATGCTTGATGATTTAGAGTTTGGTCTTGGTCTTAATAAATAAAAAAGCATTTATTTTCTTTAAAAATAGACTATAATATAGATATATTATGGAGGTCTAAAATGAGTTGTATATTTTGTATGATTGGAAAAGGTGAAATTCCTTCTCAAACTGTTTATGAAAATGAATATGTAAGAGCGTTTCTAGATTTATCTCAAGCTGGTAAGGGCCATACCCTCGTTGTACCTAAAAAGCACGCTGATACGCTTCTTGATTTAGATGAAGCTACATATTTAGAGCTAATGAAGGCTGTTCAGCTTGTAGCTAAAGCCGTAGATAAGGCCTTTGCCCCTGATGGAATCAATATTCTAAATAACTGTAAAGAGGCTGCCGGTCAAAGCGTAATGCACGCCCATGTTCACATTATTCCAAGATATAAGGATGATAAGATTTCCTTCCATCTTGTAAATAATGAAAATAAATACGATTTAAAAGAAATCGCAAACAAAATAAAAGAAAATATATAATAAAAAATCATTCAGCTTTAATTGCTGAATGATTTTTATTATATAAAGATTATTTATCTTCCTTATCTTCCTTATGATCAGGCTTTGCTTTAGAAATTAGCTTTCCACCAAAATAGCCTGCAAGAAGGCTTTTAATATCAAGGCCAGTAGCTTTTTGAAGACCATCAAATATTTGGGTACCATTTTTTGAAATTTCTTCTGTAAGCTTAGCTGTATTTCCCTCACCATACATTGTGATAGAATCAATCTTGCTCATAGCCTCAGACATTGGTTTAGCATACGCTTCAACAATATTAGGTAAGACATTAGAATCAAGAATTAGCTGTAATGTTGCAGCCTCACCATATTGCTTCATCGCTTCGGCCTTTGCTCTAATTGCATCGGCCTCGGCCTTACCCTTAGCCTCAATACCCTGTGCTTCGGCAAGCGCTGCTTCCTTTTCGGCATTAGCACGAGCTATTTTAGCATTAGCCTCTGCTTCAGCCTGAATTTGTAAGGCTTCGGCTGCCTTTTGGCGAGCTACCTTATCAGCCTCTGCTTTAATCTTTTGCATTTCTGCTTCCTGCATAAGCTCATATTTTTTAGCTTCAGCCGCCTTTTGACGCGTAAATAAATCAGCTTCTGCATTTTGTTGAGCTGCATATTTTTTAGCCTCTGCTACCTTATTAACCTCAGCATTTAATTGCTTTTCCTTAAGCTCTACTTCCTTATTTCCAAGCTCAACCTCACGCTCACGCTTAGCAATGTTGGCATTAACCTCAGCAACGTTAATTTCCTCTTGACGCTTTTGACGTTCAATATCATAAGCGGCATCAGCTTGGGCTTTAGCTGTATCTGATTTTTGCTTTAAAGCTGCAGCTTGAAGTTCAAATTCTGTATTTTGTTGTACAATCTTTGTTTGAGACTCAACTTTAGCTTTATTAGCAATTTCACTAGCAGCACTTGATGCAATTGCAATATCACGTTCAGCATTAGCACGAGCAATCGCTGCGTCCTTAGAAATTTGTGAAATATTATCAATACCTAAATTTTCAATAACCTTGTTATCATCAGAAAATGATTGAATATTAAAGTTTACAACCTCAATACCAAGCTTTGCCATATCTGGTACAACATTTTCCTTAACCTTATTTGCAACACCCTGACGATCACGCACAAGCTCCTTAATTTCAACGGTACCAACAATTTCACGCATATTACCTTGTAATACCTGTTGAAGTTGATTTTGAAGCTCACGCTCATCCATATTCAAAATAGACTCAAAGGCTTTAGCTAAAAGCTCTGGATCAGATGAAACCTTTAGATTAGCTACACCATCAACATTAATGTTAATAAATTCTTTAGTTGGAATGGCTTCCTCTGTTTTAATATCTACCTGGAAGGCTTTAAGTGAAAGCTTATCCGTTCTTTGAAGGAAAGGAATACGGATTCCAGCCCTACCAATTAATATTTTTTTCTTTCCAGCACCTGAAACCATAATTGCCGTATCAGGACCTGCTTTAACGTAGCTCATTGCAAATAATATTGCAATTACTGCAACAATAGCTACAACTCCAATAATAATACCTGCTACACTTAATATCATTTCTATTTTCCCCTTTCTTAAGCTACTTTAATTATACATCTTTTTTTCCATTTTTCTACATAATTATATCGCTATCATCATCAAAAAATGACTTGATATTATTTTTAATCATACCAATACTATTGAGAGTAATTTTGTGAGACCAAAAATCGGGCATTAGACTCTTGTATATTTGATATTTATATCTTTCATCAACTAAAATAACAACACCTCTATCATACTCAGATCTAATTACTCTTCCCGCAGCCTGAACAACCTTATTAAAGCCCGGATAGGTATAAGCATAATCAAAGCCTGCGCCATACTTTTCTTCAAAATATTCCTTAATAATATTATTTTCAATATTAACCATAGGAAGTCCTACTCCTACAATTACAACGCCATTTAATAAATCACCCTGAAAATCAACCCCCTCAGAAAATGATCCGCCAAGCACAAATAAACCTAAATGAGCTTTTTTGGTATTTTTGAACTTATCAAAAATTCTATCTCTTTCACTATCATCCATATTAGGCTTTTGAATAATAACCTCACTATCTTCAATATCTAAATGACTTAAAACCATTTCAATATATTTATAGCTTGGAAAAAACGCAATATAATTTCCTTTTTTAGAATTAACTAGCCCCTCAATAACATGCGCTATATCTAAAATGGTAGCTTCTCTATCCTTATATCTTGTAGAGACATCATCCTTTATAATTAAATCTAAATTAGCTTGTGGAAAGGGTGATGGTAAATTTATATACTTACCATTTCCTTTAGTTAATAAATCCATATAGTATTTAAGTGGAAATAAGGTTGCACTAAAAAAAACAATACCCTTAGTTTTATTCTTAACCGTATCATAAATAAAATCAGAAGCGTCAGCACATTTTATTTCAATTTGAAAATGATTATCCTCAATCTTCTTCACAACAAACATATGCGACTGGCCAAAAAACTCTGCTGTATCAACAAAATCCTTTAATAAAAAGTAATCAGTTAAAATCTCATCTCTATCCTTTATTTCCTTATTATCAGCTAAAACTAATTCTGCTTTTTGAACAATTTGCTTTAAGCTTGATAGCATTAAATCATCAAGTAAATGCGAATAATAAAATAAATCCTTATTTACTAAATCATCATATTTTTTGAGTTCATCATAAAAATGTCTAATATTTTTAGTAATAGTTTTATCATAACTAGATATTTTTTCTTCAATCCTAAGAGGAAGTAATGAATCAAATTCCGCACTATACATATCCTTAGATCTTTCAACTAAATTGTGTGCCTCATCACATAAAATCTTAGGTTGATATTCTGTATCCTCAAAATAACGAATAAGGTGGGCCTTAGGATCAAAAACATAATTATAATCACAAATAATGGCATCACAAAAATAAGATAGGTCAAGTGAATACTCAAAAGGACAAATATTATACTTTAAAGCATATTTCATAATTGTTTCCTGATTATATAATATTTCATTTGTGTAGATATCTTCTATTGCTTGTCTTAGCCTTGAAAAATAGCCTTTTGCAAAAGAACACTTTTCCGGATCACAATGCTGCATCTTACTTGCACAGCTTTTAGCCTTAGATGATATTACGATTGCATGAAGCTTTAAGCCTTCATTTTGAAGCATTCTAAATGAATCAATTGCGACCTCACGACCAATCGTTTTTGCGGTTAAATAAAAAAGCTTTTCATTCGGTTTAGTCATGCTTTTTAAGGTTGAAAATATCGTAGCCATTGTTTTTCCAATCCCAGTTGGAGCAATTGCATAAAGAATACTATTTGCCTTCATTGTTAAATATGTAGCCTTCATAAGCTCTGACTGACCTTGTCTTTTATTTGCAAAAGGGAAGGTTATATCCTTTAGTGTATCAAGCTTTACAGTTGAGGCCTCACTTAAGGTTTGATGCCATCTAGTATAATCATCAATCGATTTATAAAAAAAGTCCTTAAGTTCATCAATTGTAAGAATAAAATTAAATTTTTTTGTTTTATAATCATCAACACTAATATAAGTAAGCCTTACTGGTACAATACTCATATTATTGATTAAACCATATAAATAAGCATATAGCTTTAATTGAGATAAATGCTCCTGATGATAATCTAAATCAATCTTTTTCAATTCCTCTCTTGTTGATTTTATTTCCTCAAGAATGGTATTACCATTTTCCTTTAAAACACCATCAATAAAACCATGAACCGTTATTTCATCATTTTTATAATTAAAAGTATACTTAATATAATATTCTTTTTGTGAATCATCATTATAAAGCCTTTGTAAATGAAGATGAGCCTTTTTGCCATCAATTTGTGAATGATTTTGAAAGAACTCATTTGTTAAATCTCCTGTTGAATATAAAAATGTAGCAATTTCTTTAACAGCATATGTTCTTTTCATAATAATTCTCCATATCTTAATCTATATAATAATCTAGCATTATTAAAAAGATATTTCAATAGAATTTAATTTTTTGGCAATAACTATTCATCTATTTTCAAGAAAACTGTTTTTCAAAATAAATAATAGCATTAAATTAATTTAGTAGTATAAAGACTCTTAATTAAAAACTATATTTGTGATACAATAGCCTTGTATTAAGGGGGTTAATATGAAAGAAATACAATTCGAGCAAATTGAACAGGCTATATATAACGCTATTAATGAAGCCGCTTGTAGCTTAAATCAATTTACTTTAAACAAGATTAAATTAGCAAGAAAGTCAGAAAATAATAAAATAGCCTGTGGTATTTTAGATGATATTATAAAAAATGATACTCTTGCAAGTAAAGAAATGATACCAATGTGTCAAGATACTGGTATTGTAGTTGTTTTTGCTAAAATAGGCTATGATATTCATTTTAATTGTGATTTATATGATGCAATCAATTCTGGTGTTTCTAAGGCGTATAATGACTTTTATTTAAGAAAAAGTGTTGCAGATCCTTTATCAAGAATAAATACCAAAGATAACACATGACCTTGTCTGCAAC
>OLNF01002377.1_pt1 | contig 14859 bp, 17 predicted proteins | sample 1673061 | NCBI WGS metagenome assembly OLNF01 (sample SAMEA3136751, study PRJEB25190) | human gut metagenome | reverse complement strand
ACAAGCTGTTATGGATGCATTAGAAGTAGCAGGGAATGCGAATCGAAGTTCTAATATGGATTCTTCGCGTTTGATTTTTGAGGCAAGAAGAAATATTGCGTGTTTTTTTGGATTATCGGATTTTCATCGTGTTATTTTAAATGGTGGAAATACAGAAAGTTTAAATACATGTATCAAAGGAATTCTAAAAGAAAAGGATCATGTGATTACCACATATGCGGAGCATAATAGTGTGCTTCGCCCTTTATATGAACTAGAAGAAAAAGGTGTCATATCTTTAACGATTTGTTCGCCTTATTTAAAAGATATTAAAAATCATATTCAAAACAATACGAGAATGGTTATCATGACACATAGTTCGAATGTGACTGGTGAAATTTTTGATGTGGATTTAATTGGAAAGTATTGTAAAGAAAGTGACATTCTTTTTATGGTGGATGCCGCTCAAAGTGCAGGTCATATTCCTGTGTCCATGGAAAATATAGATGTTTTATGTTTTAGCGGCCATAAAGGTTTATTAGGGATTGCTGGTATTGGTGGCTTTTGTGTAAAAGACATGGAAGTAAAACCATTGATTTCTGGTGGAACAGGTATAGATTCTTTTAATCCACAAATGCCTGAGGCATATCCAGAACATTTAGAGGCGGGTACGCAAAATATTGTAGGGATTGCGGCTTTAAATGCAGGGATTCAATATGTTCAATCTCATCAAAAAGAGATTGTGGAAAAGGAATGTTTTTTACTTCAAAAATTATATGAAGGTTTATCTGGTTATGTAGAGTTTTATTCATCTTTAGAAAATTCGACACCTATTGTGGCAATAAATATTCCAGGTAAAGATAGTGCTTATGTGAGCGATTTATTAAATTATAAGTATGGTATTGTGACGCGTTGTGGTGCGCATTGTGCGCCCTTGATGCATAAACATTTAAAGACAGAAGAAAGGGGAATTGTACGTTTGTCTATATCGTTTCAAAATACAATAGAAGATATTGATTTTGTGGTACGTGCAATTCAAAAGATTTCAAATGATTATTAGTGTAATTGGTTCGGGTGGAAAAACAACGTATATCCACGAGTTAAAAGATAAATATGTTTCTTTAAATAAGACTGTTTTAATGTGTACAACGACGCATATGTTGATTGAAGAAGATACATTAGTCGATCCTGGTTATGATGAAATCATGCAAAGAATTGAAACATATGGATATTGTCATGCGGGAAATCGTTGTGGTGACTTGAAAATTGAGGCGTTGGATGAAGAATTGTTAAATCAATTAAAACAAGTGGTGGATGTGATACTGATAGAGGCGGATGGTTCTAAACATTTACCTTTGAAGTTTCCTAGCGCTAATGAACCAGTCATTGATTCAGATACGGATGAGGTTGTGTTGATTTCAAATCTAAATGGATTAAATCAACCAGTAAAAGATGTGGTACATCGTTATGAACTTGCAAATTTAGATCCGAATGAACTTGTAACACCTAGAATTATGCAAGATTTAATATGTGCTTATTTAAAGAAACTAAATAAACCTGTTACAATTCATGTGAATGGAGCTAGTGATTTGTATACGCGTTGTGTAAAGGCTTTATTAGAAGAAAATATGGATGTGAATCTCATCCAAAAGGAATGGTTTAATATGCAGCCTAAGCTAGTAATTTTAGGTTGTGGTCATGTCAGTCAGTATTTGGCTAAAATGGCTAGTATATTAGAACTATATACGATTGTGATTGATAATCGCAAAGAATTTGCGAATCGGGAATGTTTTCCAACCGCAAATGAAATTCATTGTATCGATTATGATCAAATGGACTCTGTATTACCAGATGAAGAGAATGCTTGTTATGTGATCGTAACAAGAGGACATAAAGATGATCGTCTTTGTCTAGAAAAGACGATTCATAAGTCTCATTTATATTTGGGTATGATTGGAAGTAAAGGAAAAGTAAAAAAGACATTTGATGCTTTGATTGAAGAAGGATATTCTAAGGAAGAAGTATCGAATGTGCATGCTCCCATTGGTTTAGATATTAAGGCACAGACGCCGGCTGAGATATCGATCAGTATTTTGGCGGAACTTATTGAAATAAAAAATACAAAGTTTAGTTCAAGTGTTTCGAAAGAATTATTAGAATCCAATATGCATGGAACTTTATGTATCATCATCGATAAAAAGGGCTCAGCACCAAGAGGGGTTGGCAGCATGATGTTAGTGCATAAAGATGGAGTCATTGATACGATTGGTGGAGGAAAAGTTGAATATCAGGCTATTTTAGATGCCAAAGAATGTAAGAAAGTTATGATTAAAGAGTATGATTTATCCAATGCAGAAAGTGCTACATTAGGCATGATTTGTGGTGGATATAATAAAGTCTTGTTTATACCGGTGTAGAGGAGGAATTGGATTTGAAGAAAAGAAGAAGACGAGTAAGAAAGTCAGTGATTTTTGTGATTGTTGTATTACTTTTGATTATTGCGTTGTTGATTTCGATGATCGCAAAAAAAGTTAGTGATAAAGAGGTAAGTGAACCTAAACAAGAAAAGACAACAGAAACAAAAAAAGAGAATAAGAAGCAACAAACAAATTTACCAAAGGTGAAAAAAATAAATCAAAGTGGTGACCCATATGAGAATACAGTAACGGTTTCGGATTTAGATTCAATCTATATTCTTGTGAATAAGTATTCAGGATTACCAGCAGATTATGAACCAAGTGATTTAGTTCAGGTACCTTCGAGTGGTGAAAATGAAAATGTGCGCATGCGAAAAGAAGCGGCAGAGGCATTTGAAAAGTTGATTGAGGCAGCATCAAATGAGGGGTTCATTTTGAATGCTTGTTCAGCTTATCGTTCTTATGCATACCAAACAGATTTATTTAATAGGGGAGCTGCAAGCAATGGCGAAGAGTATGCGGATCGTTATTGGACTCGTCCAGGATATAGTGAGCACCAATCTGGATTAGCAGTGGATATTCGTATGGATAATGATTGTAGTGATTTAGATGCCGTTCGATATAATTCGCACTATGATTGGTTGTTAGAAAATATGCATATGTATGGCTTCATTTTGCGTTATCCTGATGATAAGGAAGATAAAACTAAAATTGCGCCTGAAAGCTGGCACTTGCGTTATGTGGGTCAAGATTTGGCAACGTATTTGTATGAGAATAACTTAACTTTAGATGAATATTATAGTTAAAGGCGCTGATTTTATTCAGCGCCTATTTTAGATATTTTTCATCAATGACTTCTTTTGTCTTATTTGTGATATATTTGATGCTTACGGTATTGCCATCGTATCCATTTAATACATGTTTTTTGGCAAGTTTATCTGAATATTGAGATAATTTATAAGCTTTATAGTTGTATCGAACTTCCATGATATTATTTTGATTTCCTTCGAAGTGAATTACTGTAGGGATCCATTTAACATTTTCAATCGTAATCTTATCGCTTTTCTTCACAAAATCAAATTTGATTTCACCACCAATCGCATTGTCTGTTGTCAACATTCCACCGATAAAGTTTCCTAGAGAATATACACATAACATCTTATTTCCTGAACTACCTTTGATCCATTTTACTGGTTGAATTGTATGAGGATGGGTTCCAATAACGACATTCACACCGCAGTCCGCAAATAATTGGGCATAGTGTTTTTGTAGATCATTTGGTTCAAATGTATTTTCATCACCCCAGTGTGCAGAAACAATGACCACATCGCTTATTTCTTTTGCTTTCTGTACATCTGATTTGATTTGATCATCATCTAGATAAGAAACATTATAATCGTAATCAGGAGCAATACCGTTTGTTCCATATGTATAGGCTAAGAAACTAAAAGTGATTCCTTTTTTCTTGAATGTTGGAATGGTATTGAAGGCTTCTTGCGAAGTATAAACACCGTCTGTCACAATATTTGTATTACTGAAGGCTTCTAATTCATTGGCAATACCTTGCTCACCTCGATCAAGACAATGGTTTGTAGCTAGGTTAGCCAAGTTGAAACCTGCCTTTTCTAAATTCTTGGCAATTTCAGTAGGTGAGTTAAATGTAGGATATCCAGATAAGCCCAAAGATTCCCCTCCTAATACAGTTTCTTGGTTAATGAACGCAATATCGGATTCTTTCGCATCTTTTTTAAAGTTAGTGTACATCTTTGAAAAATCATATGTTCCATCATCTTGTAGTGCATCATTGTATACTGTTTCATGTATTAGGTTATCTCCAACACCCATAAAGGAAACAACTGTTTCTTCACTTGTTTTTGTTTCTGGTGTTGTGCCTGTGTTATCTTTTGGCTCTGGACTCGAGAATAAACCAACAATGAAATGAATTAATAAATATAAAATAAATAGTACGACAAGAATACCACCAGCTAGAATAAGTCTATTTCTGGTTCTTTTACGCATCCTTCTGCGTCTTCTTCTTTTTTTATTTTGAGCCATGATATTCCTCCAAAGTCCAATTGTTCTTATAAATTTTTGTAGCAGCTTCTTTACCTACATAACGAATGTGCCAAGATTCATATCCATATTGGGTTACATCTGTTTTATCTTCTGGGTATCTAAGAATAAATCCATACTTGTGCATGTTTTTTAGAATCCAGTCATATCCATCATAATTTTCAATTTCATTAAAGTTATATCCATTGAAAGTGATATCTACCGCAAGTCCTGAGTTGTGTTCGCTTTGTCCAGGACGAGCATAATATTGGTCGGCATATTCTTCTCCGTTTACAGATGCATAATAATCCCACAAGCCTTTTTGATATTCGTAGGTTCTGTATCCGGCAATGGCGCGAATGTTGATATCGTTTTTTGCGGCAGCCTTACAAAATTTAACATATGCATCATACGCTTCCTTGCGCATTTCAATTTGTTCAACTGTCTGACACGAATAGTCTTCGCCTTGTACGCACGCATAATCTTCAAGTGGAACTAAATCACTTGGCTGATAGCCTTCTGGTAATGCATAAAACTTGTTTACTAATAAAGTCATATCTGAATCATCATCGACAATCGTTGTTTTTGAATAAGGCTTTAGATCCATGTCGCAGTTTACTTGCATAACGATGTCTTTTACAGATTTAGCCTTCCATTTGGCATAACGCTTAGCCCTGTTGCTGTGGTAGTTTGGCAAAGAAGTCATTTCTTTGATATCTTCTTCAGACATGCCTGCCTTTCGTAATGTCTCACTTCCTTTAATTTCCTCAGTGATTTTTTCGTTGTTCATGGCTTTATTGTCAGAATGGAATAGTCCAACAATTCCTTTAATTAATGTAATTAAAATAAATAAAGCAATAAGTAAACCGAACGCAAGAATCAAACGGTTTCTTATTTTCTTTTTTAAACGCCTTCTCTTTTTCATGTTTTTCTCCCTTTTTCTCAAGAAAAATTATAGCACATAAACAAGTTTTAAGGGTTAAAATGGATTTATCAAATGATGTGTTGTATACTAAAAATAACATATATAAAGGATTAAACTATGAATATAGATAAAAAGATAATAATGGGTGTAAGAAATAAGGATGCGGATGCGAAGAAAGAGCTTATTTCATTAACTCGAAATCATTTGGTACAAACAATTTATAAGCGTTATATTGGTTTAGAGGAAAAAGAAATCAATGACATCTTACAGGCAACGTATACATACGCATTTATGAATATGGATAAATTGAGTGATGATAAGAATTTTTTGAAGTGGATCACGGTTTTGTTGAATAAACAATTGCGTGAGTATATGCAGGCTAAAGAACATACAGGTATAACTACGGCTTTACGTGGACTTCCTCAATATAGACAATCGGATGTGGATGATTGTTTAAATGAGATGCCAGAAAATCAAAAGACAGTGACAATCATGCATTGTCTAGGGAAACTGAAAGAGAAGGATATCGCGAATCGTTTAAAAATGAGTGAAGAGGGAGTGGCTCGTTTATTAAAGAGTGGTAAACAAAAAGTGAAAGATGTATTGGAAAAGAAGTAACATTATAACTTTTGTTGAAATGAATTTTATTAAAATCGATTTTAATAAAAGAATAATACTCTTTTGTAATGAAAATGTATTGGATAAGAAGTGACAATGATATTTATTATTGTCCTTTTTTTTGATTTCGCATAAAATGTAGGCATATGAAAAGAGACACAAAAAGAGTATTAATACTATCACTTAAAATAGGTGTAGGAAGTGCAATTGCGATTATCTTAGCTTATTTTTTCAAATTGGATAATCCAACAAGTGCTGGAACGATTGCACTATTGTCATTGTTGACGACAAAGTGGGGAACAATGAGGCTTGTTCTTAGAAGGATTTCCACCTTCTTTGTGACAATTTTATTCTGTTTTATTTTCTTTGAATTAATTCCAAGCCATTGGATAGCTTTTGGACTTGTGATTGCGTGCTTAGTTGGGTACAGTGAGAAAATGAAATGTCAGAATACTTTAAGTGTAAATGCGATGATTGCGGTGCATTACTTGAGTTATTTGGATTTTAGTCTTCACTTCATGATGAATGAGTTTTATTTGATTTTAATTGGTGCCATTATCGCATTCTTATTGAATTTGGTTCATGATTATAGTGGAGAAGAGGAGTATTTGAATTCTTGTATGATTTATATGGAAGATAAGATTCAGAGCTTGATGTATCAAATTGTTCACTATATTCAAAGTGAAGAAAGAAACACAACAATTTGGAAAGAATTAGAGGATATTAAAGAGCAAGCTGAAAAATATATTCATATTGCGATGGAATATCAGGATAATACGTTTACGAATTTGCCAGATTATTATATTCGTTATTTTGAAATGCGTGCTTTACAATGTGACATTCTGCATATGTTGCACTATAAGATTCGAAAGATTCGTAAGATGCCAAAAGAGGCGAATGAATTAGCGAATTATATTGAATATTTAATTCCGTTTATTCATGAAAAAAATGATCCTCAGCCTCAAATTAGTTCGCTTCATAAAATGTTGAAAGACAAACAGAGTGAGGCTCTTCCTGAAAGTCGAATTGAATTTGAATCAAAGGCAATGCTTCTGCATATTTATATGGATTTAGAAGAGTTTTTATACACAAAAAAGAAGTTTATTGATCAAACGACAGAGGAACAAAAAAAGTTGTATTGGAGATGATATACATGAAATCAATCATTATTGTAACTGTTGTATCTATTATAGTTTCTATTGGAATCTATAAAGGAATTCGTAAAGTATTATATAAAAAGGATGTCACAAATAAGGCTAGTTTTGCCAGATTAATAAAATATATTTTGGTTTTTATTAATGGAATGATTTTTCTTGGACAATTTGAACAGACAAAACCTATTATGTCCTATCTTGCTGCATCGAGTGGAGTGGTCGCCTTAGTTTTAGGTGTTGCCGCTAAAGATGCCTTTGGAAATCTATGCAGTGGTTTAATGATTTTAACGTTTAAGCCATTTGTCGAAGGCGATTTGATTAAAGTCAATCAAGGTGAATTAATTGGTTATGTTGAAAGTATTCGTTTTCGCCATACGATTATTCGTACATATGAAAGTAATCGTATTATTGTGCCAAATGCAACATTGAATTCGGCTACGATTGAAAATGCATTTTTTCAAGATGCACGAAAAAATAACTATTTAGAGATTGAGGTTTCTTATGGAACGGATATTGATTTGGCGATAGATATTTTAAAGAGTTTAGTTGAAAAAACAATGAATGAATATGAAATTCAAAGCGAGGATCCAATTGAAGTAAAAGTAATCAATTTTTCTACAACAGGCATTGATTTGCGTGTTGTTGTTCCAAGTAAAACGAGTTTAGAGGGTTTTGATATGCTCGCAAAAATTCGTTATGAACTTATAAAAGAGTATGAAAAAGCGAATATTCATTTTGGAAATTATTCAGTAGAAGTAAGTCATATTTAATACATAACATGAAAAAAGCCTTTATCTATCGGTGATAATGGCTTTTCTTTTTACTTTGTGATACTGCTATGATACTAAAAAAATAAAAATCACGAAATTTCTTGTAATTTTTGGGCTAATTCATCTTGTTTATTAGGGTATAAATGGGAGTAAACATTCAATGTAGTTTGCACGCTTTCATGTCCTAAACGCTCAGCAATGGCCAACGGACTAAACCCCAACTCAATCAATAATGAAGCGTGGGAGTGCCTTAGATCATGTAATCGTATTTGTGGCAGTTCCTGGGCTTTTGCCTTCTTGCGAAGTTCTCTTAAAACTTTACTTTTTGCGATTGGGAATAATCTAGAATCGTTTAAAGGCTCATAGCAAGCGTTTTTATAATCCTGGAGTATTCTAACCAGGTTAGGAAATATAGTGATTGTTCTAATACTTTTTCTTGTCTTAGGGCTAGTGATGTATGTTACACCATTTAAAACTTGCAAAGATTTGTTAATTGAGATAGTTTGATTGTCGAAATCAATATCACCCCATGTAAGAGCTAATAGCTCACCAATACGAAGCCCAGTATAAAACAATACATTGAAAGCAGTATAATACATGATGTTATCTTTTTCGGCTTCTATGAATGTTTTAAACTGGTCTAGCGTCCATATAGTCATCTCTTTTTCAGTTTTCATAGAACCGATAGAACCACATATAGAGCAAGGGTTTTCTTTTAGATCATAATATTTCATAGCAAAGTTAAAAATAGCAACTAACAGTGTGTGAACTGTTCTTAGATAGGTTTGAGAATAGTTTTTATCACTTTGGATAAGTTCATTTTGCCACGTTCTAATAGTGCTAGGTGTGATGTTATTCAATGGCATATCATTGAAGTATGGAAGTATCAATTTATCAATTATGTTTTGCTTTGTATAGATTGTAGCAGGCTTTAAACGTGTTCCCATATCTTCTTTGTAGTATTTCACCAAAGAGCTAAAAGGCATAGTAACATCTTTTTGATGTTTCACTAGGAAACGATTTTCAAACTCTTTTGCTTCTCGTTTCGTTTTAAAACCACGTTTAAGCTTTTGCTTCTTTTGTCCGTTGTAGTCGACATAGTAGAACTTGCAAAACCATGTGTTGTACTTCTCGTCTTTGTAAATAGGCATATTATTACATACTCCCTTCTTAATTAAACGGAGATATGCTAAAATATAAGTGTTCTAAATTCGCCAGGGCTTCCCTGGTTTTAATTTTAGCTACTCCTAAATAGATTGTTTTATTATCGAACCCACAAAAGATAGTAGAGCAATCTATTTTTTATATTTATCTATTAGTATTAGATCTTCCATGTAATCAATAATTTTCTGTTTTCCTAGATCGTTTAGGCTGTAAGTCAAGTCTATAATGATTGATAATAAAGACGGTTTGTCTTGGTTTCGATTAAGTAAGTTTTTAAATTCTTTTAAATCAGCTTTATAAGCTTTGTTTTCGTTAAGCTTAAAGCAGTACATGATAAGTTCATTGGAAGCGTGATTGTTAGTAATGATTGTAGGTACTGGGTATTTCTTGTCCCATTCCTCGACCGAGTGATTGACTTCTAAAACTTGAAGAATTTTTAGTAAAGTTGACGATTTTGGGATGATTTTTCCGGTTTCATATTTTCTTATTTGTGAACCGTCCATATGGCATAAATCACCTAAATGTTTTTGAGTAAAATTTTTATTTGTTCTTATAAGTTTTAACATTTCACCTATTGTTATGGCTTCATTTTCATATGAAGTTGTTGTTATTCTCATTTCATTCACCTCTTTTCTACACTGATAATAGCATAAAAAGGTATTTAATATCTATACTATTTATAAAATAAGTAAATAATAAGGCTTGACAAAAGGTATTTAATATCTTTATTATGAATAAAGAAGGTAACAGATACCTTTTTAGAAAGGAGTAGACTAAATGAATTTAGATGTACAAAAATTAAAAACCGAAGTATGTAAACATGGGATGAACCAAAAAGAATTGGTTGAAAAAAGTGGTGTTTCAAAAGCCACTATAAGCAAAATTTATAACGGTGGCTCATGTAGTACGGAAACGGCTAAAAAAATTGTTTCGGTGTTAGGCTTAGAGCTTAGAAACATGGTTAAAGAGTAAGAAAGGAGCGAAAAAGCATGACGGAAGAAAAAAAGGACTGTAACAAGCCCACAACCAACGAAGCCGAAACAGTCCAAGACTATTATATCAATGCTAAGCAAGTTCAATCTATTTGTGGAGTAAGTGAAACGAAGTCATATTTAATCATTAAAAAATTAAATGACGAACTAAAAGAGCAAGGCTTTATAACGATACGTGGCAAAGTGTTGCGATCATACTTCAATAAACGGATTGGAGTAGGTGTTCAGTAATGGCAAGAAAAAGGATGTTTTCGCTTCTTGTTGTCGATACTGATGAATTTCTTGATATGCCTTCAAGCACTCAATCACTTTACTATCACTTAGGCATGAGAGCTGATGATGATGGTTTCGTGGCTTCGCCTAAGAAAATAGTTAAGCTAGTTAATTGTAGTAATGATGATTTAAAACTACTAATTGCTAAGGGCTTTATAATTCCATTCGATAGTGGGATCATTGCTATAAGACACTGGAAACTAAACAACGATTTAAAAAAAGATAGGTATACACCTACCATTTATTTGAACGAAAAAAGCACTTTAAAAGTGAATAAAAATAAGGTCTATTCTATTGATGGAAACAATTTGGAAACAAATTGGAGACAAAATGGAAACAAATTGGAGACACAGTATAGTATAGATAAGAATAGTATAGATAAGAATAGTAAAGATAAGAATAGTAAAGAATATATAGAGCAAAAACAAGAAGAAAATCAAGAACAAATTCAAGAGCAAAAACAAGTTAAAAAAGAAAAAGTTAAAAAAGAAAAAAAGCCTAAAGAAACTCATAATTCTATCATTGAAAATTACACTATAAACGAGGACTTAAGAGAAGCTTTAAAAAGTTTTGTAGAAATGCGAAAAGAACTTAAAAAACCTATCACTATAAAAGGCTTAAAAATTGCTTTAGGGAAATTAGATAAAATGGCTTTAGATGATCTAACTAAAATAGACATAGTGAACCAATCTATTGAAGGGAGTTGGAGTGGCTTATTTCCTTTGAGGAATAACAACCAATACAACCAGGAACAAAAAAAGAAATCAAGAATTGAAAAATTATTATTCTAGAAAGGAGAAATATGACAACTGAAAATGTAAAAAGCATTTTAGCGTTATTAATAGCTAATTATTCTAACAGTTTTAAAAATGTAGAAAAAAAAGACATGGAGCTGATTATTAAAACATGGGAAACGCAATTTAAAAGCTATACGCTTGATGAGGTATTTAATGCGATCATGTCAATCATAGGTAATGATACAAGCAACTTTGCGCCTTCTATTGGAAGGGTTAAAGATGAGCTTAATAAGAAATTTAAAGAAAGCGTTATGCCAAGCGAGGAAGCTTGGAGCATTGTTTTAAATAAAGCCAGTTGCAATCCAATAAAAGCCAGGACTAATTTCGAAGCATTGCCAGGTAATATAAAGAAGGCAGTTAAACACCCAAAGTTTTTAGAAAGCTTAGGCAATGCCAATATACAAAATCAAGGAACTTTCAAAAAAGACTTTGTTAAGAGTTACAAAGAAACCATAGAAAATGATTACCAGGAAATGAACGCAAACTCAATAACTAGGCTTGAGTTTTGCAAAAGAAACGCTATACCAGGAGAAACAATAAAAGCATTAAATGGGGTAGCTGATCTAAAACAAATTGAATCAAAATAGTTAAAGTATGACGAAGAAAGACGAGATTTGAAGGAGAATAAAAAAATGAATTTAGAACAAAAAAAAAGAAAGCTATATCGAAATAGAAGAAAATATCTTCATGTTGCGTTGTATTGAAGAAAACTTACGCTTAATTTCAACAAGTTGCTCAAGTGAAGAAATGTCTATAAGTTCGGCATTATATGGGATTGTGGCATTTATAGATGGGCAAGTAAACGAAATTGAAAATAAATTATCGTAAATTGAAGGAGAATACAATGGACGAAGGACAACGAAAAGAATTTATTACCATGCTAGAAGGTATAAAAGTACCATGTGATTATGATATGGACTGTTCAGAAATGAAGGCATTATTTGAGGTATACATCATGAATAAAAAAAATAAAAATGGTTTATTTGATGGGGTTATATACGCTTTTAACCTGGGCTTTAAGCGTGGGCTAGAGTATGGAAAAAATGGGCAAGCGTAACGCTAGGCTTAGAAATCTAAAAAGAGCACTTCAAAAGTGCTTTTTTTATTTAGATCAAGATAAAAAAATAGGCAAGATAAAAAAATAGGCTTTTAAAAATACTCGGAAATACTCGGATTGTATGCACATATAAGTTGACAAACGTTGACATTGAAAATATATAGCATATGCACAAACAAGCTAACAAATGCTAACACTTAAAAAAATGCTAAGAAATGCTAAGAATCGTTAAGATTTGTTAAGGTTTTAAAAAAGTGATTGCTTTTTTCGTCAGTTCTATAAAGGGGAGTTGATAAAGTGGAAACGAAACAAAAAACAAATGATATTAATGAATACAATGATTTATTTAATGAGTTAAGCATTGAATGGTATCTGATTACTGATTTAAATGAGCATTTAAGCGAAAAAACTATACTCCTAATGTCTTTATACATGGAGCACACAAAAGACCGTAACGAGCGTTTAAAGGCTCAATACGTGCAAGCGTGCTTTTTAATGTATGTAAAATTTGGGCTTTGTCCTATGGGAATTGAAAAATTAATAAAAATCATGAAATGTTTCTTTAATTTCCGTTGTGGCTTCAATGATATATTTGAAATACCGAACACAAAAAAAGAGCTTGAAACATATATCAAGCTAGAAAATACCAGGAATTTAAAAAATGAGATCACACAACTTGAGATGTTGAACCAGGAAGCCGAAGAAGAATTGAAAGCCCTGGAATACAAGAAACAAGGGGTTTCATCAGTTAATATCGAAGGTGTACACCTGGAGAATGTAAAGCGAAGCGAAAACAGAACGTTAAAACTAATTGAGCAAACGGACGAACTAAAAAAAGAAATAGCATACCGAAATAAACTGATAAGACATCTTCAAGGTATTATCAAAAACAAATATATGCTATAATCACAATGTATTCATTTAATAAAATACCTTCTTATATCAAGCTATATCAAGCTATCTAAAAAGAGCACTTCAAAAGTGCTTTTTTGATACTGTTATGATACTAAAAACAATTAAAGACACATGGTGTTTTATAAAATGGGTGTATTAGAAGATGAAAAAAAGCCCTATTTTAAAGGTGAAAAAAGCACAAAAAAGGGCTATATGTACAGTAGAGGTAAGTCAATCATGATAAAAGTATATACAGAAGTCTTGGGATTTAATAATTTAATGTATCGCTACATGAGTTTACCTAACTCATTATCTTTGGCGGATTTAGCTTATTATACATTGGCATCTTACTTATCTGAAGAATATGCTGATTTTGTGATTGAGTCGAATGGTATTCCTTTTGCGTGTCCAAATTGTGAGGATGAACAATTTAATAAGTTACCTTGTGCTTCATCGATTCAACCAGATTTCAAAGAGGGAGATACTTTTAAGATGGTTTATGATCTAGAAGAGCCTTTTGAGATTGAAATTCAAGTTGAAAAAGTGGATGATATAGAAGAAGATGCGAATGTGGTCAATGGTCGTGGCTTTGCAATATGGGATGGTTTTAAAGAGTTTCAGGATTATTATTATCAATCCATGGAATTATTTAAAGAATATGTGAAAGCGAATGATATGAATTTATCGGATTTTCCTGTGGATGAAGATCTTGATATTATTGAATTAAACAAGGTATTGGAAGATAATTTTGAAGAATTAAAAGATGTATATGAGGGTGAGTAGATGAAAGTATATGAGATGAGTTTTCGTGATATGGATCAAAAAATGGTAGAGATCCATGGTGTGAAAATGGTTAAGCTTTTAGAGAAGATGGGATTAAAGTTAGATAATCTATATGGTGCATTAATGTATGGTTATATCGATCATAATGCGGGCTTTATTTTTGAAATCGTAGCTTTGGAAACAAAGAAACGTAATATTGAATATCGTATTGTGCCGATTGGTGTATCTTGTAAGATTCCTCGTTTTGATGTGCAGGAAATGGATATTCAAATCTTGGATAATGTGAATGTGGAATTGTTCCAAGATAAGATTGATATGGTTGAAAAGGCCACAGAAGTTTCTAAGGAATTAGAAGAGCTTCGTTTATATAAAGAGTTGGATCCATCAAGACATTTAGAGTATCCAGATGATATCATGGTATATTTTTTAGAAGAAGGAAAAGATGTAGAGGCGTGCTGGGTTCGTCTTGAAGGAATACAAGATGGAAAGATGTATGGAAGTGTATTAACGGCTTTGCGCCAGGATTTTGGTGTGAAAGAAAAGGATACAATTTATTTTGGCATGACAGAAATGGAAGATCACAAATTGGCGTGTGTATGGGTGAAAGAAGATGAATAAAGAGGATTCATTATATTCGATTTATGTACAAATATTAAAAGAAGAATTAGTGATGGCTATGGGCTGTACAGAGCCTATTGCGATTAGTTATGCGTGTGCTAAGGCAACGCAAGTGCTAGATCATTTACCAGATCGTATTGTTGTTAAGGCAAGCGGAAGTATTATTAAAAATGTGAAGAGTGTTATCGTGCCTCATACAAATGGTTTAAAAGGGATTGAAGTTGCAGCTGCTGCAGGAGCTCTATATGGGGATGCCGACGCCAAACTTGAAGTGCTTTCTAGGGCAACACGTGAACAAATTGAAGAATTGCCTGAATATGTTCAAAATACAAATATTACCGTACAGCACATTGAACAAGGGCATGT
>OLNF01002374.1_pt1 | contig 14867 bp, 13 predicted proteins | sample 1673061 | NCBI WGS metagenome assembly OLNF01 (sample SAMEA3136751, study PRJEB25190) | human gut metagenome | reverse complement strand
GTTCTCGACAAGATCGTCAAGGACGGCAAGACCACCCCGGTCATAGCTTATTAAACAAAATAAAAAAATATAATAAAAGTAATAAAGAAATATACTTTGTAGGAATGACTAATTCAGGTAAATCAACTCTAATAAATAAACTAATAAAAAACTATACCGACAAACAACTAGAAGTAACAACTAGTCTATATCCTTCAACAACCCTAAACAAAATAGAAATAAACTTAGATAATTTAAAAATAATAGATACACCTGGCTTATTAAATGAAGGTAGTATTCTAAATAGCCTATCTCTAAAAGAAATAAAAAAAATAACTCCTAAAAAAGAGATAAAACCAAGAAGTTACCAGTTAAAAGGAAAAGGTTCTCTAGTAATTGAAGATTATATCAGATTAGATTATTATACAAATAATAATATTACTATATATATAGCTAATAACTTAAATATAACAAAAATGACTCATAATAATCCAAAATTAAAAGAATGTAAAAAAATAACATTCAATCTAGAAAAAGATAAAGATATCGTAATTGAAGATTTATGTTTCATAAAGTTTACTAAAAAAGGAAAAGTTGATATATATACTAAATATGATATCAATATATATGAAAGAAATAATTTAATATAAAAGGAGTTAGCAGTATGAAGAAAATAAAAGAATATCTTTTAAAAGATAGAACACCATTTGCAGAAGGTTTATCTTTTAAGAAAATGTTTTTAATCTTTGTCATTTTTAGTTTCTTAGGTTGTCTTTATGAAGATATACTATTTATGGCTAAGAATTATATCAATTATGGAATACTAGATTATTCCACTAAAAGAGGATTATTATATTTAGAATTATCTCCAATATATGGTTGGGGAGCATGTATCATGGTATATATTCTTGCTAGAAAGCCGAGGCAAAAATTAGATTATTTCTTAATAGGTTCTTTAATAGGAGGAGCCTTCGAATATCTAATAAGCTTCTTGCAGGAGGCCTTTACTGGAACAACATCATGGGATTATTCAACATATCTATTAAATATAAATGGCAGAACAACTTTACCATATATGTTATTCTGGGGTTTATTATGTTATATACTCATGGTTAAAATATATCCCTTTGTATCAAACAAAATAGAAAAGATACCATATAATTTAGGAAATCTAATTTATTACATTCTATTAGTAGTAATAACAATAGATATGTTTATATCATTTAGTGCATGTATAAGAATGGGACTAAGACATGAAGGCTATAAACCACTGACAGGATATGGTGAGTTTTTAGATAAAGTATATAATGATGAAAGAATGAAGAAAAGTTATACGAATATGGTGGTAAGATGACAACAATAATAAGTTTTTTATTAATAATTTATTCACTATTCTTGTTAGTATATAGTTTCTTTGTAATGACAAGAAATAACAATAGTCCCAAGAAGTCAGATACAGTAACTAATAAATATTGTATTTTAATACCTGCACGTAACGAATCTCAAGTAATAGAACAACTTCTAATTAGTATTGAAAAGCAAACTAAAAAAATAAATTCCAAAGATGTCTATATAATTGTAGAATCAAAAGAAGATCCTACAGTAGAAATAGTCAAAAAACATAATATGAATATCGTCTATCGAAAAGATTTAACTAAAAAAAGAAAAGGCTATGCCTTAGATGATGCTATTAAAGAAATATTATCAAAAAATAAAAAATATGATGCCTATTTTATCTTTGATGCCGATAATATCTTAGATAAAAACTATATCAAAGAAATGATAAATAGTATTGAAGAAGGTTATGATATTGGCATAAGTTATCGTAATACTAAAAATAGTTCTACCTTAGTAGCAGCCTCTTCTGCCTTAACCTTTTCTATGATAAATACAATTGGTAATCAATTAAAAAGTAAATATACCAATAATTTAACCATATCAGGAACAGGATATTATATCAAAGGTTCTTTAGTGGAAGATTGGCAAGGTTTCCCTTTTAATACCTTAACTGAAGATTATGAATTAACTCTATATAGTACTTTGAATAACTTAACTACAACCTATAATGAGAAAGCTATCTTTTATGATGAACAACCAGATAGTTTTAAAGTATCTATGAAACAAAGAACAAGATGGGTAAAAGGTTATTTTGAAGCTCGTAAAATATATATCAAAGAAATTAGAAGAAGTCTAGATTATAAAGATAAAAACTATGGTTCAAAAATAAGTACCGTAATAGGAGTACAACCACTAATATACCTTTTAATAGGAGTTCTTTTATTAATAGTAAGTTCATTAACAATAAATGATATTACAGCATTTATAAAAACTTTAGTAGTAGTCTTATTACTAATCTACTTAGAATTAGCGGGTATAACCTATATAATAATTAAAAGTGAAAAAAATAAATTAAATTTAAATGTATCAAAAACAAAATTAACATTATATAACCCATTATTTTTATTAAGCTATATCTTATGCCTTATGATATCAATATTTAAAAGAAATTTAGGTTGGGAAGAAATAAAGCATAACAAAAAATTAGCAGACTAATTCAAAAATTATTCTAGATAAAAAGTGATATTTCTATTTACTTTTTATCTTTTTTATATTATAATTTATTTATAATAAGGAGGGGCCTAATATGAAATATTTTACAAAAGAAGAGTTAGAGGATATAACGAATGAATTATTACAAGAACCTACTCGTGAGACATTAAAAAATCTTAATAACAAATATAATAAAGAAGAAAAAGTAGAGTTACCTGTTAAGGAGTCTGTATTTAATCCACCTAAAGAAAGTGTAGCAAATAGCATGCCTAGTTTTGAAGTTCCAACATTTAATTCAGGAGCATTCAATATGCCAAAAGAGGAACCAGTAAATACAGAAAGTATTCCTGTAAGTACTCCAAGTTTTGAAGTACCAGCATTTAATACTCCAAGTAGTCCTGCTGTAGAAGTAACACCTCAAATGTCAACACCAGAACCAGTAGAAGTATCAAGTCAAAAAGGACAAGTACCAAGTAATTTAAATATTCCTAACATGAATCAAACTGAGGCTATGCCAAATTTACAAACAAATAACTTTGAAGTACCAACACCAGTTCTAGAACCAACTAATTATCAACTAGTGGGAGAACAAATTCCTAAATTAGATAATCAAGTAGTAAATAATCAAAGTAATGAACCAGTAAACTTCAGTGGTAATTTGTATCAACAACCTACGCCAGAACCAACCAATCTAATGGATACAACAGATAATTTCAAAATAGATATAAATAGTACTCCAAACATGAATTCGGGAGTTAATACTAATTTAAATAGTAATCCATTCTTTGGTAATCCAGTAAATGAGTCTAATCAAGTAAATAATCCCATCCCAGTAGGAGGACAAAAAACAACTGGACCATCAATGTTTGGACAAATAATGCAAAATAATCAGTAGCAGATAAAAATGCTACTTTTCTTTTACCAAATTATAGACAAAGATAACTATATATGATAAACTATATGTGTCATTTAAATATGAAGAAAAACAATATTTTTTTCAAAGAAAGAAGTGTATAAAATGAATACTAAAACAATAAATATTCAAGTATTAGCCTTGCTAGGAGATGCTGTATTATCCTTATATATAAGAGAAAAATTATTAAAACAAGGTATCAATAATGCCAATAAATTAAATGCATCAGCAGTTCCTTATGTATCCGCAAAAGGACAAGTAAAAATATTAGATAAATTAACTAAAGATAACTTCTTAACTGAAGAAGAATTAGATATCGTAAAAAGAGGAAGAAATAACAAAAAAGAAAATCACCCTAAAAATACCGATATCATAACCTATAAATTATCTACTGGTTTTGAAGCCTTACTAGGAGACTTATACTTAAATAATAAAGATAGATTAAAAGAAATATTAGAACAAATAGAGGTGAAATAATGCAAATATATGGAAAGAATGTAGCAAGAGAAAAATTACAAACAAAAGATAAAATAAAAAAAGTATATCTAAGTAATAAATTTAAAGATAATGAAATAATCACTCTAATCAAAAAGAAAAATATAAATCCTATTCTTCTAGATATGCGTGATTTAGATAAAATGTGTAAAGGTTTACATCAAGGTATAATATTAGAAGTAGAAGATGTTAAAACCTATTCACTAGAAGATATCATACCAAATATCGATAAAGAGTATCCACTAGTGGTCCTATTAGATCATATTGAAGACCCTCATAACTTTGGAGCCATCATAAGATCATGCGAAGCCTTTGGTGTAGATGCCATAATAATACCTAATGATCGTTCAGTAGATATAACAGGAACTGTTGTAAAAGCATCAGTAGGTACCATTGAAAAAGTAAAAATAATCAAAGTAACAAACCTAAATAATACCATCAAAAAATTAAAAGACTATGGTTATTGGGTTGTAGGTACTGATATGGAAGGAACAGTTTATACCGATATTGATTATAAAATGAAAACTGCTCTAATAATAGGAAATGAAGGTAAGGGAATAAGTAGATTAGTAAGTGAAAATTGCGACTACTTAGCCAAAATACCTATGAGTGGAACAGTAAATAGTTTAAATGCTTCCGTAGCTTGTGGCATCTTTCTAGCAGAAATAAATAGATCAAGAGGAGTATAATATGGATAATGATTATGAACTATTATATTTAGCTAAAGATGATGATCAAGTAAAAGACCTAATTTATCAAAAATATAAAAATCTAATTTATTATAAAGCTCGAAAATATTCACAAAGAAATAACACTAATAATGAGCTAGAGGACTATATAAGTGAAGGAACTTTAGCATTATATGAAACAATAGATAATTATCGCGATACTACTCCCTATAATATCTATTTAAATAGATGCCTAGATAATGCTTTAAAAAATGCTTTTAGAAAAAATAATACCAAAAAGAGTAGAGTTCTAAGTGAAGCAACATCACTTAATAGTACTGATTATTTAAATATGTTCTCATATGATAAAAAGTATGACCCAGAACTACAAATATTTGAAGAATATAACTATAATAAATTAAAGAAGACAATCATAAGTAAATTAACTTGGCAAGAAGAATTAGTTTTTAAATTAAAAGAACAAAACTATAAACCAAAAGAAATATCTGAAATAATAGATAATAATCAAAGAACTGTATATAATATAATTAATAGGATAAGAAAAAAAGCATCAAGTATAGTGTCAAATAAAAATAATTACTAACTATAATATTTACTTTTTTTCTTTTCTAATATATACTATAAGTGTAAAGGAGGCACAAGTATGAATAATAATTTTACCCCAGAAGAAAAGTTAAGAATAATAGATTTACTAGCGGTTACTCAAAGTAAAGAAGAATTTTTAGATACAGTAAATAAATTACTATCTGAAAAATCAAAAAAAGAAACATTGCCTCCACAAGAAGAGAATATACCATTATCTGAAGATACCAAAGCATTAGAGGTTCCCCCTAAAGAAGAAACTTTATCAAGTACTCCAGGTGAAGCAAGTATTTATGATTCAAAATATACTAACTTAGTAAACCAAGATAAACTAACTCATCCTCGTGATGAAGTTCTAACCATGGATATACCAGAAGAACCTATAAATGAACTTGCGGTTACTTTTGATAAAGAACTTGATAATTCAGTTAAAGAAGATTCTAGCAAGGTAAAAGAAGAACCAAAAGAAGCAAACTACACAAGCCCAGACCTAGAAAACTTTATTCCTGAAGAGCAAGAGGAACATAAGGTACTAGAAAGAAAAATAAACAACCCATGGGCCGACTCTGGTGCTAGAACCGTATCCCCTGGCGAATTAAATTTTTAATAAATATAAAGTGCTATCAATTAGCATTTTTTTCTTGTTTATAATTTTAAAAAAATGTGGTATAATACCAAAGGAAAAGGAAGCAGTGATAATATGGATAAAATAATAATAAAAGGTGCTAGAGAAAATAATTTAAAAAATATAAATATAGAAATACCCAAAAATAAATTAGTAGTAATGACTGGTGTATCAGGCTCAGGAAAATCATCCCTTGCTTTTGATACAATTTATGCCGAAGGCCAAAGAAGATATGTTGAAAGTTTATCTGCTTATGCTAGACAATTCTTGGGTTCATCTGGTAAGCCTGATGTTGATGTCATCGAAGGTCTATCACCAAGTATTTCTATTGATCAAAAAACCACTAACAAAAATCCCAGAAGTACTGTTGGAACCGTAACCGAAATATATGATTACCTAAGACTATTATTTGCTAGAGTAGGAGTTCCCCATTGTCCTAATCATCATATTCCTATTTCATCTCAGTCAATCGAAGAAATGACCAATAAAATCTTAGAACTAGAAGAAAATACCAAGATAATGGTTATGTCACCAGTAGTTAAAGGTGAAAAAGGAACTCAAAAAGATTTATTTGAAAAGCTAAGAAAAGAAGGATATATAAGAATAAAAGTAGATGGTGAAATAAAAGAACTAACAATCGATTTAGAATTAGAAAAAAATAAAAAACATAATGTATCAGTAATAATTGATAGACTAGTAATCAAAGATGGAATAAGAAGTAGACTATATTCATCACTAGAGACTGCTAGTAAATTAAGTCATGGTAAAGTAGTAATCGATGTTGTAGGTAAAGAAGAAATAACCATGAGTGAAGACTATGCTTGTCCATATTGTGATTATTCTCTTGAAGAACTAGAACCAAGAATCTTCTCTTTCAATGCTCCATATGGTTCATGTCCTGATTGTAAAGGATTAGGAGTAAAATATAAAATAGATGTTGACTTAGTAATACCAAATAAAGATATCTCTATTCTAGATGGTGCTATCAAACCAATAAATCTAGATGAAGAATCAAGTATTATGTATACTGAACTAACAACACTAGCGGACTACTATCATATTGATTTGAGTAAACCTGTTAAAGACCTAACCAAAGAAGAATTAAATTTAATATTATATGGTTCAACCGAACCTCTAACTTTTAATTATAAAGCCAAAAATGGAAATACTAGAAAGACAACAAGTTACTATGAAGGAATAATAACCAATCTTGAAAGAAGATATATCGAAACCAAAAGTACTTGGATAAGAGATTGGATTGAAGGCTATATGACAGAACTAGAGTGTCCTACTTGTCATGGTTCAAGACTAAAACCATCAGTATTAAATGTTCTAATAAATAACAAAAATATCTATGAAGTAACATGTTTGTCAATAGGAGATCTAAGAACATTTATTAGTAATCTAAAATTAACAAAAGAACAAAAAGAAATATCAGAAATAGTAGTAAAAGAAATAGATTCAAGACTAAACTTCTTAATAAATGTTGGCCTATCATATCTAACACTATCAAGGGAAGCTGGCACCTTATCCGGAGGTGAAAGCCAGAGAATAAGATTAGCTACTCAAATAGGTTCAAGATTAACAGGAGTCTTATATGTCTTAGATGAACCAAGTATAGGTTTACATCAAAGAGATAACCAAAGACTAATAAATTCTCTATTAGAAATGCGTGACTTAGGCAATTCCCTTATTGTAGTAGAACATGATACTGATACAATGCTAGCAGCAGACTACCTAATTGATATAGGACCAGGTGCTGGACTAGAGGGTGGAAATGTAGTAGCGGCAGGTACTCCTGAAGAAGTAATGAATAATGAAAATAGTATTACTGGAAGATACCTAAAAGGAACTAAGAAAATTGAAGTACCTACAAAAAGAAGAAAAGGTAATAAAAAATATCTAGAGATAAAAGGTGCCAAAGAAAATAACTTAAAGAATATCAATGTAAAAATACCACTAGGTACAATGACTCTCGTAACAGGAGTATCAGGTTCAGGAAAATCAAGTTTAATAAATGAAATACTATATAAAGCCCTAGCTCAAAAAATATATGGTTCTAAAGATAAACCAGGTAAATATAAAGAAATAAAAGGCTTAGAGAATGTTGATAAAGTAGTTCAAATATCTCAAGCACCAATAGGAAGAACACCTCGTAGTAATCCCGCTACTTATACAGGAGTATTTGATGATATAAGAGATATCTTTGCTGAAACCAAAGAAGCTAAAATAAGAGGTTATGACAAAGGAAGATTTAGTTTCAATGTTAAAGGTGGAAGGTGTGAAGCTTGCTGGGGTGATGGTGTTAAAAAAATAGAGATGCACTTCTTACCAGATGTTTATGTACCATGTGAAGTATGTAATGGAACAAGATATAATAGTGAAACATTAGAAATAAAATATAAAGAAAAAAATATATATGATGTATTAAATATGCGTGTTGAAGAAGCTATACCTTTCTTTGAAAATCATCCTAAAGTATTAAATAAATTAAAAGTACTAGATGATGTAGGTTTAAGTTATGTCAAGCTAGGCCAAAGTGCTCCAACGTTATCCGGAGGAGAAGCTGCTAGAGTAAAACTAGCTAAAGAATTACAAAAGAAACCTACTGGTAAAACAGTATTTATCTTAGATGAACCCACCACTGGTTTACATCAAGCCGATATCAAAAAATTACTTGCTATCCTAGAGAGAATTGTTGATAATGGCGATACTGTAATAATAATAGAACATAATCTAGATGTTATCAAAGTAGCAGACTATATAATTGATTTAGGACCTGAAGGAGGTTCTGGTGGTGGTACAGTAGTAGCAGTAGGTACTCCAGAACAAGTCGCCGATAATCCAAATTCTTATACTGGTGAATTTTTAAAAGAAATATTAAAAAGTAAATAGTTTAGTAAATTATACTAGACTATTTTTCTTTTAGAGTTCACACTTCGTTGTTCACTGCTATAGAAAGCCTAAGGTCTTTCTATAGTAATTTAAAGCCAAAGTCTTTAAATTAGACATTTTATGTAGAAAACAAAATAAATATATGTTAAAATTATAGTAGGTGACTAATATGGATATATTTAAAATAAGATTGAATAAAGCTTTATCAAGCAATAGAATAGGTAAACTAGAAGAATTTTTACTAAAAGAAGGCCAAAGAAATAAAGATAAAATAAGAAAATATGCAGACTATATTTTAAAGAACTGTTCTGATTATAACTGGATAGCATCTTATTTAATAATGTATGATGGAGATGAATTAATTGATGCCATAATAAATAATTATAACAAATTAAAAGAAAATAATATTGATACATATCCAATAATAAATAGAATAACAAAATATCCAAATGACAAATTAATATCATATATAGATAAACTAATACCAGTTTTAGATGACTTTACACTACATGATATATTAAATAAAATAAAAGATAATGAAGAAGTAATGAATTATGTTATAGATAAATATTTAATTAATTCAACGATATCCATTAAATTAACTTCCTTTTTATTAAAAAATAATTTATATATAGATAAAGTATATCAAAACTTTGATAATATCATAAGTAACAATATTAAAGATTTATATGAATTAAAAAAGCAAGGTACTTTAAATGAAGAAACAAGTACAAAAATATCCAAAATAGTTCAAAATAATGAAGAATATCTAGATAATACCATAGAAGATATATTAAAAGAAATATATGGGGAAAAATTTAACAGTAAAGATTTTAAAGTCGGAATAGATACAATAAAAATTATTATAAAAGAATTATGTCAAAATGAAAATAAAACATATGGTGACATAGAATATTTAGGTAAAGGAACATTTTCTTATGTACTAGCAGTAGGAGATAAAGTATTAAAAATAGGTATAAAAAGATATACTGATAGTTTTCCAAATAATCCATATATAATTACTCCATTATTAAGAGAAAGTATAAAAATAAATAAAGAAAATAAAATATTTCTAGAAGTAACAGAGAGAGTAGATACTAAAACAGAGGTAACAACTGAAGAATTATATCAATTATATAAAAAAATAAGAGCTCTAGGCTTAGTATGGACTGATGTTGCAAAGCGTAATGTTGGAAGACTAAAAAAAGATAACATAGTACATTGGAATACACCATTATATCCTACTGATGAAGCTGACCGCCCCTTCGACTGGACGATCATCTGGATGGGCGCGGGCATTCTGGCGGCACTGGGCATCATCGTGCTGCTGTGGAAGTGGTTCTCCGCTACAAAGCAGACCCGCCGCAGAAACGACGAATAACCTCGCCCGGAGGGGGAGACCTCTATGGTCTCTCCCTTCGAGCGGCGTTCTGAACCAAGGAGAAAATCAATGAAAAAGAGAACGATACGTCTCCTGCGCGGCGGTCTGTGGCTGCTGCTGTGCGTCGCGCTGACGCTATGCGCGCTGTCACTGCGCTCAGAGGCCCCGCCCCGCGAGGACGTGGACGCCGCCTCCCGTATGCTGGTGTCCTCCTCGGAACTTCTCTACGACGCGGACAGCACCTCCCAGATCGACAGCTCCTCTCTCAGCGGGGAAGCGGAGGAGCCGCCCCCGCCGGAGCAGCCGGAGCCGCCCCAGGAGACGCCCCCGGAGCAGACGGACGCTCCCGCTGAGGCACCGCCCCAGGACGTGCCCTCGGACGACAGCGGCATCGGCGACCTTATGGACATTGGCAGCAGCGGCGGCGGATCCGGCGGTCAGCTGCCAGCCCGCCGCCCCGGCGAGGCACAGGGCAGTGCCGAGGTCGGCGACCCGGATCGCTACTTCGAGACCAGCATCATCGACGGCGACGTGGTGGACTACGAACGCTACACCTTCACCATCCGCCATCTGAAGCCGGAGCTTCAGGTGCTGGGGCTCACCGTCACCCTGAACGGTCAGTCCCTCGACTATAAAGCGTCCTCCTCCAGCGTGCTCCTGAAGCTCGCCGAGGGTGCCAACTCCATCGTGGTTCGCGCCTTTTACAGCGACGGCGCAAACACCGTCACTGCGTCTCAGGGCTACACGGTCTACTACGGCGCAGGCGGTGAGGTGGTCATTATCGCCGTCCGCGACAGCGACGGCGTATCCCTTGCGGATCTCCACACCACGTCGGACAGCACCCTCTCCTTCACCGCCTACGGTCTGAAGGACGGCAATAAGCTCCGCGCCTCCGTCCGCTTCAACGGCAAGACCGTCACCGGCAGCGGCGACCGCTTCTCCGCAACGCTGGAATACGGTGTCAACACCTTCGAGATCAGTGCCGGCGGCAGAAACGACACCGTCACCGCCCGCTACACTGTCGAATACAAGGAGGACGGCTTCAAGATCACCAACAGCTTCAACGGCACCGTCATCGACAATACCACCAGCCAGCCCTCCCACATTGCCGAGGAGCTCCCCGTCTATCTGGACACTGAGTTCTTCCGCTTCCGCTTCTATCTCAATCAGGAGACGGGCAGGGAGCAGCTCCGGCAGGTGCGCTACAACAACAAGCCCCTGTCCCCCGACGGCGACGGCTGGTACACGGCGACGCTGGACACCCGGCGGCCCACGTACCTGTCGCTGCACTATACCAACGCGGACGGTACGGACCTTGTCTACAAGTGGCTGGTGCGCTTCCACCGGAACGCAGAGGCGACGCCGGAGGAGAAAAAGCCCGTCATCAACGCCTCCATCGAGGTGGGCAGCACCGTGATTGGTCTGGAAAACGGTCTCGTTCTGAAAAGCCCGGATGTCATCACGATCATCAACTCCGTCAGCTCCGGCGGCGAGCAGCTCTACCTGAACAACTACCGAGTCTGGGTCAACGAGCAGGAGATCTACTCCCCCTGCAGCCAGACGGGCAGCTCCTTCGGCTACGAAACGTACCTCTCCAACGAGGGAGCCAACACCATCACCATCTCTGCCACGGACGCGGATGGATACGCGGTCAAGCAGAGCTGGACGGTGTACTATGAGAAGGGCGACGTGACCGTCACCATTAGCGTAGAGGCGACCACCGTAGGTCTTGGCTATCTGGTGCCCCCCACGGACGTAACGGTTCCCGGCGGCACGAATCTCCTGACCATGGTGACGCAGCTGCTGTCGGACAACGGCTTCTCCCCCTCCGTCAGCAGCAACTATCTCGCCGCCATACAGAGGCCCGGCATCTGCGACGGCTTCTACATTGACGAGGAACTGATGGAACTGATCGTGAGCGACGAAATGGACGACTTCGGCGCAGGCCTTGACCCCCAGCCCGCGTCCATGGACAGTCTGGGTGAATTTGACTTTTACCGCTGGTCGGGCTGGATGTATTCCTACAACGGACGCTATCCCGGCTACAGCATGAGTGCCTGCAAGCCGCAGGACGGCGCAGAGATACGCCTGCGCTTCACGCTGGCGTTGGGCAAGGACATCGGCGGCTTCAATGCCGACGCCGGCGTCTACGGTGCCTCCAGCGGCAACTATTATAGAGAATGGTGAGGAGAAAACAGTATGAACGCACACATTGAAAAGATATTACAGGAGGTCGGCAAGGTCATCGTGGGCAAGGAGGCGACTCTGGAGAAAATTCTGATGGCGGTGCTCTCCCGCGGACACGTGCTGCTGGACGATGTCCCCGGCACCGGCAAGACCACCACCGCGCTGGCTTTCAGCCGTGCGCTGGGTCTGCAATACGGCCGCATCCAGTTCACGCCGGACGTGCTGCCCTCGGACATCGTGGGCTTCTCCCTGTACCGCAAGGAGAGCGGTGCCTTCGTCTACCAGCCCGGCGCGGTGATGACCAACCTTCTGCTGGCAGACGAGATCAACCGCACCTCCAGCAAGACCCAGTCCGCGCTGCTGGAGGTCATGGAGGAGCGACAGGTCACCGTGGACGGTCACACCCACAAGCTGCCCGACCCCTTCGTGGTCATCGCCACCCAAAACCCCGTTGGCTCCGCCGGCACGCAACTGCTGCCCCAGGCACAGCTGGATCGCTTCATGGTGCGGCTGGAGATGGGCTACCCCGACTTCGCCAGTCAGGTGAACATCCTCCGGGATCGCCAGACCGGCGACCCGCTGCAAGCGGTGCAGACCGTCTGCTCTGCGGAGGAACTCCTGACCATGCAGGCGCAGGCGCAGCAGGTGCACATGGCGGACGCGCTGCTGGAATACGTGACGAAGCTGGCGGAGGCAAGCCGCAGCCACCCTCTCGTGGTGCTGGGCGTCAGCCCCCGCGGCGCGCTGGCGGTGTGCCGTATGGCGAAGGCTTATGCTTACCTCAACGGCCGGGACTTCGTCATCCCGGAGGATGTGGCCGCCGTGTTCCCGGATGTGTGCTGCCACCGTCTGGTGCTGACCACCAAGGCAAGAATGATGGAGGAGCGGCCGGAAACGGTCATTGCCGCCATTCTGGATTCCGTAAAAATGCCGGTGATTAAGCAATAAACGAAACAACGAACGGAAGCAGGTACTGCTTATGATCGCAATGAAATTGGGTTGGGCGGTGCTGGAGGGCATCTGCGTCTGGCTTACCCTGTATTACGGGAGCAGCGGGGCGCTGGCTCTGGCGGCGGCGCTGCTGGTTCTGCCTCTGGGCAGCCTCCCGATCCACCTTTTCCTGAGAAAACGGCTTCGGGTGCGGGTGGAAGCACCCGCCGTGGTGCGGAAAGGGGACGAGGGCGGCGTCACGATCTGTCTGGAAAACCCCACGCTGCTGCCCGCTCTGCGTATCCGCTGCCGGGTAACGACCCGGAATCAGCTGAACGGCGAGCGCTGCACCCGGAATGTCATGACATGGGCGTTCCCGAAAGGGCAGCGGCGCACGTCCCTGCGCTTGGGAAGCGAATACTGCGGGCGTATCCAAATCTTCGTGGAGCAGGTGAAGCTCTACGACTGTTTCGGTCTGGTCGGCGTCCGCTGCGGATGCGCTGTCGAGGCGCACATGACGGTACAGCCGGATACCTTCCCCATTCGGGTGAATCTGATCCCCAATCCCGACAGTCAGGAGGACAGCGACAGCTATTCTCAGGAGCGGCCCGGCGCCGACCTGACGGAGACGTTCCAGATTCGGGAATACGTCCCCGGCGACAGTATGCGGCAGATCCACTGGAAACTCAGCGGAAAATTTGACCGGCTGATCGTCCGTGACCCGGCGCTGCCCATCACCCGCAATGTGCTGGTGTTCTGGGAGAGAACGGGGCAGTCCGGAAGTGTCAAACGCATTGACGCGCAGGCGGAAACGGTGGTGTCAGCGTGCCGGAGCCTGTCGGACAGCGGCATCCAGTTCACCCTCGGATGGAACGATACGGACAGCAATGTCTGCGTCCTGCATGAGATTTGCGGCATGGAAGATCTGGTGGGTGTTATCCCCCGGCTGCTGTGCGCCGCCGGAAGGAAGGATGGTGTCGGCGGCGCGTCGCTGCTGGTACAGACCCGGCCGGATGCTCTGTGCGGACATATGGTGTACATAGGGGAGGAACCCTGCGCCGATGTATTGCAGATGCAGCGGCTGGGGCATGTCACGGCGCTGCTCTGCGGCGAATCGCCTTTGGAGGGGAGCATCCCCTTCGACGTGGGGCGGTATCGGGAACAACTGGGAGAAATTGACGTATAAGGGAGGCGAAAGCCTTGACCTCAAAAATAAAACAGGGGATGCACCTGCGTCAGCCTGAGAATTCGTCGGACGGCGCATGGATTTTCCAGACGTTGGCGGCGATGCTCGCCTGCGCGGCGCTGATGTTTGCGCTTGCGGCGTTGGCCGGGTTTCGAACGGGAAATCTGCTGCCAATCCTGCTGGCGGCGGGCGGATACGTGTGCATCGCCTACGGCGTGACCATCCGGTTTCAGAAGCAGCAGTGGTTTTTCCTTGCTGCGCTGGTCATACTGCTTCTGCTGGTGCTTATTTGCAGACAGCAGGTGCTGGAAGGCTATCGTCTGTTCTGGAATCAAATGCGCAATACTTATACCGCCGGAACGGGCTGGGTGCTCCCTGAGTGGGAGACGCAGCTGCCTGCTGAGAAAAGTGGGCTGTGCCTGACGCTGTTTGCCGTGGCGGCCGCCAGCGCTATA
>OLNF01002370.1_pt1 | contig 14897 bp, 11 predicted proteins | sample 1673061 | NCBI WGS metagenome assembly OLNF01 (sample SAMEA3136751, study PRJEB25190) | human gut metagenome | reverse complement strand
AAAGTACCAAAGAAGGCTGCGTTGTGACGTGAAAGTCAAGTTAATAAAACTGGAAGGCGGCAGTGCCGCTTTCCAGCTTAAAATAAGTATCTTTTACGTCTACAACACAGGTTCTTTGTTACTTTCTTCACTGAAGAAAGTAACGTCCCCTTTGTCTCCTCGTACCCCCATCCTCCATCATCCATTCCCGGCCCACAGGTATTTCTCCTGAATGTAGCCCGAAATGCCATCGCGCAGCGAGAGAACGTGAATCCATCCATCCCCGGCAGTGCCGCAGAACAGCTCGCCGTCCCAAGGCATATGGCCAGGATTGTGCACCTGAGCCACCACGGCCGAGCTTTCATCGGGCTGGGTATAGAGCGGAATGTCCTGGCCAACCAGCTCCTCGCGCACAGAAAGCTGCACGCCCCGCACCTCCACGCCCTGATCGCCGGGAGCCAGGTAGGCGGTCATCATGTAGCCCTCCACATGGCCGATACGCACATGCGACCACTCGCCCTCCTCGCCCAATACCTGCACGGGCGTACCGTTGTAATAGCGTCCCAGCTCCTTGCCGCCCGGCGCGTCGCGCAGGCGCAGCCGATCGGTAGGAATGGGATTGTTGACCACGCGCCAGTTGGTGCTGTCCATGGCGGCAAAGACTTCAGCCTGCGATTTGGGCAGGTCGGCCAGATCGACCGTGCTCAGATCAAAATCGGGCAGATCGCCGGCATAGAGGATAGTGTCATCAATAGAAGGTATAATCGCATTGGGGAATACAGAAAAAAGCTCATCTGTTTGCACCCAAGCCAATTTCCAGGCGCTATTGCAGTATGGTGCAAACGCGCAGGTAATATCCATAAAATTGCTGATGTTCATTTTAGACCAGGAATGAAAATCATCCAGAATCCAGCCCTCCGGCAGTGGCTGCGAGCTGACCGTGCGATAGCCGTCCTTTTCATCATAGCTGCATGCAGCGACACGGCGCGTGCCATCCGGCGCAAAGTACTCGGCAAACAGATACGGGCCATGCAGCGTGCGCTCCAGCGCCGCGTCCTCGGGCAGGCTCAGCGCCGCGCGTATCATTGCCTCGGGAGGATTGGCATATTCACCGGTGGGCAGCAGGGAGATGTCGAAGTCTGCCAGCGTCAGCTGATTGTCCAGCCCAGCCAAGGGCATGGGCAGGTAGATATTCTGGAGGAAAAGGTTATCCTCTTTATCGAAGCGCGAAACAGATCGGCACAGCTTGCCATCCTGTACCCAGGCGGCGAGTTCTTCGTGAGAGTAGCGCATGGTCATATCCACCGTGCCCCACGCGCCATTCTGCTTGACGGCGTGATAGGTGTATTCGGCGTATTCGTATTGACCGTCTTCTCCGCCGTGATAGGTGTAAAACAGCGCGTCCCCGGCGGCGTCGATCAGGAGCTCGGGGATATCCTCACCCTGCCGCAGTGCGGTGGGATTATCGATGGTCAGCGCGTAATCCCCGCCCGCTTCGCGCTCGGCGATGCACAGGCGGTTCTCGCTGCCGTTGGTCAATACCAGCGCGTACTGCCCCGCCGCCCCGTCGGCCGCAGCCACGGTGTAGCCCGGATGCGCAGTGGCGCACAGGTCAAGCACCTCCTGCGGCACGGTCGCGCCTGCCAGCGCGCAGGGCAGGGCAAGGGCGAGCAGCAACAAAACAAACAGGCATAGATGCTTTTTCATGGAAAGTCTCCTTTGCTTGGCTGTGTTTTCCAATATGAGCAAAGTGTTGGGTTCTCTCTCATCCGTCGTGCTTGGGAGAAGGCTTTTACGATCATGCGGTTGCTAAACTAAACTGCGAAATGCGCTGCCGTATTGGCACAGATGCCAAAAGCCTTCTCCTTGAGGAGAAGGTGGGCGGCTTTAGCCGCTCGGATGAGGTGTAGGCTACGAAGTAGCCGTTATCATTACTACATTAAAACAACGCCGCTCTTGCGGCTACACCTCATCAGTCAGCTTTCGCTGACAGCTTCCCCTCCAAGGGGAAGCCTTTTGGTTGGCCGGATTTTCCGACAATTGCCAATCACTGCGTCTAATTTCTTCACACAACAAATGCCAGTGGATCCTTCCAGTTTGACCCAATCAGCATTCACGTCACACACAGGTTCTTTGTTACTTTCTTCACCGAAGAAAGTAACGTCCCCCTCGTTCCCATTCGTTCTTCGCCGCTGTCACATCGTCCGGGCCAGCCGGCCCAGCGCGGTGGGGTTCAGGCAGTATCCCTTGCGGTATACCGTGCTGATCACATCGTTGCCCAGCTTGGCGCGCAGGCGCTGCACGTGCACATCCACCGTGCGGGTCTCATAATCCGACGCGCTGCCCCAGGCGGTGCGCAGCAGCTCGCCCCGGCTCATGGCGCGCACGGGCTGCCCGCGGCTGCACGAGGTCAGGGCGCTTTTAAGCAATTCATCAAAAAGCAAATACTCCTGCTGCGTCAGGCGGTAATCATGACCATAAAGATTGACACAGCACATAGCGGGATCCATGCTGATTCCTCGCCGGTAATCAAAGGGATACTGATACAGCATTTTCATCACCTCACCCATATAGACGAAATACATGATAGATTTGTTGCATTCGTTCACAAATTATTAACAAAATTTTCTGTTTCGTCTTTTTTATGTCGTATGATTACGCATATCCGCCCGGGCAGGTGTGCATACTATGTGGAGTAAGGACGCCATAATGGAGGGGAAAACAATGGAACAGACGATGGTGAGGGGCCCGCGCTCCGGCTGGCGCGAGGATGAAATCGATCAGCTGTGGCGCGAGATTCAGCGCGCCAACGCCAGCGGTCAGCCGCTGCGCAGCGTGTTTGAGGAGATGGGCGGCCGCCTGGGGCGCAAGCCCAACAGCGTGCGCAATTACTACTACATGCAGCTGCGCGGGCAGGAGGGCGATACCCTGCGCCGCGCCCAGCCCTTTGAAACCTTTACCGAGGCCGAGGTGCGCAGCCTGCTCAAATCCGTGCTGCGCGCCCGGGCGCAGGGGCAATCGGTGCGCGCGTGTGTGATGGCGCTGTCGCAGGGCGATCACGCGCGGATGCTGCGGTATCAGAACAAGTACCGCTCCCTGCTGAAAAAGCGCCCGGAGCTGGTGGCGGAAATCTGCCGGGAGCTGGAAGCCGAGGGCGTTGCCTGCGAAAGCCCCATCAGGCCTGCGGGCGAGGACGCGGCGGCGCTGCGCAATCAGATTGCCGTCAAGGCGGGCGCGCTGGGCGATCCCGATGTGCAGCGCATGCTGACGGGCATCAACGCGCTGATGGATCGCGCGATTGGCAACGATCCGCAGGTGCAGGGCGATCGTCTGCGCGTGCGGCTGGATATGGCGCTGCTGCGCTACGATGAGCTGAGCCACGCGGTGGGCGATATGCTGCTGTGCTGCAAGGAATATCTGGGGCAGGAGGACGCCGTGCGCACGGCTGCGCTGCCGGCCTTTTTGACCTCGCTGAGCCAGCATGTGAGCCAGACCGAAAACGCGCTGGCAAAGTAAGGCGCGGGGCATACAAGGAAAGCAACAAGGAAGGCTGCGTTGTGACGTAAAAGTCAGTTGAATTTAAGTGGTTCTGACCACCCGTTGTCTCCGTAAAAACTGAAGCTGCCTGGTTAGGAGCAAGCTCCCACCCAGGCAACTTTTCGTTTTTCATGATGGTTGTGCCGCGGGGTACACAGCGGCAGCGCTATGGCTCAAGAATGAAACGCAAGCCCTTTCCGCTCCAATATTTCGCGGTTCACGGCGGCGCGCAGACGGGCAAAGAAGTCCGCGCTGCGCGGATAATCCACCAGCGTCAGCGGGCCGCCCGCGCAATCGGACAGGAGCGAGAGCACATGCGCGCGGCTGGTCAGCGATTCCAGCCAGCGCAGCGCGCGCAGATCCTGCATGGCCATGTGGCATAGCAGCAGGCGAATGGATTCCTCCGGCTCCCCGTTTGCGCCGGGATAAACCTGAAACGCATCGCCCGCCGGGAATACCCCATCCGCATCCGTCACCGCGTAGGGATCAATGGGGTACAGCGAGTATTGTGAATTGTAGAAATTGTAGCCCCATTGCAAAAAGCCCTCGATATCATATTTATATAGCTGCGCGCCCAGCATGCGCGTGCGTGCGGCAGGCATGGCCATGAACAGATTGCTTACAGCTTTATATTGGCTGACGCAGTAATACGTCCATAGCCCAGGCACGCCCGCATCCACAAATTCCTGCAGGTGGTTGATGCCGGGAATGGGCTTTTTGACGATTCCTGAGACGTAGAATTTCAGGCTCGACAGCGCGTCGATGATGGGGCAGCCATCCACATAGGGCGCCACCAAAGCGCGCGCCGCGGCGTAATCCTCCAGCATGGATTCGCGCGGCTCATCCGAAATATGAAAATAGGTATGATCCGCAATGCCCAGCGCCCGCAGCTCGTCCATCAGCTGCGGCAGCAGCGCACGCAGAAAGCCCGCGTATTCCGGGCTGCACGCGGCGGTTTCCCAGCCGAATACGCGCACCGGGCCCGCGTCCGTATCCGCCATGATCTTGGGCGCATGCAGCGCGCCCCACTGCGTGAACAGGTGCGACATTTCAAAGTATTCCATCCCCGCGCGCCGCGCCGCGGCCACCCAGCGGCGCAGAAGCGAAAAATCAAACTGCCAGCCCTCCGGGCTTTGGCGCACGCCCACCAGCTGCACCGTGGGGCGCTCGCCGCCCACGGCGGTATCCAGCGGCGGGGTGAACAGCGGGGTCAGAATCATATTGACGCCCCGGCGCGCGGCCACGGCCATAAAGCGCTCGATCAGCTGCCAATGCTCGGCGGAAAACACGGGCACGCGATAGTATTGCGCCAGGCAGTCGCTGTGAAACCAGCTGGTGCGCCGCAGCATCTGCTCGGGCAGAAAGCCGGGCAGAATGCGCACGCACGCGCTGGCCTGGCTGAGCACCTCGCCCGTGTCCGCGTGCAATAGCTGCAGCTGGATTTCATAGTCCCCCGCGGCCGCGCCCTCGGGCGTTACCTCCACCCAGAAGGCGTGCCACAGCCCGGCTTGCAGATGCGTGCGCAGCCGGTCGCTGAGCAGATCGGGGTACAGGCCGGGGGTTTTGCGCAAATAGTTGTCGTCCGCGCCGGGCAGGGTGGCCAGCGTGACGGGCACGCTGCGCACGCTCCGCACGCGCACGCGGCTGCCCAGGGGCGATTGCGCCCGCAGCATCACCGGAAGGCGAGCGGGCGCGTCGTCGCTCATCACCGCCGCCTGAAAGGAAACGCACTCGTTTTGAAAGCCCTCAAAGCGGGTTTGCCGCGCGTCCGCCGCAGGCGCGGTATCCAGAAACACCTTCTCCATCGGGGATAAAATACGAAAATCAATCATTTTTTTCTCTCGCCTTCCTGCAATCGCTAAGCATAGCATAAAGCACAAAGGCGGCCCTGTCAAGAAAAACGATACACTTACCATACGGTGCAAAATAATAGATAGCGATCGGCAAAACAAAAATCAAAGTTGTGCAATGTGGAATAAAACGATTGACATATGTAAATGAAACCAGTATAATATAGCCAATAAAATGCGCGACAAGCGCCGATCATAACAATGTAAAGGAGCTTCTCAAAATGAAAAAACTGTTGTCCCTCCTGCTCGCCGCGATCATGCTGCTGGGCATGGCCGGTATCGCCGCCGCCGATGAAATCAATTACGACGTGACCGAGCCCACCAAGGTGGTCTTCTGGCACACGCTCAACGATGACGACGACGCCGATTTGCTTCAGCGCATCATCAAGGAATTTGAAGCCGAGCATCCCCTCGTCACCATCGAGCCGGTATACTATGCCAGCTACAACAAGGTAAACGAAGCCCTGGCCGCTGCCAACGTGGCCAATGTGGACGTGCCTGGCTGCGCCTTCATCAACGTGCCCCGTCTGAAGGCTTATGCCGACAACGGAGTGATTGAAAACCTGGATCCCTACATCGCCCATTACGGCGTGGATATGAGCGACTTCGTGCAGGGCTTCCTGGACGCCATGCAGGTGGACGGCCATCAGGTGGCCTTCCCCGTGATGCAGTCCGGCCAGGTGGCGTACTACAACGCCGACCTGCTCAAGGAGCTGGACATCACCTTCCCCGAAAAGTGGGAGGATATGGACGCTTACCTGGAAAAGGTGTTCACCGCCACCGGCAAGCCCGCCATCTCCCTGCCTGAGTGGGACAACGCCTACTTCTATCCCATCTACAGCAACCTGAACGCCTACATGATCACCACCAATGAAAAGGGCGAAGAAGTGACCGGTCTGGACACCGAGGACGCGCTGGCCGTTACCCGCCAGATGCGCGAGTGGACCGATAAGGGCTGGATCAACTGGTTCCATGACGCCTCCTCCTGCCGCGCGGCCTTCACGGGCGGCGACAGCGCCGGCATCATGCTCTACACCACCGCCAACTATGACAACCTGCAGTCCAAGTCCGAGTTCAACGTGGCCATGGCGGTTCCCCCGGCCATGAAGACGGGCAAGAACAACCAGCTGGTTGCCGGCGGCACCTTCATCATCCCCGCCAACAACGATCAGCAGATCAAGAACGCCGCCTTCCAGTTCATCAACTGGTTCACCAGCGGCAAGTACACCATCGATTTCTGCATCGCCACCTCCTACTTCCCTACCCGCATGAGCTGCCTGGAGAACGAGGCCGATATGGCGCGCTTCTACGAGGCCATGCCCGCCATGCCGCCCGTGATCAAGTATCTGAGCAGCTTTGAGAAGAAGCCCCAGAGCGCGGCCTTTGACAGCGTGGGCGACATCTTTGAAAACTACATGGGTCAGATCATGGTGGAGCGTCAGCTGGACGTGGATACCGCCTGGGAAATGATGATCGAAGAAATGAACGAATACCTGGCGGATCAGAACTAATTTAATCGCCTGCATCCTGGCGGCCCTGCCCTGTTCAAGCGGGGCAGGGCCGCTTTTATGCGGGGGAGGGGAAACGAGGGAGACGTTTCTTTCTTGAGTCATAGCGCCGCCGCAGGCGGTGGTGAGGTGTAGGCTACGAAGTAGCCGTTATCATGACTAATTAAAAGGCAACGCCGCTTCGGCGGCTACACCTCATCAGTCGGGACAGGCCCGACAGCTTCTCCTCAAGGAGAAGCCTTTTGCTTGGCCGCAAGAATGTAATCACATACTGAATTGCTTGCCAGCCGCACAACTATAAAAGCCTTCTCCCTCGGGACAAGGTGTCGAGCCGCAGTGAGACGGATGAGAGAACTTCCTTCCATCAGACTTTTCCTGTGTTTTCATCCCCACCCCAAATTTTCACTAATTAACTTTTTGGAGAACACCATGAAAAAGAGCAATCCCAACCGCGTAAAGATCGGCGACCATGAGGTCGTGCTCAAGGAGCGGCATTCCTGGTCGGATATGGCCTGCGCCCTGCCTGCCGTGCTGCTGCTGGCGGTGCTTACCTATTATCCCCTGTGCAAGCTGGTGCAGATCAGCTTTACCAACTGGAACCTGCTCAAGCCCACCTGGGAATATGTGGGCTTTAAAAACTGGAACTGGCTGTTCACCAGCACCGTGGGCAAGCGCTACATGTTCAACACCCTTAAGGTGACGGGCATATACACTGTTTGCCACATTGCCATGGTGCTGATCTTCGGCATGCTGCTGGCGCTTTTATACAAAAAGCTCACCAAGCCCTACAGCGTGATGCGCGCCATCATCTTCATGCCCCGCTACATCGCCATGTCCACCTGCGGCGTGATCTTCCTGTGGATGCTCAACGCCGATTACGGCATCATCAACGTCACCCTGCGCAAGATGGGATTGCAGGGCGTGCCGTGGCTGGAGGATCGCCGCATGGCCATGGTATCCGTGCTGGTGCTTACCGGCTGGCACGGCGTGGGCTACGGCATGATGATCTATCTGTCGGCCATGCTGGGCATCTCCCGCGATTACTTTGAGGCGGCTGAGCTGGACGGCGCAAGCGGCGTGCAGACCTTCCGCTATATCACCCTGCCGCTGCTGTCGCCCACCACGCTGTTCCTGCTGATCACCACGTTCATTTCCTCCATGAAGGTGTTCCAGTCGGTAGACGTGCTGACCGGCGGCGGCCCCTACAATTCCACCGAGGTGTTCGTGTACTATATCTATCGTCTGGCCTTCCGTGATTTCCGCATTGATCGCGCGTCGGTCAACGCCCTGCTGTTCTTTGTGATCCTGCTGGTGGTCACCGCGTCCACCATCCGCATCACCAATAAGAACGTGCATTACGATGCGTAAGGGGGGCCGAGGCATGACTGTAAAAACCGTAAACGACCGCAACGCGCTCAACACCCACGTGCGCGCCGTAAAGCAGGCCAAAAACACCGTGCGCTTTATCTTTGCGCTGCTGATTACGCTGGTCTTTATCTTTCCCATCTTCTGGATGGTGTCCACCTCGCTCAAGCCTGAGGATGAGGTGCTCAACGCCACCCAGACCCTGCTGCCCGTCAAATGGCAGTTTTCCAACTATGCCACCGTCATGCGCAAGGAGCCCTTCCTGCGCTATATGCTCAACACCGCCATCGTCACGGCCGGCAGCATGCTGCTGGAGCTGAGCACGGGCATCCTGGCCGCGTATTCCTTTGCCCGCGGCAGGTATCGCGGCAAGCACGCCATGTTCATCTTTGTGCTGGGCGCGATGATGGTGCCCATCCAGGTGACGTTTGTGCCCCTGTATGTGATGATTGCCCGCGCGGGGCTCAAAAACACCTACCTGGGCCTGATCATCGTGGGCGCGGTATCGCCCTATACCATCTTCATGCTGCGCCAGGCGTTTATGGGCGTGGATGAAAGCTATCTGGACGCCGCGCGCGTGGACGGCATGGGCAAGCTGGGCGTGATCTTCCGCATCATGGTGCCCATGTGCAAGCCCACGCTGGTCACGATGGTGCTCATGTCCTTCATCGGCGGCTGGAACACCTACTTCTGGCCCAGCATCATCGCCAACGACAGCGTCAATGTGCGCGTGCTGACGCTGGGGCTGATGCACCTCAAGCAGTCCTTCTCGGGCGAGTCCATCCGCAACTACCATGAAATCATGGCTGGCGCGCTCATTTCCATCCTGCCGGTGCTGGTGATGTTTGCCATTTTCCAGAAACAGATGCTCAGCGGCTACACCAAGGCCGCCATGAAGTAACCGGCGCGAAAGCAAAATCAGGCAGAACTACCCAAAATGCTTGACAGAATGGCTGCATGAATGTATAATGAGACCAGAAATTGACCGTTTAATTGAATGATTGAAATGGCCAATGCAGTTCTATCAAGAAAGGATGTAACTCAATATGAAGAAACTCGTATCCCTCCTGCTGGCTCTGGCCCTGCTGGTTTCCATGTCCAGCGTCGCTTTCGCCGCCAAGGAAGATTTTGACCCCGAGCTGGTCGCCGCCGCGCAGGCGGAGGGCGAGCTGACGGTATACGGCTCCTGCGAAGAGCCTTACCTGGCTGCGGCCGCCAAGAACTTTGAAAAGGAATTTGGCATCAAGGTATCCTACCTGCGCCTGTCCACCGGCGAAGTGCAGGCCAAGATCACCGAGGAAAAGGGCAATCCCTCCGCTGACGTGTGGTTCGGCGGCACCAACGATCCCTACAATGAGAGCGCCAAGCTGGGCCTGCTGATGGCCTACGAAGCCAAGAACGCCAAGAACCTGGCCAGCCCCATGTATCGCGATGCGGACGGCTACTGGTACGGCATTTACAAGGGCATCCTGGGCTTCATGGTAAACACCGAGGAGCTCAAGCGCCTGAACCTGGAAGCCCCCAAGGGCTGGGACGATCTGCTCAAGCCCGAATACAAGGATAAGATCTGGCTGTCCAACCCCAACACCGCCGGCACCGCCAAGCTGGTCATCAACACCCTGGTGCAGCTCAAGGGCCACGACGAAGCCATGAAGTACTTTGTGGAGCTGGACAAGAACATCGCCCAGTACACCAAGTCCGGCTCCGGCCCCTCCAAGAAGGTTGGCATCGGCGAGTGCGTAATCGCCATCGGCTTCCTGCATGACGGCATCACCCAGATTCTGGATGGTTACGACAACATCGCCCTGATCATCCCCGAGGAAGGCACCTCCTTTGAAATCGGCTCCACCGCCATCTTTGAAGGCTGCGCCCATGAAAACGCTGCCAAGCTGTGGATCGAGTACGCCCTGAGCCCGGATTGCGTTGAGCTGGCCGACGATGCGCAGAGCTATCAGTTCCTGGTCATCACCAACGCGCAGCAGCCCGCTGTGGTTGAGCCCTTCGGTCTGGATCCCGACAACGTGATGAAATACAACTTCGAAGATGCGAAGGCCAACACCTCCAAGTATGTGCAGGACTTCTTTAATGCGCTGGGCGCTGCCGCCGACAGCCGCTTCAAGACCGAATAATCACGAAGGTATCAACGATAAGGGGATAGGGCAAACGCCCCGTCCCCTTCTTCTTTATTGCACTTGCTTGATTTTCTGGCGCTTCCGTTGGCTTTGTCAATGCAGCGATGTATTTTCGCAGATCGACAAAAGCACGCGACCATAAAAGCCTTCTCCCAAACGGGAGAAGGTGTCGAGCGAATAGCGAGACGGATGAGGGGGAATGCGCCACGCAAACATTGCTTATACGCCTGTCAATGCCCCCAATTCCACACCCCGGCCATCTTTTTCTCATCACAAAGGCATACAAATAAACAAAAAGGAGGGAGCGCGGATGAATCGCCGTCAAAGCGCGCGGCTTGACCGCAAAAAGTTTTTTGCCGATCCGGTCATGCTGGGCGCGATCTTCGTACTGATCGTGTTTTTAAGCCTGTTCATCCTGTATCCGCTGGCGATGCTGATGATCGACAGCGTATATGTGCGCGATACCAAGCTGTTAGGGGCGCAAAGCCTGCTTAGCGGCGAAAAAATCGTCTATTATCTGGAGGACGGCTCCCCGGCCGCCGCGGACGCCAAGCAGCCCGCCTATGTAAAGCTGCTTTCGGAGGATGGCGAGCAGCTGGTGCCTGTGTATGACGCGGCCCAGAAGGGCTTGTTCCCGCGCGCCATGCAGGTGCGCCAGGCCGATACCGCCACCCCGGCGCTGCGCATTGTGAACAATAAGGGCAAAACCGTGCTGGCGCCGCTGAGCGAGCTGCAGGCGCAGCTGACGCTGTTTAAGCAGAACGGCCGCGCCATCAAGGCTGCCGACGCGCTGGAAATGGACAACGTTTATATCAAGGTGAACGACAACCATCTCACCTTCGCGGCCTTTCCGCGCATCTTCCAGGATTACACGTTCAACCAGGCCTTCCGCAATACGCTGCTGCTGGGCGTGATCGTGGGCTTTGGCTCCACGCTCATCGGTCTGCTGTTTGCCTATGTGGATTGCTATGTGCGCGTGCGCTCCAGGGTGATGAAAAAGCTGTTCGACGTGGTATCCATGCTGCCCGTCGTGTCGCCGCCCTTTGTGCTGTCGCTGTCGATGATCCTGCTCTTTGGCCGCGGCGGCCTGATTACCCGCCAGCTGCTGCACATTTATGATTCCAATGTGTACGGCCTCAAGGGCATCGCCATCGTGCAGATCATGACCTTCTTCCCCGTGTGCTACATGATGCTCAAGGGTCTGCTCAAGAACATCGACCCCTCCATGGAGGAGGCAGCGCGCGATATGGGCGCGTCCCGCTGGAAGGTGTTCACCACCGTCACCCTGCCGCTGATGCTGCCGGGTCTGGGCAACGCCTTCCTGGTTACGTTCATTGAATCCGTGGCGGACTTTGCCAACCCCATGATGATCGGCGGCAGCTTTGACACGCTGGCCACCACCATCTATCTGCGCATCACCGGCGGCACCTACGATGTGACGGGCGCGGCGGCCATGGCCGTGGTGCTGCTGTCGCTGACAATCTTCCTGTTCCTGATCCAGAAGTACTATCTGGAAAGCAAGACCACCGCCACCCTGACGGGCAAGGCCAGCCGCGCGCGCATGCTCATCACCGATCGCAGCGTGCGGGTGCCGCTGACGACCCTGTGCTGCGTGATCTCGGTGTTCGTCATCATGATGTATGTGGCCATTCCCTTCGGCGCGTTTTTTAAGCTGTGGGGGCGCGATTACTCGCTGAGCACCAAGTGGTTTGCCCAACTGTTCCGCGATGATGGCTTCAAGGCCTTCAAGGATTCCTTCATCCTGTCCCTGATCGCCTCGCCCATCACGGCGCTGCTGTCCATGGTCATCTCCTATCTGGTGGTCAAAAAGAAGTTCAAGGCCAAGGGCTTTATCGAGTTCACCTCCATCCTGGCCATGGCCGTGCCCGGCACGGTGCTGGGCGTGGGCTTCATCCGCGGCTTTGCCAACGGCGTGTTCCGCACGGGCTTCCTGCAGGGGCTGTACGGCACGGGCGCCATCCTGGTGATCGTGTTTGTGGTGCGCTCGCTGCCGGTTGGCACGCGCAGCGGCATTTCGGCCTTGCGGCAGATTGACAAGTCCATTGAGGAATCAGCCTACGATCTGGGCGCGGGCAGCGGGCGCGTGTTTATGACCGTCACCCTGCCGCTGATCAAGGATTCCTTCTTCTCGGGTCTGGTGACCACCTTTGTGCGCTCCATCACCGCCATCAGCGCCATCATCCTGCTGGTGACGCCGCGCTACCTGCTGATCACCTGCCGCATCAACGAGTTTGCCGAGAAGGGCGCTTACGGCGTGGCCTGCGCCTACGCCACCATCCTGATACTGATCGTATACGCGGCGATCCTGATCATGAACCTTGGCATCAAATACTTTGGCACCAGCAAACAGGTGCGCCTGAGTCAAAAGGGAGAGTGAAGCAACATGGCGGATAAGGAAAAGAAAGGCGTTCGCCTGGATCATATTTCAAAGATTTATAAGGATCCCAAGACGGGCAAGGATTTTTACGCCGTGCGCGACGTATCGCTGGATATTGAGCCGGGCAGCTTTGTGACGCTGCTGGGCCCCTCCGGCTGCGGCAAGACCACCACGCTGCGCATGATCGCCGGCTTTGAAAGCCCGGACGAGGGCGAAATCTACCTGGGCGGCCAGCCCATTAACGAGCTGACCCCCAACAAGCGCGATACCGCGATGGTGTTCCAGAGCTACGCGCTGTTTCCGCACTACAATGTATACGACAACGTGGCCTACGGCCTGAAGCTGCGCAAGGTGCCCAAGGCCGAGGCACAGCAGCGCATTGAAAGGATCCTCTCGCTCGTGGAGCTGTCCGGCATGGAATCGCGCATGACCAATCAGCTTTCCGGCGGCCAGCAGCAGCGCGTGGCCCTGGCCCGCGCCCTGGTGGTGGAGCCGAGTGTGCTGCTGTTTGACGAGCCCCTGTCCAACTTGGACGCGAAGCTTCGCGTGCAGATGCGGACGGAGATTCGCCGCATTCAGCAGAAGCTGGGTATCACAGCCATTTATGTGACCCACGATCAGTCGGAGGCCATGTCCATTTCCGACAAGATCATCATCATGCAGAAGGGCGTGATCGCGCAGATCGGCACGCCCATGGAGATTTATTATCATCCGGTGAACGAGTTTGTGGCCGACTTCATTGGCGAGGCGAACTTCCTGAAGGGCACGGTAGCGGACTCTACGCCCACGGAGACGCATGTGACGATCGGCAATGCGACGGTGGTCGTTGCATCAGACAAGGATGCGGTGCGCGGTCAGGAATGCGAGATCGTTCTGCGCCCCGAGGCCATTCAGCTGGGCGATACGGGGATGCTTCCGGGCAAGGTGGAGCTGAGCTGCTTCATGGGCAGCTACCAGAACTACCATGTCAAGGTCGGCGATACGCTCGTGAAGCTGACCGACCCCAACCCCAAGAACAAGCGCATTTACAAGGTCGGCGAGCGCTGCCATCTGGTCTTTGATCCGGAGAGCGTGCACGTTCTCTGATGCCCCCTATTTTGCCGCCCCCCGTCCGCCCAAAGCGGACGGGGTGTTTTTCTGCCGCCGCGAATTGGCAGAACCGCACGGTTCCACGTATGCTGTAAGGGGTGCGCCTCAACATCTTGATCTTGGAGTGTGAACTATGGCAAGCTTTACCAACTTCGCCACGCTTTCCTATAACGGCGGTACAACAAACTCGAATATTGTCACCGGCGAGATTCTCGAAGCTCTCACCGCCGTCAAGACGGCGGTTTCGGCAAACTATTCGGCGGGAGACCGCATCACCTACGCTCTCTCGCTCATGAACACCGGCACAGCGGCCATCACGGACTATACCGTCACCGATAATCTTGGCGGCTATACCGTCGGCGCAAACACCGTCTACCCGCTCGCCTACAACGCCGGAACGGTGCGCTATTATATTAACGGTGTTTTGCAGACAGCGCCGACCGTCACCGCCGGACCGCCGCTCACCGTGACCGGTCTCACGGTCCCCGCGGGTGGCAGCGCCGTCCTCATCTATGAGACGACCGCAACGCCCGTCGCACCGCTCGCAACGGGCAGCTCGATCACGAACACCGCGACCATCACCGGCGGCGGTCTCACAAACCCGATCACCGCGCAGGCGACGGTGGAGACCGCGAACAGCGCCGAGCTCTCCATCAGCAAGGCGCTCTCGCCGACGACCGTTACGGAAAACGGTCAGATCACCTATACGTTCGTCATTTCGAACACCGGCAACACCGAAGCGACGGCGGCGGACAACGTTGTCGTCACCGACACGTTCGCCCCCATTCTCCGCAACATCGCCGTCACCTACAACGGCACGGCATGGACGGAGGGCACAAACTACACCTACAACGCCGCGACCGGCGCGTTCGCTACGACTGCCGGACAGATCACGGTACCCGCCGCTTCGCTGACGCGCGATACCGCCACCGGCGCCGTCGTTGTCACCCCCGGCATCAGTACACTGACCGTGACCGGAACAGGCTGAGCACGTCACCCATACCGAATGAAAGGTGCTGTCAAAAAGCCCGCTGCTTTT
>OLNF01002368.1_pt1 | contig 14903 bp, 15 predicted proteins | sample 1673061 | NCBI WGS metagenome assembly OLNF01 (sample SAMEA3136751, study PRJEB25190) | human gut metagenome | reverse complement strand
TGCCTATGTTCTAGAGGCCTTCCCTAATCTGTAACACATCATTGACAAACTTACAGCACAAGTAAGACTTACAGCAATGCAGTTTCCGGCCGTACTTATCGTCTGGCTGTCAATGCTACCGTTAAGGATAGCTCTGGCACCCATTACGACAATGAGTACCGCAGCGGAAAGTGCCCGTAAACTGGTAGAGGAGAAAGGAGGGATACAGGAAACAGTTCTTGACACACCAATGATTCTGAACAATAATGAAGGAGGAACTTAAACATGAAGGGTATCGGTAGACGACTTCTGACCACTTTGGTCTGCGCGGCGGTTCTGTGTGCCAGTATGGCGGTTGTTGCAGGAGCGTATAACACGCACCCCAGAAACCTGAACGTAGCTTACGGTATCAACCAGGGCACTTACAATATGCGCTATGGTATCAATGCCGCTCGTGCATATACTGCGACTGTTGTCAATGACCAGACTGGTAAAGCTTACGCGGCTCTGATGCAGCGTTCCAACTCTACGGGCGCAAATGCGGGATTCATTTCCGATGAATCTACATACAACGACAACGGTACTGTCCATACGACGATTACCGGAACGACTATGTATGCTAACTATGTCTTACACTCTGGCTACTGCAACAAGATGGGGCAGCAGGCTTGGCGCTTTGACCACAAATACCAACATCAAGGGTAATTAAAATTCCAGTAGGTGAAGGAAACTTGGGGGAGTGGGGCAACCTGCTCCCCTTTTCCTGAATGGAGGAAATGATGAAATTACTTAGATTATCCTTCTTTCGCATCGCCAGCCACATCCAACGGAACCGGATGACCTTTTGCTTGTTTTTTGTGGGGGCCATGCTGTCCAGCTTTGTCTTTCTCTACTTTTATGGAAACGCCATGAAGGGCCAGATCGCAGAACATGAAAACAGCGTGTCCTACCGGATGTTTGAGGTGTGTTTTGACGAAAATGTGTCCCTGCGGGAAACGCAGCTCCACGTATTGGATGACTATGGGATCGAAGAGGTCTTTACCAGCTGCCAGGTCACGCTGCCGGAAGACTTGGCGGACAAGCAGTTTGCGGGGATGCCCCAAGAAGTCACGGCGGCGTTGTACGACTGGCGCACGACACAGCCGGACTTGTTTTCCCCGGACATCCAGGGCAAGACCGGTGTCCTGGCGGATAAAATCTATGGAAACGATAGAACGAGTATGGAAATCAATGGGATCGACTTTCCGATTTTAAAACGATTGGACAGCGGGAGCGGCGTGTTATATGTGCCGCTGGCGACCTATTTGCAGTATTTTGGGGAAACGGATTACTTGGTCTTCCAGACGAAAGAAATTCTCTCCCCGGAGGAAATACAGGCAGCCAATGAAAAGCTGAAGGCTACGTTTCCGGAAGCCAGCGCGACCCTTTTCCCGGATGTATTTATGGAGACAGACCACCAGATGGCGCGGAGCGATCAAATCAATGCCGCTCTGCTGTACGTGGTTTCCCTGGTGAGCTTCCTGTTTTTGTTCCAGTATATGGAGGAACAGAACCAGATGGAAAACGTGGTCTATCAGATCGTCGGGGCAAAGCGCAGGCAGATCTTTGGCATGATTTTATTAGAGGTGGGCGTGCTGGCGGCTGTGGCTTGTTTACTGACAGAAGTGCTTCATGCGGTGTTCTATGAGCCAGTATTCAGCAAGCTGAACATGACGGAGACTTGGATCACTTACTCGGTGAAAGAATATGGCGTGATTTTGTTGCTAACGGTCATGCTGGCTTTGGCAACGGCAGTGCCGTTCTTTGTTTCCTGCCTGCGGGAGACTCCTGTTGGTTTGCGGCGAAAATATGGCAGGTAGGGGGAGTGGAGATGAAACGATGGCGTCTTCTTTTTGAGTTTTATCAAAAAAATGGCATTGCGGTGCTGTTTCTGCTGCTGCTGATGACGGTTTCGCTGTTTTTCTTCGTGCAGTTTTTGGGCTATCTGGGTTACCAGACCTATTCCCTGCGGATCATGGACCAGCTAGGCTTTCAAGATGGAGCCTATTTCATGGCAGCCGAGGGCTATGACGAGTGGCAGAGAAATGAAAACATCGCCTATCAAGCATTGCGGAAGCAAGAGTTTCCGGCGGTCAAAAGCGTGACGAACCCCGCCTATACCCAGGGTGAATTGCAGGGGTATGGCACGGTCAATATCCTGCTTTGCGATGAAGCATTTCGGGAGCAATTTGATTTTGCAGACAAAGGAAGCTGGTTCTCAGAGGATATGATTTCGGCGGATGCTCCGAAGGTCGTGACAGGCGGCTTAGCGTTGAGCGCAATTGCTCCGGGGGATGTGCTGAACCTGACCCTTTGGGATCGAACTGGTCAGCCGATCGGAGAAACTCCGGTCCAGGTGATCGGGACAGACAGAACGCCGACGCTGGGCTTTAGTTTGGGGTTCAAAGGAGCAGAGGTCGCTGCATATCGGGTGTTTGAGAACGTACACAAAATTCTCTATCTGCCCAAAGAAGACTATGTGAACCTGCTGGGAGAGGGAGCAATCAATTACCACAGTAATTTTTTGCTGACGTTCCAAGACGATGCCACAGCAGAAGAAAAACAGGAGGTCTATGCGTTTCTTACTCAGTACGGCAGCTATGTGACCTATGATGACATACGCCAGACCTCTTACAGAGACATCAAGAACCAGGTCAGAGCGGAACTCCCAAAGCCTTTGTTCTTGCTGGGGGTCTCTATGTTTTCTATGATCTCCCTTTCGGCGCTGCTGACGAGCAAGCAGATGAAAGATTACCGCATCTATTATTTGGTGGGGTATTCCAAACGGAGGAGTTTTTTCGATACGTTTCTGGCCATTGCTGGGATCGGAGTTGTTGCCGGAGGGCTGAACCTATGCTATTTGGCGTATTTGAACCACGCCTTTCCAGCGCTGGCCAGCGACCCGGACAAGGCGCTGGATTATGCGGGCTATCTGGTGATAAATCAAAGCGCGTGGTATGTCTTGCTCTTTGTTGCACTGACAGCGGTTATGTCCGTGATCCTGCCATTTTCCATGCTGCGCAAGCAGAGCGTGATGGAACGATATAGGAGGTCCTTATGATCGACATACAACATTTGAGTAAGCGATACACGGTCGACACCCTTCCTTTTTTGGCGCTGGATGACGTTTCGCTGTCCATCCGAGCGGGGGAGTCTGTGGCGATCATGGGAAGATCGGGTGCGGGAAAAACAACGCTGATGAATATCATCGGCTGCCTGGATACATTTGATGCGGGAAGCTATCAGTTGGATGGCGTGAATGTTGCTGCATTGTCTGACGAAAAATTGGCGCATCTCCGCAATGAGAAGATCGGGTTTGTCATGCAGGATTTCGCCTTGCTGCCCCATAAAAGTGTTTTGTTTAACGTCATGCTGCCGATGTACTTCGACCAGACACCGAGAAGAGAAATGGTTTCCAAAGCGAAGACGGTGCTGGAAAAACTGGGTATGTCAGCGCAGGAGAAAAAGCGGGTCAATCAACTCTCCGGTGGTCAGAAGCAGCGCGTTGCCTTGGCGCGGGCGCTGGTCAAATCCCCCGCTCTGCTCCTAGCGGATGAGCCTACCGGGGCCTTGGACAGTCAGACGGGAAAAGAGATCATGCAGCTCTTGTTGGAGAGAAATCGGGAAGGGGTCACGCTCATCATTGTGACCCACGACGAACAAGTGGCGGCTTATTGCCAGCGGACCATTGTGATCTCTGACGGGAAAATCGTGCAGGACGGGAGACAGTGAGGCACCTGCCTCCCCGTTGCAATTCCCTCTGAAACTTGCTACAATACAAGCGAGTCAACTCAGTCCAACAGAGAGGAATGGAACGGAAATGGAATACAAACTGGTCCCCATGGACCGCTCCCATCTGGCGGGGGTGGCGGAGCTGGAGCGGCTTTGCTTCTCCACGCCCTGGAACGAGGCCATGCTGGAAGAGGAATTATATAACCCCACGGCGTCTTTTATTGTCGCGGAGGACCCGGCGGGGGAGGTGCTGGGGTACGCGGGGCTGCACGTGGTATTGGACGAGGGGTATATCGACAACGTGGCCGTCCGCCCCAGCTGCCGCAAGCAGGGCATCGCGGACCGGCTGCTGGATGTCTTTTGCCGCTTTGGGCAGGAGCATCTGGCCTTTCTGACGCTGGAGGTCCGGCCGTCCAACACCGCCGCCGTGGCGCTGTATGAAAAGCACGGCTTTCAGGAGGCGGGCCGCCGGAAGAACTATTATGAGGCACCCCAGGAGGACGCCCTGCTGCTGACCAAGGAGTTCCGGCATGACCCTGCGTGAGATGCGTTTACCGGAGCTGAAACAGCTCCACGAGACAGAGCTGCGGGAGGCCTTTCCGCCCCAGGAGCTGAAGCCCTACGCCGCGATGAAAACGTTATATGAGAAGGGCGTCTACCACCCTGTCGGGGCCTGGGAAGGGGAGCGGCTGGTGGGCTACGCCATCCTCTGGGAAAGCCCGGCGCACCCCTATGTCCTCATCGACTATTTGGGTGTCCCGGCCCACCTGCGGAACGGGGGCCTGGGCGGGACGCTCTTAGACCGGCTGGCCGAGCAGTTTGCCGGGATGGACGGCATCCTTGTTGAGTCGGAGGCCCCAGAGGGCGGGCCGGAGGACGCCCTGCGCCGCCGGAGACTGGACTTTTACCGCCGCAGTGGGTTCACGTTTTTGGACTATGACTGTGTCCTCTTCGGCGTCCATTACGCCGTCTGCCTGCGCTCTCCCAACGGGAAGGGGACGGAGGCCGGGGCCATGGCCGCCCACCAGGCCCTCTATGCGGCGCAGTTCCCAAAGTGGGCCTATGAGAAATTCATCCAGATCCCCAGGGACCCGGAGCACCCCTTGCAGCCCCCGGAGTCCTGGGCGGAACAGACGACGCTGCCGGGGTTGGAAGCATAAGAAGCATACAAGGAGACACAGCATGATCCAAGAAATTTGCAAAGACGAACGTTTTCTCGCCCAAAAAGCCGAACCAGCCACCCCCGCCGACCTCCCCATCGCCCAGGACCTCATCGACACCCTCACCGCCCACAAGGACGGCTGCGTGGGCATGGCGGCGAATATGATCGGGGTAAACAAGCGCATCATTATTTTCGACAACGAGGGGGCGTATCAAGTTATGTTCAACCCCGTCATCGTGAAGCAGTCCGGGCCATATCAGACGGAGGAGGGCTGTCTGTCCCTCACCGGGCGGCGGCCCACCAAGCGGTGGAAGAGCATCAAGGTCCAGTGGCAAAATGAAACATTCCAGACCCGCCTCAAAACCTTCACCGGCTGGACGGCGGAGATCATCCAGCACGAGATCGACCACTGCGACGGCATCCTGATTTAAACTTCGTAGGAGGACGCTATGGTACTCTACTTCACAGGCACCGGCAACAGCCGCTATGTGGCAGAACGCATTGCGCAAGCACTGGGGGATACGCTTTGCAGTCTCAATGACCGCATCAAAGCCGGGGACACGTCCCCGGTGAACAGCGACGCACGTCTGATCATCGTCCTTCCCACCTACGCCTGGCGCATCCCCCACATCGTGCAGGAGCATCTGGAAAACACAGTCTTTCCCGGTGCGGCGCAGGTCTGGTTCGTCATGACCTGCGGCGGGCAGATCGGCGGCGCGGGCCGGCATAACCAGGCACTCGCGCAGAAAATGGGCCTTGCCTACCAGGGCACGGCGCAGATCGTCATGCCGGAGAATTACATCGCCCTCTTCCAGGCGCCCCAGGCGGAGGAAGCGCGGCAGATCGTTGCCCAGGCCGAGCCGGAGATCGACCGGGCCATTGCCGCCATCGCCAAGTCCCAGGCGTTTGGCCCCACCCCGAAGCATCTGCTCAACCGTTTTCTGAGCGGCCCGGTGAACCCCTTCTTCTACTCCGTCATTGTAAAGGATACGCCCTTTACGGTGAGCGATGCCTGCAATGGCTGCGGCCAGTGCGTCAAACGATGTCCCCTGAACAACATCACCCTGCAAGACGGCAAGCCCGTCTGGGGCGGCCGTTGCACCCATTGCATGGCCTGCATCTGCTATTGCCCCACCGAGGCCATCGAGTACGGCAAAAAGAGCGCCGGGAAACCACGGTATCATTTCGAGGCACTGCGCCCCAAATAAAACATAAATTTTAGGCGACCCCGACGGGGTCGCCTTTTTCGTTGTGTTATGAATTTTCTTAGATCAGGCCGCGCCGTTCTCCTTGGCGGCTTTCCGGGCTTCCCGCCGGTCCTCCATGCGGGAGACGATGATGGCGCAGGCGGCGTCGCCGGTGATATTGATGGTGGTGCGGCCCATGTCAAAGATCCGGTCCACGCCGGCCACCAGGGCGATGCCCTCCACCGGCAGGCCCACGCTTTGCAGGACCATGGCCAGCATGATCATGCCTGCGCTGGGCACGCCCGCAGTACCGACAGAGGCCAGGGTCGCGGTGAAGATGATGGTGAGCATCTGGGGCATGGTCAGGGTCACGCCGAAGCAGGAGGCGATGAAGAGGGAGCAGACGCCCTGATAAATGGCTGTGCCGCCCATGTTGATGGTTGCGCCCAGGGGCAGGGTGAAGGCTGCGATGTCTTTGCGAGCGCCCAGCTTTTCGGAACATTCCAGGTTCAGGGGCAGGGTCCCCACAGAGGAGGCACTGGAAAAGGCCATCATCATGGCCGGGCCCATGCCCTTGAAGAAGTCCCGGATGCCCACGCCGCCCATGGCTTTTACGGTGGTGGAGTAGACCAGGACCGCCTGCAAAATATAGCCGATATAGGCCGCCAGCAGGACGATGGTCAGGGTGCCCAAGATCTGCGGGCCGTTTTCCGCCACCACGGGGGTGATGAGGCAGAAAACACCGATGGGGCTGAGGGCGATGATCATTTCCATGATCTTCATGCAGACCTGGTTGACGCTCTCCACGAAGCTAGCGAAGGGCTGGGCTTTCTCGCCCACCAGAATAATGGCGAAGCCAAAGAACAGAGAGGCCACAATGACTTGCAGCATAGAGGCATCGGCAAAGGGCTTGATGATATTACTGGGGAAGATATTCACGATCGTCTCCATGATGGTGGGGGCTTCCTTGGCCTCGTAGGTCAGGTCCGAGACGGTCAGCACCGGGAACAGGCCCCGGAAGGCGTTGGCGATCGCCAGGCCGATGGCGATGGCAATGGCCGTGGTGCAGGCGTAATAGATGAGGGTTTTTACGCCCACGCTGCCAACCTTCTTGATGTCCTTCATCGAGATCACGCCGCAGATGATGGAGAAGAAGACGATGGGCACCACGATGAACTGGATGAGGTTCAGGAAGATGGTGCCGAAGGGCTTGATGTAGTCCACCGCAAGCTGCGGGGCCGGGAGGAAGCACACCCCGGCGACGATGCCAAGGGCCAGACCCAGGAAGATCTTGGCGGCCAGAGGCAGAGATTTGAGTTTCTTCATCGTGTTCGATTCCTTTCTGATTTCTTTTACCTTTCTTTTCCTTGCCCTTTGGAGCGCACAAAAAGCGGGCACCCAGGACCTGGGTGCCCAGCTGTTTCGGTCCGTTCCGATTGGCCCGATTAGTATAACAACCTGGTCACAGACTGTCAAGAATTTTCTGACTTTTTTAAGAAGAGAACCGCTTATCCTCGGTGTAAGATGGCGTCCAGATCCTGTTGAGGATGGGTGGTGGGCTGTAAGCCAAAGGCATCCACCAGCATCTTCACCACAGGCTCGGACAGAAACGCCGGGAGCGTCGGACCGAGGTAGATATTCTTGACGCCCAGCGCCAGCAGGGACAGCAGGATACAGACGGCCTTCTGCTCATACCAGGACAGCACCAAGGTCAGGGGCAGGTCGTTGATGGAGCAGTCAAAGGCCTCTGCCAGCGCCAAGGCGATCTGAACGGCGCTGTATGCATCGTTGCACTGGCCGATGTCTAAGATGCGTGGGATGCCGTGGATCTCCCCCAGGTCCAAGTCGTTGAAACGAAACTTGCCGCAGGCCAGGGTCAGGACCAGGGAATCCATGGGTGTGCGCTTGACAAACTCCGTGTAATAATTTCTGCCCGGATGCGCCCCGTCGCAGCCGCCCACCAGGAAGATGTGCTTGATCGCTCCGCTTTTGATGGCGTTCAGAATGGCTGGAGCCTGACTCAGGACGGCATTTCGGGCAAAGCCGGTGGTCAGCATGTGACCGCCATTCAGTCCGCCCCGGCTCTGGTCGGTTTCATAACCACCCAGGGAAAGGGCCTGTTGGATGAGGGGTGTAAAATCCTTGTGCCCGTTCTCGTCCGCCGGGATATGGGGGATGCCCTCGTAGCCCACGACGGAGGTCGTATAGATACGGTCGGCGTAGCTGGGGCGGGGCGGCATGAGGCAGTTGGTCGTAAACAGGACCGGAGCGGGCAGGTCTGCAAACTCCGTTTGCTGGTTCTGCCAAGCCGTGCCGAAGTGGCCCACCAGATGGGTGTATTTTTTCAGCTCTGGGTAGCCGTGGGCGGGCAGCATTTCCCCGTGGGTGTAGACGTTGACGCCCTTTCCGGCGGTCTGCTTCAAGAGCTGCCGGAGGTCCTTCAGATCGTGGCCGGTAACGACGATGAACGGCCCCTTCTGAATGTCCGTGTTCACCCGCGTGGGGACGGGATGTCCGAACGTCTCCGTGTGGGCCTGGTCCAACAGGGCCATACATTGGAAATTGACCCGGCCAAACTCCAAGATGAGGTCCAGCCATTCCTCGACGCTGTGGGGCTGGGCCAGCGACGTAAGACCCTTGTAAAACCAGGTGTCCACTGCGCTGTCGGTATAGCCCAGCTCTCTGGCGTGGTGGGCGTAAGCTGCCATGCCCTTGAGGCCAAAGAGCAGCGTGGAGCGCAGGGAGACCAGATCCGTCTCCCCCCGCCAAAGCCAGCCGGGGTCTTTCTCCGGCTTCGGTGCATCCACCCAGGCCAGCATCTCGTCGATGCGCTGGGTGAACGCGCGAATGGCCCCATCGTCAAAATTCACGTTGGTCAGCGTGGTGAACAAGCCGTCCGTGAGCAGCTCCGTCACCTCATCCGGCCGCCAGCCTTTCCGCTCGCACGACTGGGCCAGACGTACCAGCTTGTCAAGGAGCGCATCCTGCAACTGCGCCGTCTCTGGCTGCTTCCCGCACACCCCGGTGCGGACGCACCCGCTGCCCCCGGCCGTCTGCTGACACTGAAAACAAAACATCTCTGCCATAGAAACTTTCCTCCTGTTGCACCCAGTTTGGTCTTTGGCGGTAGTATGCGCAGGCAGACGAAAAAGTTTCCCCGCAGGAGGAATGGCTGTGCTATAATAAGGCCAGGAAAACACAGGAGGTGTTTGGATGCTCTTTTGGATCTTTGGATTTTTCGCGATCCCCGTCGTTCTGCTGCTCGGCGGCTATCTCATGGCAAATCACCCGACGCAGAGAAGCAATGCCCTGTGCGGCTACCGGACCGAGCGCTCTCTGCAAAGCGAAGAGACTTGGTATTTTGCCCAGGACTACTGTGGGCATCTTTGGCTAAAGGTGGGAGGGGTTTTGTTGATCCCATCCTTTCTGTCTCTCGTTCTGCTTCGGCACCAGGGAGAACATGCCTTGAGTATCGCCATGCTCGTCCTCATTGGGCTTCAAATGGTTGTGCTCTTTCTCTCCATCGTCAAGGTTGAGTCTGCTTTGAAAGCGAACTTTTGAACATCGAACACATAGAGAGGTGATTTGAGATGCCCCAATACGAAGAAGCTGTCAAGCTGTGGCAGAGCTGGAACATTCAGACCGAAGCAGACCTATCCCTGCGTCTGGACAGCTTTCGGATCTTATTTGCCTATCACTCCGGCAAGATCGAAAACGACGAGATCAACTACCATGACACCCGTGAGATTTTTGAAAACGGAAAAGTCATCAACTACACCGGCAGCCCCCGGACGCTCTTTGAGCAGCAAAACCAAAAGACTTGCTACGAGCTACTCCAAAGTAAAATTCTCGCCCAAGAGCCCCTCTCCCTCCCCCTGGTCCGAACCATCCATCGGACTCTGACCGAGGGAACTTATGATGAGCGCCGCTATATCACCAATGGCGAACGGCCCGGAGAGTTCAAAAAACATGACTATGTGACGGGCAAAAATGAGGTGGGTTCGCCTCCGGAAGCCGTTGCCGATGATTTGACAGAATTGATCGAAGAGGTCAACGCCATCGGTGCCCAAGCGCCCCTGAAAGCCGGGGCCTATTTTCACGCCCGGTTTGAAAACATCCATCCCTTTGCCGACGGCAACGGACGGGTGGGTCGGACATTGCTAAACTACTGGTTGATGATCAGCAACTATCCCCCTCTTGTCATTTACGAAGAGGACCGGCGGGCCTACTACGATACCTTGCAGACCTATGACGAACAAGAGGACTTGGCACCGCTGGTCACGTTTCTGGAGGACCAGACCGTCAAAACCTGGAGTCGCTTTCTCAAGCCTCCAGCCGGGAATGCCCCACCCCGCAAGGGCTTGAATTTTTTCATGAACTAAGCAAAAAACCATGTCCTAATGGACATGGTTTTTTGTGGAGCTGGAAGTCGGATTTGAACCGACGACCCCTTCATTACGAGTGAAGTGCTCTACCCCTGAGCTATACCAGCGTACTTATTATATTAACACGAAACAACTCTAACGTCAAGAGTTTTTCCCTATACCTTTTGTATATTCTCTAAAATGCTTATTTTCTCAAGCAATTTACGGAAAAACTTTCTTTTTGACTCAAATCCTCTACGCAGAGTTATACACAGTTTCCACCGACTTTTCCACAGCCGTGTGGAAACTGTGTATCACTTTTTTCGTTTAGATGCCGTCAAGGGTGGTAAGCCAGGGAGATGTCCCGGTTGGCGTAGGCGTTCAAATCATTCCCGGCGCGGGTCCCGGCCAGGTACTCATAATACCCCTGGCTGCCGATCATGCTGCCGTTGTCGCCGCAGAGCTTGAGGGGGGGCAGGTAGAGGGTACAGCCCTCGGCCTGGCAGGCGGCTTCTAAGTCCCGGCGGATACGGGAGTTGGCGGCCACACCGCCCACGACGGCGACCTTTTTGTACCCGGTGGACCGAGCGGCGGCCATGGTCCGGGGGACCAGCTCGTCGCTGACGGCGGCGGAAAAAGAGGCAGCCAGGTCAGAGACCGGCAGGTCCTCGCCCTTCTGCTGGGTGTTGTGGATGAGGTTCAGCATGGCGGTCTTCAGGCCGGAAAAGGACATGTCCAGCGGGGCGTCCTGGATGTGGACCCGCGGCAGCTGAAAGGCCTGGTCGTTGCCGGTCTGGGCGGCCCGATCCAGGGGAGCGCCGCCGGGATAGCCCAGGCCCATGACCCGCGCGATCTTGTCAAAGCACTCACCGGCTGCGTCGTCTCGTGTCGCGCCCAGGATCTGCACGTCGGTGTAGCCCCGCACATCCACGATGAGCGACGTGCCGCCGGACACGCACAGGCAGACGAAGGGCGGCTCCAAGTCCGGATGGGCGATGTAATTGGCCGCGATGTGTCCCCGGACATGATGCACCGGGATCAGCGGCACGCCCAAGGCATAGGCCACAGACTTGGCAAAGCTCACCCCCACCAGCACTGCGCCGATGAGGCCGGGGGCGTAGGTCACGGCCACGGCGTCGATGTCCTTCCGGGTCAGCCCGGCCTTCACCAGAGCCTGGTCAGCCAGCTGGCTGATGACCTCGATGTGCTTGCGGGAGGCGATCTCCGGCACCACGCCGCCGTAAATTTTATGCATCTCCACGGAGGAGGCGATGCAGTCGGCCAGAACGGTCCGCCCGTCCTGCACCAACGCCACCGCCGTCTCATCGCAGGAGGATTCTACTGCGAGTAGGATCATAGGTTTGCTCCTTGTTCGATTCGTTCGTGTTTTCAATAAAAATAATAAAAAATAACAATAATAAAAACGGCCCTCTGCATGTTACAGAGAGCCGTTGGTCCGAGTGGCGCGACTCGAACGCGCGGCTTCCTGCTCCCAAAGCAGGCGCCCTACCAACTGGGCTACACCCGGATATGTTTGCGATATGCGGTTACGCTCCCCACCTGAGGGAACGCACCCCATTATAAAGCATCGGAAATCAAATTGCAAGGGCGAAAGAGAATTGACCTTAGAAAATTTCCGTGTTACACTGTATCTGATTTGCATACGCACGCAACTGCTGGAGGAGGCAACGATATGAACAATGATATGCGTGGGCTGGAAGTCGTCGCGGCCAAGGGGCGGCTTCTGGGCCTGGACATGGTCTACCACTGTGCGTCCGGGCATCTGGGCGGCTCGTTCTCGGCCATGGACATTCTGACCGTTTTGTATTTCGATGTGATGCGGGTGGATCCCAAGGACCCCAAGGACCCGGACCGGGACCGCTTTGTCCTGTCCAAGGGCCACTGCACCCCTGCGCTGTATCCCATCCTGGCGCAGCGGGGCTATTTCCCTGAGGAGGAGCTGCAGATGTTCCGCAGCGTGGAGGGCCACATGTCCGGCCACGCCGAGATGCACCATGTGAAGGGCGTGGATATGTCCACCGGCTCCCTGGGGCAGGGTATCTCCGCCGCCGTGGGCATGGCCCTGGCTGGTAAGCTGGACAAAAAAGACTACCGCGTTTACAGCCTTCTGGGTGACGGAGAGATCGAAGAGGGGCAGGTCTGGGAGGCTTTCATGGCGGCCGCCAAGTACAAGCTGGACAACCTCTGCGCCGTCATCGACGTCAACGGCTTACAGATCGACGGCGCGACTGCCGACGTGATGCCGACGGAACCCCTGGACAAGAAGCTGGAGGCCTTCGGCTGGCACGTCATCAAGGTGGATGGCCACGACCTGGCCGCCCTGGAGGATGCCTTCAAGCTGGCCCAGGACTATAAGGGTGCCCCCACCATGATCCTGGCCAAGACCGTCAAGGGCAAGGGCGTCTCCTTCATGGAGAACCAGGCCGGCTGGCACGGCAAGGCCCCCAACGAAGAGCAGTATCAACAGGCACGTCAGGAGCTGGTGGCCGCCCTGGCAGAGAAGGAGGGCAAGTAACATGGCAGAGAAGATCGCGACACGGGCCGCTTACGGCAAGGCCCTGGAAGAACTGGCTGCCCAGGAGCCGAACCTGGTGGTCCTGGACGCCGACCTGTCCGGCTCCACCATGACCAAGGGCTTCGGGGCCGAGCACCCCGACCGTTTCTTTGACATGGGCATTGCCGAGGCCAACATGGTCGGCGTCGCCGCCGGCCTGGCCACCTGCGGCAAGAAGCCCTTTGTCAACTCCTTCGCCATGTTCGCCGCCGGGCGGGCCTGGGAGCAGGTCCGCAACAGCGTGGCTTACCCCGGCCTGAACGTCAAGGTCGTTGGTTCTCACGGCGGCCTGTCCGTGGGCGAGGACGGCGCCACCCACCAGTGCATCGAGGATCTGGCCATCATGCGGGCCATCCCCAACATGACCGTTCTGTGTCCCTGCGACGGCAACGAGATGAAGCAGGCCGTCAAGGCCCTGCTGGCTTACGATGGCCCCGCCTATCTGCGCCAGAACGACTGCTCGAGTCCCACACTGCCGCCCTTGACCATATACTCGACCACGACGACACTGACCGCCGATGCGCTGCCGAGCAGCAGCAGGTCATGCAGCAGCGCGAGCGGTGCCGGCGCCTTCTTCCACGGACGCAGCACGAGCGGCAGAAACGCCGCCAGCGCAAGCAGGTTCGAGGTCTTGTCGAGGAAGGACAGCGAGCCTTTGTGCAGGATGGGCCAGAAAACCGCCGCGAAGCACAGCGTCAGCAGCACGTTCGCCGCAAGCAGCGCCCAGTTCCATTTTCCTTCGTCTTTTTTATTTTTCAGTTCATGTTTACCCACAGATTGCCCTCTTTCTCTCGGATAAAAGCCAAGCCGCCGTGTTTTCGGGCACAGCGGCTTTTTCTGTCAGTGGTTAAGGCAATACCGCATAATTGGACAAGAGCGATTTGCGAGTAAATTTTGTGTACTGACGAGGCGCGGTTTTGCAGCAATACTTTTGTATTGCAAGAAATCGCAACAAAGTCAGGGCACAAAATTTCCGCAAAGCGCCGCAGCTTTCATTATGTGGTGTTGCCTTAAGCCTGCGGCTCTTCTTCGACGCGGGTGACTGCGATCGAGAGGTCGTCAAGCTGCTTGTCGTCTACGACATCCGGGCAGTTCATCATGAGGTCGGATGCGTTCTGAACCTTCGGGAAGGCGATGACGTCGCGGATGGAGTCCAGACCGGCCAGCAGCATGCACAGACGGTCGAGACCGTAAGCCAGGCCGCCGTGCGGGGGTGCGCCGTAAGAGAACGCAGTGATCAGGTGGCCGAACTGCTCCTTGGCCTTTTCCTCGGTGAAGCCGAGTGCCTCGAACATCTTGGTCTGAAGCTCGGGATCGTGGATACGGATAGAGCCGCCGCCCAGCTCGCAGCCGTTCAGGATAATGTCGTATGCCTTGGCGCGGACCTTGGCCGGGTCGGTGTCGAGCAGCGGAATATCCTCGTCCATCGGCGCGGTGAACGGATGGTGCATCGCAACGAGACGGTTCTCCTCCTCGCTGTACTCGAACTGCGGGAACTCGGTGACCCACAGGAGCTTGAAGTCGTCCTTCTTCGCGAGGCCGAGACGCTTTGCCAGCTCGCAGCGCAGTGCGCCCAGAGCGACGGCAGCGGTCTGCCAGTTTGCATCGGCGACAACGAACAGCAGGTCGTTCTCCTTCGCGCCTGCGCGCTCCTTGATGGCCGCAATCTCGTCCTCGGACAGGAACTTCGCAAAGGAAGAGGTCATGCTGCCGTCAGCGGCGAGCTTCATCCACGCGAGGCCCTTTGCGCGGTAGGTCTTGACAAACTCGCCGAGCTTGTCGATCTCCTTGCGGGAGTAGGTCGCCGCCGCGTTCTTTGCCACGATGGCACGGACGCTGCCGCCGTTTGCAATGGCATCCGCGAA
>OLNF01002357.1_pt1 | contig 14938 bp, 16 predicted proteins | sample 1673061 | NCBI WGS metagenome assembly OLNF01 (sample SAMEA3136751, study PRJEB25190) | human gut metagenome | reverse complement strand
AGGACTTGCCAAAATGGAACAGGTTACGAAGTTCTACAACGCACAGACTGTTCTGATTATCTGCACCGAGCCAGATGCTGCTTGGACAAGAAAAGGCGATGACTTTAACATTGCGGATATTGATGCAACCATCGTAACCAGCCACATGATTTTAGCAGCAACAGAAAAAGACGTTGCTTCTCTCTGGATTTGTCGTTTCTGGCCGGAAATTGCACGGAAAGAATTCCACATTCCGGATAATTACAGACCCGTCAACATCTTAGCATTGGGTTACACCGATGATGCGTGGAAATCTCCGGAACGGCACGACACCGAAGAATTGCGGAAACCGCTGTCAGAAACAGTCACATACGAAACCTTCTAATGTTATTCTAATTTTATTTTTCCAATAAAAAAGCAGGAGTGGTTCTGAATTACGAACAACTCCTGCTTTTCTGTTTTCGATGCTGAAAAATTCCAACAGGCACATACAACAGCACCCAAATAATAATAATTAAAATGGGAAATCCAATCCAATAAAGTGACGCTCCGAACCAATCCGCAAACCAGACCAGCGGTGAACCTTTTGACGGCTGCGAGAGAAAGAAAAAGTTTGTTCCCCACAGTCGGTTCAGCCATGCGACCACCACGCTACATCCTGCCAGTGTCAGAAACGACAACGGCAGCCGTTTCCAATTTGGTTGCAGCATTCCGTCCGCCAACAGCAACACAGGCAGCAACAGCAGCAGCGTATGAAACAAAAAACTATGGATACAGAAAAAGTTCCACAGCGGCAATCGATTCCAGTTCGGGAAAAACAGTGCCAGCAATGTTCCGGGCAAGGACAAGCTATACAGCAACTCCCCGAAATAGGCACACGGTTTCCAGATTTCCAACAGACAGAACAAAATAGAAATGCCACAGAGGTCAAACGGCAGATATTGCTTCCCGAACTGATGCGTGGTCAACAGGACAACTTGTTTCAAGACCTCCAGCAGGCAAAGTGTCATGACGATGCCCCACCGCCAAGCGTTCCGATGCATACTCTTGCGATACCGCCAGACACCACACGCCAACACCCCACCAATCAGCAGCAGAATGGCAACATGCTGTCCATGAAACAAGGCAAACCCATTGCCTGCCGGCATTTGTTCTTGTGCCGTAAAAAAAGACATTTCGTTCCCATCCCCCACTTTCTACAAAAACTGCCCTGCCGCAAAAATCGGCAAGGCAGTTTCTCATTTTTTCAAAAAAGTTGCTTACTTTGTACCAAACATCCGGTCGCCAGCGTCGCCCAGACCCGGAACAATATAACCATCTTCGTTCAAACCTTCATCCATGCCAGCACAGAAAATGTCAACATCCGGATGTGCTGCTTCCAGAGCGTTCTTGCCCTCTGGGCTGCAAAGGATGCACAAGAACTTGATATTCTTCACACCCATATCCTTCAGATCCTGAATGGCTGCGATTGCAGAGCTGCCCGTTGCGAGCATCGCATCAATCACAACGACTTCCCGTTCCTGAATGTCATCCGGCATCTTAGAATAATACTTTACAGCGTCATGTGTGCCCGGTTCGCAGAAAATCCCGATGTGACCGATTTTTGCAGCCGGAATCAAAGAGGTTACGCCCTCAATCAGTCCCAGACCAGCCCGCAGAATCGGTACAAATGCCAGCTTCTTACCAGAAATAATCTTGGTTTCCGACCAGCCCTGTGGGGTTTCCAGCTTTACCGTCTTGAGCGGCAAATCCCGCATTGCTTCATAGCAAATCAGCATTGCAGTTTCTTCTGTCAGTTCCCGAAATTCCTTTACGCCAGTGCCCTTATTCCGCATCAGAGAAAGTTTGTGCTGCACCAACGGATGTGTTACAATGTGTAATGCCATAACGTAAGTTCCTCCTGTAGTTAAAAGTTGTTTTCTAAGTCTTTAATCATCGCAACCCGCTTTTCATGCCGACCGCCTTCAAACGGTGTATGTAAAAACAAGTCTACGAGTTCCAATGCGACACCGCTGCCGAGCGTTCTTGCACCCATGCAAATAATATTGGCATCATTATGCAGCCGTGTATACTTTGCAGAAAAATGGTCTGCACACAGTGCTGCCCGTACGCCACGGATTTTATTGGCAGCAATGGACATACCAATGCCCGTTCCGCAAATCAAAATGCCCTTATCCTCTGGATTTGCAGCAACTTCCTTGCCAACTGCTGCCGCAATTTCCGGATAATCTGCACGGCTGCCGTCACAGCCCATATCTTCTACTGTATATCCCTGTTCCTGCAACATGGCGAGAACTTCCAATTTCATCGGATACCCAGCATGATCACAACCGATCCAAATTTTCATGATCGTACACCTCTTTTTCCTTCCTGTAAAAATATATGGATATTTTCGCAGTGAATATTCTTAGTATAGCACAAATACACAAAAAATGCAAGCGGCATCCGATGAAATTTTATGTAACAAGCGGAAAATTTCGTTTGCAATGCTGGTTTATGCTTGTTTCTGCTGCATTTGGCGGTCTTTTTCTGCTTTTACCAGCTGCAAATAGTTTGCTTCCAGCTGTTCTGGAGTCTGCGGTTCGTGATGACAAGCAGCCAGACACAAGCCCGTTGCGTTTTGCAGCCGAACCGATGCCGGTGCAAGCTGTACCTGCTCCGTTTCAAATGAAGCAGCTGCATCCCCTGTCATCAATACCGGAACTTGCTGCTGCTCAAGAATTTGCTGCCATTCTGTCTGTTCATACAGTCCATCCGGAACAAGATTTTGCAATGTTCCATTCTGATTCTGATACAGCCCCGCATAGACAAGGTTCTGCCGTGCTTTCATCACAGCACTGCACAACCCGTTTGCAGTTGCTGCCTGATAGGCGAGAGCCTCCAGCGTAGAAATGCCGAAGCAAGGCAATTGCAGGGCGAATGTCATCGCCTTTACGGCTGCAACGCCAATTCGTAAGCCCGTATAAGAACCTGGCCCAACTGCAACAGCAATGCCGTCCAAATCTGCTGCCGTCAGTCCGCAGTCCTGCAAGGTGCGTTCTACCAGCGGTAAAATCACCTGTGAATGTGTTTTTTTGGTATATAAGCTTTGCTGAGAAAGAAAGAGATCCTGTTCAGTATCATACAGTGCAACTGCTGCCACACTGCCCGAAGTGTCCATGCCCAAGTACCGCAAAACGTGTGCCTCCTTCTATGGTAATCTGCCGGTCGGTTTCGGAAAGCGGTTCAATCGTCACTGCAATCCGATTTTCCGGCAGACAATCTGCAATATTTTCTGCCCATTCAATGGCAAATACATTTTCCTCCAACGGATAATCATAGAACCCTGTGGTTTCCAGCGATTCTGCCCCGATAATCCGATACATATCGAAATGATAAAGGGACAGTGCTCCTGTTCCATGATACTCGTTGACAATCGCAAACGTCGGGGAAGCGACTTCATCCGGCAACCCCATGCCCTTTGCTAAGCCACGGGTAAACGTGGTTTTTCCAGCACCCAGACCGCCAAAATAGGCGATGCAGTCGCCGGCTTGCAGCAGCGAACCCATCTGTTCCGCCAACTGCATGGTTTCTGCCGCAGAGTGTGTTTGGATTACGATTTTTTGCATGGCTGTTCCATCTCCTCTGCTGATGCAAGCAATGGTTTTCCATCCCGGTCGAGCAGCGGTGTAAAACCGCCGCTATAACCGTTCATTCGATACAGGTACTGCACGCCCGTTTCTCGGTCTACCCAGATTTCCAGATAGCTGCTGCCCAGTGTGCTGCCCTGCTTATAAAGTTTCACAAAGCGTTTGGATTCCATCACATGAATCCTCCTTTCGCTTAGAACAAGCCGGTAATATTGCCGTCGTTGTCGCAATCAATCCGCAATGCTGCCGGAGCTTTCGGCAGACCTGGCATCGTCATAATATTACCTGTCAGAACAACCACAAATCCAGCACCAGCAGACAAGGTAACGTCCCGAACGGTAATCTTGAAGTCGGTCGGATGGCCAAGCTGGCTTGCATCGTCAGACAGAGAATACTGGGTCTTTGCAACGCAAATCGGCAGCTTATCATAGCCCAATGCTACAATCTGAGCCAATGCCTTCTTTGCCGGAGCGGTAAAGATCACACCATCTGCCCGATAGATTTCCTTTGCGATGCAGTTTACCTTTTCTTCAATGGAAAGGTCGGTATCATACAATACATGGAACTGCGACGGCTTTTCTTCAATCGTCTTGCAAACGGTTTCCGCTAGTGCCTTGCCGCCTTCGCCGCCCTTTGCAAAGACTTCTGCCAGTTCACAGGATGCACCCAGCGATGCACAGAATTCCTTGACAAACTGCAATTCTGCCTCCGTATCGGTATGGAAACGGTTGATTGCAACGACAACCGGAACACCATACTTCTGCATGTTCTCAATGTGTACCTGCAAGTTGACAATGCCCTTCTTCAGAGCATCCAGATTTTCTGTCGTCAATTCTGTCTTTGGAACACCGCCGTTATACTTCAATGCCCGAACGGTTGCAACCAATACGACACAATCCGGCTTCAGACCGCCGTACCGACACTTGATATCAAAGAACTTTTCTGCACCCAGATCCGAACCAAATCCGGCTTCTGTTACGCAGTAATCGCCCAGCTTCAAGGCAAGCTTTGTTGCACGCAGAGAGTTACAGCCGTGTGCAATATTTGCGAATGGGCCGCCGTGAATGAGAGCCGGCGTATGTGCCAATGTCTGCACGAGATTTGGTTTCAGGGCATCCTTCAGCAGAGCGGTCATTGCACCTTCTGCACCCAAATCCTTTGCATAAACTGGGTTACCATCCAAATCATAAGCAACCAAAATCTGTCCCAGCCGCCGCTTCATATCTGCCAAATCCGAAGCCAGACAGAGAATTGCCATGACTTCTGAAGCAACCGTAATTTGGAAACTGTCTGAACGTGGAATCCCGTCGATTTTTCCGCCCAGACCAATGACAATGTTCCGCAAAGCACGGTCATTCATATCCAGAACCCGCTTAAACATCACTCTCCGCTGGTCAATCCGCAGAACATTGCCCTGCTGCATATGGTTGTCCAGCATGGCACAGAGCAAGTTATTGGCTGCGGTGATGGCGTGCATATCCCCTGTAAAGTGCAGGTTGATGTCCTCCATCGGAACAACCTGCGAATAGCCGCCGCCAGCAGCACCGCCCTTGATACCAAAAACAGGACCTAAAGACGGTTCTCTCAGTGCAACAACGGACTTTTTCCCAATGCAACGCAAAGCATCTGCCAAACCAACGCTAACGGTTGTCTTACCTTCACCAGCTGGAGTCGGGTTGATGGCAGTGACCAGAATCAGCTTGCCATTTGGCTTGTCTTCTAACTTTTGAAACAATGATTCTGACAGCTTTGCCTTATAATGTCCGTAATATTCCAAATCGTCTTCTTCAATGGAAAGTCCAGCAGCAACTTCCCGAATTTTTTGCATTTCTGCCTGCTGTGCAATTTCAATATCTGATAACATCACATTTCCTCCTATACGCTTCCCAAAAAGAAAAAATACATTTTTATTATACCCCATCTTCGACAAAAAAGCAAGCACTCTCGGCAGGTTTGGGGATTTCGTGCAAAACAGAATGGATTCCGGAACAACATTGTACAGCATAGCAAAATTGCCAGAAACCAGCATACTTTTTGCCTATGGTGCATATATTATTTTTTGTATACCAGACCTTTTTTGACCGGTTGGAGGATGTCATGAAAATACAAGTTGTCGGTTCGTTTTTTCTGATTGCCTGCCTGCTGACAGGCTGTGCAGATTCTGAAAAGCTGGAATCTGCTCCGCCAAATGCTCTTTTCTGCAAGAATATCACCGAAAATGTGCAGACCATTCAACACTTACATCTTCCTGCAACGCCTGAAAATCCTGTTTCCACAGCATCCACCGCTTTCCCTTGTGGAATGTGGTTCACTGCTATGGATTACGCAGAAATTTTAACCGGAAAATCTGAGGCCGAATTTCGGGCTGCCGTACAGCAACGCTTTCAACAAGTACAGGCACTGGGAATTCAAACTGTTTTTCTACAAGTGCGAGCATTTGCAGATGCCTATTACACTTCTACTTATTATATGTCGGGGCTTTCCATGTCGGCAGACTGTTCCTTTGACCCGCTGCAAATCATGCTGACTGAAGCCCATCAATTAGGGCTTTCCGTACATGCTTGGGTGAATCCACTTCGCTGCCAGACAGATGCACAGATGGAGCAGATGCCGGAACAATACCCAATCTCACAATGGTATGCAGATGAAACAAAGCGTGGAACTTGGCTGGTAAAAAGCGGTGACCGCTGGTGGTTGAATCCTGCCTATCCGGAGGTTCGGCAGCTGATTGCCGATGGTGTCAGCGAACTCGTCACGCAATATGAAATTGATGGCGTACAGATTGACGATTATTTTTACCCGACTACAGATGCATCCTTTGATGCGGCAGCCTTTGCGGAAAGCGGTGCATCCGACCGCTCCGCATGGCGAAAAGAACAATGCAACTTGATGGTGCAAGCCATGTACAACGCTGTCAAACAGGCAAATCCAAAGGTATTATTTGGAATCAGTCCGCAGGGTACGCTGAGCGGCAACGAGAAACAAAGTGCAGATGTACAGACATGGGGACAAACTGCCGGTTATTGTGACTACCTGCTGCCACAGCTATATTTTGGCTTTCAGAACAGCACTGCTCCCTTTGCGGAAACGGCTGCTTTCTGGGCGGAGCAAGTCACCTGTCCGGATGTAACGCTTTGGATTGGCATTTGTACGTATAAAATTGGGCAGCAGGATACTTGGGCAGGCGATGGAATGACAGAGTGGCAGACGGATTCACAAGTTGTATCCAAAGAACTAGAGCTGCTGTGTAACATGGATGGCATTGATGGGGCTGCGATTTATGACTATGCTTCGACCTTTCAGCCGGAATCTTCTGTTTCAGAAATTCTTTCCTCGGAACGGGATGCGATTCAAGTGCTCTTGCAAACACCTGCAAACTAAAAGCAGGCAGGGAAATCTTCCCCACCTGCTTCCGGTTTTTGTGAAAAAAATCAATTATTCTGCAACTGCCTGCTTCAGGGCTTCTACTCGGTCGCACTTTTCCCAAGCAACGCCCAAGTCTTCCCGACCCATATGACCATAAGCAGCCAGCTTCCGGTACTGCGGCTTCCGCAGCTGCAACATTTCGATGATGCCGTCCGGTGTCAGAGAGAATACTTTCTGTACAGCTGCTGCCAGCTTTTCTTCGTCTACCTTTCCTGTTCCGAAAGTATCCACCAAAACAGAAACTGGATGTGCAACGCCGATTGCATAAGCAAGCTGTACTTCGCAACGGTCTGCCAAATCAGCAGCTACAATATTCTTTGCAATATACCGTGCTGCATACGCTGCGGAACGGTCTACCTTCGTCGGGTCTTTACCGCTGAATGCACCGCCGCCGTGACGAGCAGAACCGCCATAAGTATCTACAATAATCTTTCTACCAGTCAGACCGCTGTCACCCTGTGGGCCACCAACGACAAACCGACCAGTCGGGTTGATATAATACTTCGTGTTTTTGTCCAACATTTCCGCCGGCAATACTGGAGTAATGACATAGTGCATCAAATCCGAGCGAATCTGTTCCAGTGTCACAGTCGGAGCGTGCTGGGTAGAGAGTACCACTGCATCAATCCGCTTTGGCTTGCCGTCTACATATTCTACGGTTACCTGTGCCTTGCCATCTGGACGGAGATACTGCAAAACTTTTTCTTTCCGTACATCGGTCAACTTCATGCAGAGCTTATGTGCGAGAGAAATTGCCAACGGCATCAGTTCCTTTGTTTCCTTGCACGCATAACCGAACATCATACCCTGGTCACCAGCACCGGTTTCCTGATGTTCGCCGCCCCGGCTTTCATAGGCATCGTTGACACCCATTGCGATATCCGGAGACTGCTTGTCCATTGCCTGCAAAACAGAGCAGGTGTAGCCATCGAAGCCAAATTTTGCACGGTCATAGCCGATGTCTACGATGACATCCCGAGCAATCTGTGGAATGTCCACTTTTGCAGTAGTAGAGATTTCGCCCATGCAGAGCACCATACCAGTTGTAACAACAGTTTCGCAGGCAACTCTTGCTTTGCTATCCTGTTCGAGGATTGCATCCAGAACAGCATCCGAAATCTGGTCACAGATTTTATCCGGATGTCCCTCGGTTACGGACTCAGAGGTAAACAAAAAACGATTCATGAGATTCCTTCTTCCTTTCAAGTATAAAAAAATAGATCAATAAAAAACGCACCTCGTTTTACCGAAGTGCGTTGATTTCGTGCTTTTATGCGAAATCCTCATCTCTCGGTAATTAAACCGCAGGAATTGGCACCTTTTTCACATTGCTGCAATTAGGTTGCCGGGCTTCACAGGACCTGTTCCTCCGCCACTCTCGATAAGGTTTGTTATAATTATAACACACTTCGCCAGGAATGTCAAGTATCTTTTTCAAAAAAAGAAATTTCCTCAAAAATCGAACCAAAAACAAAAGAACCGCACAGTTTTCACCGTGCGATTCTTTCTTTATGCAATTAGAATTGCAAATTGTTCAATTGAAAAGGTGATGATAGAACCTTATTCAGCGATATGCGGCAGATTCTGATAGCCTTCCATGTTCAGAACGAATCTTACCAAAGCTGTGGTATCCTTTTCACCAACATTATTAATATCATCTGCACTCTGGTCGCAGTTTGCGTTCCGATAAGCCTGATCGCTCAGCTGTACAACGCCAGCCAGATACTTGTTCAGCATTACAGCATCCAAGATATCTACAACGCCATCCAGGTTTACGTCACCGATGTTATCTGCATTCGGATCAACATCAGTTGTGCTACCAGCAGTTGTTGTGGTTGCACCGCTTGCAGCTGTAGTTGCAGCAGTGGTTTCGCCACTTGCAGTTGTGGTTGCTACAGTAGTTGTTGTGGTAGTTGTAGAGTCAGGATCTGTAGTAGTTGTAGTAGTAACGTCAGTGTCCTTATTTACATTCGGAGCTTCGTCTTCCAGGAAGGATGCGATCCATACCAACGGAGAGTTCCAGTTGATGGTGCATTCGTTTACAGACCAAGCTTCTACGTTATCCAAGTAGCAAGCCATCGGAGCCAGAGAACCAGCCTTATAACCTGCACCCTGAATCATCGGGTCCTGCATTTGGGAGTTCGGGCCACCAGACAGAACGCCATCCGGAGCATACGGGAACCGTTCAGCATCCAGCTGACCAGACCACCATCTGTGGTGCGGGTACTTCAGGCAGTGTTCACCATAACCGGTGACATAGGACTGTTCGATTACGTTTCTACCAAGGATGTAGTCCATAGCAGTGGATACACCGTTGATGTACTTTGCTTCGTGGTCGATGTCATAAGCCAATGCCATTGTGATTGCATTGTTCATAACCATGGAGTTAGAACCCCATTCATAACCGTTCTTCAGTTCCTTGCTTACAACGCCGTCTACACCGTTGCCAGCTTCATAGTCAGCAACCGACCAAACGTCTGCATTGTAGTCATGACCAACATACGGAATACCGAAGTCAGACTGATTTTCGAGGTCGATGAAGTAGTCAGCAGCCTGCTTTACATTCTTCTGGATGGTGCTTACTTCTTCAGCAGACAGCAAGCCCTTTTCCTGCATATCCTTTGCATTTACGCACAGAGAGAATGTACCCAAGCTTGCCAGAGTACCCCATGTGAAGGAAGAACGAGTACCGTTGTTTTCACCGCCATACAGAGCAGTATCTACGCCGTAAGCACCAGCACCTGCACTATAGCCTTCCAGATCGGTCTTATAGGAAGCGTCGCCTGTAGCAATGTACAGTTCGCAAGCTGCCCAGTAGAATTCGTCTTCTACATCAGTGTCACCGTAAGGACCACCGCCCTTATTCTGAGCGATCGGAGCGTACAGAGATTCGAGGTCTGCGTACTGGTCAGTACCCCAGTCGTTGCTGAATGGCTTGTAGGAAGCCTTTGCTGCCTTATAAGCCTTTTCAGCATCTGCCAAGTAACCAGAAGCATCCTGATCATAATCCTTAGCCAGTCTTGCATACTGTGCCATTGCTGCTGCAAAGTTCAGAGTTGCTGCATAAGTAACCGGCTTTACAATACGAGTCAGTTCATCATCAGCCGGAGCTACGCACAATGCAGTCCACTTATAGTCGTGGATCTTGTGGTAAACCATGCCGTCGCTTCTCTGCATCTTCTTGAAGAAGTCAGCTTCAATCTTTACTTCGTCCAAGATATCCGGCATACTGTTGCCAGTTTCCGGAACAACAACTGTGCCAGAGCCATCTGCCCACTTAGAAGCATCGCCTGCCATCAGGTCGCTTTCATACAGGTTCAACAGTGTCCACATGGAAACACCGCCGTTTACAACGTACTTACCGTGGTCACCAGCGTCATACCAACCGCCGGTTACATCAATTGTACCGTTGTTCTTTTCAATGGAGTTTTCATCCGGAATGATGTATACCCACTTGTTCTGGATGTAAGCAGTATCCGGATTGTGACCAGCCTCACGAGCCAGCTTGGACTTATCAGTGTTTTCACCCTGAGAAGTGATGTAAGCTGCATCAATATTTACACCAGAACGGTTCTGGTAGAAGTAGTTCATTGCATTGGTGGTCATGCCATCATAGATGTTGTTGCCAATGTCGAACGGCAGAGAAGTCTTGCCATCGCAAGTGATGGTGTAACCAGTGCCTTCGGTCTGGAAATCAGAGAAGTCGATGATCTGGTTGTAAGTTTCAGAACCATCACAAACCTCGCCGCCTCTGGAAGCATCAGTCTTGCCTTCATATACAACTGCACCGCTGGAATCCTTAACCTGGAAATCCTTTGCAGTGGTATCCGGACCATCCAGAATCAAAGTTGCCTTCTTTTCAAGCAGCGGATAGTAACCAACCTGGTTTACTTCTACGCCAGTCGGCTGATAAGCAGCTTCTGCATTGTAGTTGGACTTGTCATCGGTCATATCTACCAAAGCCAAGTTATCGAACTTCAGCAAAGTACCAGCTTCGCAGCAGATGAAATCATTGTACGCAGAAGTACCACCGAGGTGGAACGTCATTTCAGCAGTACCCTTGGAATCCTTTTCTGCTGTGAATTCCCAAGCGTAAGTGGTCCACTTATTTGCAGTTACAGTCGGCTGATTTTTCCAGCTGTCCCAGCCCATACCAAAATCAACCTTTTCACCAGTCTTGGAAGCACTCTTCAGCTTTTCAGTCAGCTGCTGGTCATCCAGGGATTCATCATAATCCATCTGGAGCTTGTCACCGTTCTGGTGCCAGTTTTCCAGGTCATCATCGGTGATGTCGCCCAACTTACAATAAATCTTTGCATCCTTGTTCGACCAGATAGAATATGTATAACGATAAGTATGACCTGCTTCGATGGTCAGACCTCTGTGGCGGAACTGGCAGTCCCAACGACCTTCACCGTTGTTGTGTTCCGCAAGGCGTTTGTTACGGACAGACGGATGTACCCTTAAAGCCGACTTTTGAAATGGAGGCAACTCAAACGGCAGCCCATTTACAAGGCTTATCTTTTGATAAGGTTTATACCAGCCCGTTAACCCGTTGTGTACGCCTGGCTACCTTTTGCGGCTACCCGGATGCAGAACGGGACGACCGCCTAAAGGAACTAAATTTCGGAGATTGGGAAATGCATCGGTTCGATGAAATTGCCGACGCTAATCTGGAAAGATGGTATGCAGATTATCTGCATGTAAAAGCGACCAATGGAGAGTCCTTTGAAGATCAATACCGGCGTGTTGCCGATTTTCTAGACGAACTTCGCCAAAAACCGTATGAACAAGTCGCGATCTTTGCTCATGGCGGCATTTTACTGAACGCACAGATTTATGCAGGTATCATTAAACCCGAAGAGGCATTTGGCGCACTCACTCCTTATGGAGGAATTGTCAAGATAGAGTTATCATGATGTAAGAACATATCGCTTATTTATTTGTTCTATTCATAAAGACAAATAAATATGCTTACTCATTTCTTGGATTTATTAGCAGCTGTTATAAGTGTGACAAGCCTTTTGATTGTCACATACGGAGCGTTGATAGGTATCATCTCTTTTTTGAAGAATGAAATACGACGTTTTACCGGAGGGTATTCCATTACCAATATACGAAAATTAAGAGCTACATTCGGAACTTATCTGCTTCTTGGCTTAGAATTTCTGATAGCTTCGGATATTTTGAAAACAGTATTGGAGCCCACTTTGAATGAATTGGCCCTATTGGGAGGTATTGTTGTTTTAAGAACCATCCTATCCGTATTCCTCAATAAAGAGATAAAAGAATTGGAAAGTGAAGAAAAATAAAAAAGCACTGAAAAACTAATCATTTATACATATTGGCTTTTTAAGTTGCACACACATTGCATACTTTCATATTTTTGTCGATGAAAGAAACATCTTGATTTACTTACCAAATAATAGAAGAATATCATTTATTGTTTTCAAGGTTCTCTCCGATTTGTTGGAGCAGTCTAAAAGCTCCAGCCATCTTATAGTTACCCAAACATTGTTTAGCCTGCATGATGCAACTTTCAACAGTAAGTTTCAAATTTGGTGTGAAAGCGAATTTATTTATCTGCATTTCCTTAGGAAGTTCATTGGCATGATTATTGAGCCATACGATCATTTCATTTAATTTCTCTTCGGAATAAGATTCTTTTTCACCATGATACATAAATTCATGTCAACTGTGTACAAAAATAAAAGAACATATAATTCACGCGCTATCTTTTAACAAAAAAATTGTTGAAATAAAACCGCTCCCACTTATCACAAGCCGGAACGGTTCAGATTAGTTACGTTTTGACAATCTACTTTATTCTTCAAGAACAAAACAATGACGAATTTGTTCAAAAGGATTTGCCTATTTCTAAAAATATTTTTTGTCACATTATTGCGTATTACAATAGATCCCCAAAACAAGGAGTAATTTTTGTTATGAGATTGGCTTCTACCCCACAATACAAGGCAAAAATACATAAAATTCTATTCTCTTCAGTTGATTGTGTAATCCAATTGGGAAATTGTATTTAAACAAATACCCCGACTCATCACGAGCCGGGGCAGTCCAATTTATAAATTTAAAGTCTTATGATGAAGATTGTCTGTTGCGCCAATGTTTTACTATCAGCACAACGACAAACAAAACAGTTACACAAACACAGGTAAAGTCTTTTTGTTTAAGCAAAGTGGATTCTTTTTTATCCTTTATGATTCTGACCGTTTTTCCTCATGGATATCGGAAGTGGTTTCCTTGTCGGCTTTCACCTCCGTACAGTCTTTGGTTGCAGTTTCCTTCTTTCTATTCTTGCTGAAATCACCTTCTACGTGACCGTCAGCCAGTAACAAAACTTTCCTGGTCGGGCTGTCAGACGGTTTTCTTGTACCATAAATCCGAAAATTAATCACGTAGTTGCCATTGGTTGCAATCAGTTCATTCAAAGAGATGATAGAGCCATATACGATGTTGACCGACTTACGAGTGCTGTCCTTTCTACACTCTTGGCAGTACACTGGACTATACGCTTTTCCAACCAGTCAACCTGCTTCCGCTCGTTCTCATTCTCCACCGAATCGGCAGACGCATTCTCCTTCCGTGCGTTTTGCGGTTTACACAGAATATGAATCCCAGCGGACAGCTTCCAATCCCTTAAAGCCCCAGTTATAGCCAACCAGTCATTTAATTCCATTCTGCCTATTGTTTATCTGATTGATTATAAAATACACACTTAAAAATCCTATCCGCTTGCACCATCGCTGCCAAAACACTAAAATCCATTGTCACGATATGTCAATAAAAAAGACTCTGCAAAATAAGAATAAAAAACGATTTACCAAAGAAGAATATAAATATATTGAATCGGTCTGGAATGTAAAAAATTATATTACAGGCCAGCATCATTTTTTAGTTAATTTTGCACCAATTATTTAATAAATATCTGATAACATTAGTTTAAAAAGCGTTATGTTCGTCTTGTAAATCGGGATATATGGATTCTCCAAATGAGAAGGGATAGTATGATTTTTCTTACATCATAAAGTAAATCTGACGGCATCACACCTCATATCGGCGAGAACGGTAATTGGTGGATAGGTATGACTGATACAAAAATAAAGGCGCAAGGAGCCAAAGGGGACGATGCCATTGCCCCCCAAGTTCAAATCAACGCCACGACAAATGAATGGGAAATCTCAACGGATGGCGGCAAAAACTGGAAATCGACAGGGATTAAGGCGACCGGGGAGAAAGGCGACAGAGGTGATGCGGTATTTGCGGAAAACGGAGTGGACTACACAAGTGATCCTGATAATGTCATATTCACTCTGGCTGACGGAAAGACCAAGCTGACCGTACCACGTACCAAAATATTATCTGTCAAGTTCAAGGATGGTTGCGATATTTTCTCGGTAACTTCCGTTAGTAATACAATTGATATTGAATTTATTGGTTTGACAACAGAAAATTATAAGGCTTTGGTTGCGGAATTGAGAAGCGAGGACGGTACTACAGATATAGAGATTGTGCCCCGTGCTGAAAATAAGGATGTGGAAATTAAGGAACCTGTATTTACGGATGGGAAATGTACCGGAACGACAGTCAAAATCAACAAGAAAGGAATAAGTGGAGAAAAGGCCGTTCTGAAAGTGACTCTTATAGATAACAACGGGCAGGAAATTTCAGTTTCCCGTATCGTGAAATTCTTTGGTGCGGGTGCTCTTGATGAAGCCGCCCAGAACGGAGGTAGCTTTATATTGTCTGATGACATTATTCTGGAGAAACCGGTTGAGGTGGCAAAAGGGAAGGAACTTGTATTGGATCTAAACGGTAAAACCATCTCTAATTTCTGAACGGATAAGCATCCGCGTGCATATATCCCTGGTTGATTGCCTCATTGA
>OLNF01002356.1_pt1 | contig 14939 bp, 34 predicted proteins | sample 1673061 | NCBI WGS metagenome assembly OLNF01 (sample SAMEA3136751, study PRJEB25190) | human gut metagenome | reverse complement strand
AAGCTCCATAATATCACCTCGGTTTAAAATATGTAAAAATGGGTACAAAAATAACAGCCATGCAAGAGTAGTTTTTATAACATTGCAAAATAATATGAATGTGTTACAATAGATATGGAATTTTCTATATTAAAATTTTACGATGTTATGGAAAAGGGTTACCGTTCTTTTTAGTCTTCTAACGGTGGCTCTTTTTTGCGTTCTTGCATAACTGATGTAGTCATGATACAATATAGGTGTTTGGCTGTACTATCTTGTATGATAACTACCTTGTATTTATATTATAGATAGTGCTTTGGACTGTACCTATTGGATGTGGGTACGGTCCTTTTTATTGTTTAAAAATCATATTTTGTCCAGTAACCATTGTTACTATAAGTGAAAGATGCAACGTTATTTGGAATTAAAAATGCTGCATACATCTTACTGCTACCACCGTTATATAATTTAATTTCTGAACGGTCGTATTCCCAATCAATATAAAGGGCAGATACGCCACCTAAGTTTTGTGTGGCTGATGAATTATAGAAACAATATGGATTCAATATATCAGAACCATCTAAAAAATACTTGTCATATCCACTGATCGCAGATACATCAAACGTGAAAAGCACAAGGTTTGTGTTAGGGTTGTTAGATAGTTCTTCCTGTTCAAATTCTCCCCATTTCCCGAATGATTTCAATAAATTTATAGCATCGTTTCCTTTGCGTACTTCGTTTAATTTAAAATAATATACAGAACCATAATTATTTATTGTAACACCGTTTCTTGGGTTATAAGGATTTGTTCTGCTACCTAAAGGATTAGCAGGAACTGTTGTGGTAGGTGTAGTTGGTTTTGTTATATTCTGCGTTTTCTTTTTATTCTTCACAGTTACTTTGCATTTATATTTTTTCTTTCCAATCTTTGCTGTGATAGTAGCACTTCCTGCCTTTTTAGCAACGACTTTTCCTTTTTTTGAAACTGTTGCAACTGATTTTTTACTACTAGACCATTTAGGCTTTTTCTTCGTGCCTTTTACTTTTAATTTTTTGGATTGCCTAACGGTAAGAGTAATTTTTGAGTTAGAAATTTTGATTTTAGATTTTGCTTTTACTGTATTCAAATTTCCAAAAACACCAAGTGTGACAGCGAGTAAAAACACAGTTAATAATTTGCATGATTTTTTCATAATACTCCTCCTTTTGTTAATGTGTAACAAGCAACGTGACAACCACAATCGCAGGCAAATCGCAGGCTAGAACCAACGGTTTTATGCGGTTTGTAGTACTTTTTGCATAGTAGCATCACAGGCAAATCGCAGGCAAATCGCAGGCAAACATCAATCAACTATGCATTTTCTTTTTTAAAAGTCTAAGAAACCACGGTTTTATGCGGTTTTCAGCACCATGCAAAAAGTTTTTTTAATTTGTGATTGACAAAACAATGTTTTTAGTGTATTTTTATTTTCTTTTATATAAATATATAGTATCTAAAGACTATAGTTATATATAACCTATATAGTATTATAATAATTAATATTTATATTTAATTAAAAAGAAAAAAATAAAACAAAAAAAGAAAAAGTTTAGAGCTGTTTAAATGCAATTAGCTGTGGGGTGTATCCTGTCAGCATTGCAAGTTGCTCTTTTGTATAATCTTTGTGATCAAGTATCACTTCATCGGGTATCAAAAGTTCCGAAGCAAATGTCTGTGCTTCTTGTTCGATAGAGTTCTCATAACAGTTCTTGCCGAATGAGAAGAAATAAAAATCTTCTTTGTGCAGTACTGCATGACCTAACTCATGAGCTAAGACTTCGTGATACTTTTTTTCGTTGTCTAATAATTTTTCGTTTATGTAAATAAAATCTCTTTCGTGAATCTTTAAATAGCAACCAGATATTTTTTTTAAGTCCCCGATCTGGATGATTATGTCTAATTCTTTTGCAAGCCTAACGGGGTTTCTGGTTTCGTATTTTTTAATCAAATTGTATACAATAGATTTAATTTGATTATGATTCATACATTCATATCCTTTCTTCACTTATTTTTCTGTTTAAGATATATAAGTGACATTTCATATTGAGCTAATATTGCGTCAAGAGATTCATCATCAAGTTTTTCCCCATCGTAGTAGATAGGGTGTCTAGTCCTGTTTTTAAGTAAATCTCTCATTCTTTCCAGTTCGTCTTTGATGTCTATTACACGGTTATCTTTTTCTTTTTTATCCTCCTCCTTTCCTGTCATCAGGTAATCAATTGATACCCCGAAATAATTTGAAATCGTTTCTGCTAAATCCATACCTATTTTGGAATTTTTCTTTTTCCAAGTACTGATAGTAGAGGTTGAAACCCCTGTGTCTTTACAAAAACGATAGGCTGTTATGCCACGTCTTTTCAACAATTTTTCAAAAATTTCATACATAGCGTTGCCCCTTTTTATAAAAATAATTCGACACAACGAAATAAAACCCTTGACTACCTCGTCAAAACGTGCTAATATACACTTGTAGCTCGGATGAACGAGGTAAAGCGAGTCGGTTTGGCGAGTGACTCGTGGAATCAAGTGATAAATAATTCGTTAAACACAATATATCACTAAACCGAGATAAAATCAATAGTTTTAACTTAGAAAGGAGTGAAAAATTTGGTTTATGAAAGATATTGTAAACTAAGAGATGAAAAAGGTATTACGGATTACCGAGTATCAAAAGATACAGGAATGACAAGTTCGCTTTTTTCAGACTGGAAAGCAGGAAGAATCAAACCAGGTTTAAAAAGCATTAAAACATTAGCTGATTACTTTGGTGTGACAGTAGATTATTTTTTAGAAGAGAGTGAGTAGTGAAGAAAAAGAAAATGAAAAAGAAAATGAGAAAGCTATCAAGGACAGCATGAACAACACAGGAAAGAAGCTTAGAAGATAGCAGAAAAGAGGGTGTATATGAATTTTGATGATTTGTTCTATTACCTAAATTACGGCAGAACGAGAAAACAAAAAAAGAGAGACTTAATGTTTTTAAGAACTCTCTTCTTCATAAAGCTTGCTACATTGATTTTGATGATAGTAATGCTTGCTATTTATGTATATCTACTAATAGCGAAATAAAAGCAATGACAACAGAAATAAAAGCTAAAGCAGTATTGATAAGGACCATACCTTTAGTCCATAACCATTCTTTACGAATTGCTTTGATAAGCTGTTTATCATTTTCTAAAAATTTTAAAATCTCATCTTGAACCTTTTGATTTTTGAAATAGTCAGAAGATTTCATTTTATCAATGGTTTCTTCATCTGGTTTATCAAGATGTGGTAAAGGATTTTTAGACATAGTACACCTCCTAGGGAGATTATAACACAGAAAGGAGTGCAGAAATGTATATACAGCCATATTACCTTAGTTTGTTCGTAGGAGCTTTTGGAACTGTTGCAACAGAAATTGTAATTGTGCTGATTAGCAACTACAGAGACAAGAAAAGAAAACAGAAGATGCAGGAGAGATTCAAGGAAGAATCCGAAGAGTAAGAAAGGAGCGAGTATGAAATACGATAAGCCAATCATGAGAATGTCAGAACTCGTCAAGATGGGATTTCCAAGGTCATTCCTTGATGAAGCCTATCGGGAAAGAGGACAGGACTTTGCACAAAAAGGTCCTAAGTCCAATTCTCCTATATTTTTCGATACAGAAAGATTTGAAAAATGGAGAGTAAGAAAGCTAGCAAATGAAAACCAATCAATGCAGAGAGGAGGATTCTAAATGAAAATGGGAGCATTCATGATGGGGTGTGGACTGTTAGTCTGCGGATTAGATTTAATGCCATTCTGGTTTATGGGTACTTGCGTAGCCGCAGGACTGGCATTAATCGCACAAGAGCGTGATGGATGGAAATGAAAAAAAGCACCCAGACGTGCAGGTCTAAAGTGCTTAACAAAAAATGCATAACAACAGTATAGCAAGAAAAGGAGATTATGACAAAAAAAGAGTTCAAAGATGCAGTTAAGAAAGTAATTATTGAAGCAGTGAAAGAAACTAGAGACCCAAACTTTACAGAAGAGGAAAATAAGGTAGCAGATAAAAAAATTGCAACAGGCATGACAGAGTTTTATAGCAAACTTATTGTAAAACTTTACGGACAAGATAATGAAGAATGGATATACAACAAAGAAGAAGCATTTGATAACGCAAATACAATCTTAAATGAAAGAATGGCGAATAACGATGCTATTGAAACCATTTTTGAAAATTTAGCATATACAGCAAGTGTGCTTAGACTTTTTGCAATGCTTAAAGAAAATGAGCAGGAAGAAACAGTACCAAAAGAATTTGATGTAGAAGAGATTCTTAAAGAAGCAAAGGAGCGTGAGTAGTCATGATTGTGACAGGCTATACAGACGAAAATGGGACAGTAATCCCAGAAGAAGATGCAACAGAATATATCTGGAAGCAGGCAAGAAACAACGAAGAGGATAAAACATGGCTACTAGAGTATATGTGGGACGTGTTTACAGGAAATCCAAAATTCAAAAAGGAATTAGAGGAACTAAAAGAAGCTCGTTTTGATGATGTATGCAGTGTGAAAGAGTGTGACGAGCAGGGAAATGTCATTCCGTATAACGGAGAATATGAACCAGAGGGGAGATAGATAACATGACAATACATGAAAAGATGATGAAGATTCAGACAACATTGAAAGCACCAAAAAATCTAAGAAACTCATTCGGTGGGTATATGTACCGCAACGCAGAGGGAATCTTAGAAGCTGTGAAACCACTTCTGGAAGAACAGAAGCTTGCAATGTACATAACGGACGATGTAATAGCCGTTGGTGATCGTGTCTATGTAAAAGCAACGGTAAAGGTGCAGGACATTGAAACAGAAGCAAGCGTAGTAACAACAGCACTTGCAAGAGAAGCACTTAATAAAAAGGGAATGGATGATTCTCAGATAACAGGAACGGCATCATCTTATGCACGTAAGTATGCCTTAAATGGAATCTTCTTACTAGATGATACAAAAGATGCTGATACGGACGAAAATCAGAAAGAACGCAAAGCAAGAGCGGACAAGCAAGCAGACGATAACAATGCGGATGCAATCAGAGCTATGAAGATTTCAAAAATCAAGCAGGACACACTTTTAAGCTTATGTGATGAAATGGCATTTGATATTAACAAGATTCTTGCATCTTATCATCATGAATCCATTTCAGAAATTACTGAGGGAGAATATCAATATATAGTCTCTAATAAAGATAAGGCTAATGTAAGAAAGATTTGGAGCTGATTAGATGGAAACTAAAGCCAAAATCCATGATATATCCATTGATTTTGAAAGTGGCAAGCAGGTTATTTCCCTTGTATGTGAAAAAGACATACGAGGGGAATATGACCGACTGAAAGATAAGGAATGTAGACTTAAGGTCGTTCAGTACCGTGAGGGCAGGAGTTTAGATGCCAATGCATACTTTCATGTATTGGTTGGAAAGATTGCAGAAGTAACGGATAACAGCAAGGTATATATAAAGAACAAACTCATAGCAGAGTACGGACAGCATGAGATTATAAACGGTTCTCTTGTATCGCTTCCATTGGATAACAATATAGAAGTTTACGACATTGAATTTTGCCACCTACAACCGACAGCCAGTACAACTACCAATAAGGCAGGCAAGTTGTTCAGAATCAATCTGGTAATGCGTGGGAGTCATACATACGACACAAAGGAAATGTCTGAATTGATCAAAGGAACTGTTGCAGAAGCAAAAGAACTTGGAATTGAGACAGCGACACCGCAGGAGATAAAAGAAATGGAAGAAAGGTGGAGAGTAAAATTTGAAAAAGCTAACTAGTGTATTTACAGACAATATGGACTGTTGCATTTACACAGGTTCTTACATAGTGGAAAGACATCATATTTTCGGTGGTTCTAATAGGAAGAAAAGTGAAAAATATGGATTTGTAGTACCACTAAGACCAGACTTTCATCCGAACGGTGTACATTTTAACAGAAAAAATGGAGACATAGATACAAAGCTTAAGACGATGGCTCAAACATATTATGAAGAGCATATCGGTAGCAGGGAAGAGTTCAGAAAGGAGTTTGGCAAGTCATGGCTGTAACATACACAATCCAAGGCAGACTGGACGGACTTAACACTTTTATTTATGCAAACAGGACCAATCCCTACAAAGGTGCCAGATGCAAAAAAAACAATCAAAAAATTTGCAAGGCATACATACCACAATGGCTAAAGAAAAAGCACATAAAATTCCCAGTGATTCTGGAAATTAAGTGGTATGAAAAGAATAAAAGACGTGATCCAGACAATGTCTTTTCGGCTATTAAGTACATATTAGATAGCTTGGTAGAAGTAGGAGTGTTCCCAAACGATGGTCAGAAACAGGTAGAGGGTATCGTTAACTGGATAAAGGTCGATGCAAAGAATCCAAGAATCGAGATAACAATCTACGAAGACGGAGACAAATATTAAGCAGGAGGGCAATGATGCAAATAAACATAAATACAGAATGGGAATGGTATGAAAACACAAATGTATTTAGATTGTTTTATCATTGCCTACTACATACAAATTTAGAGGATAAACGGTACTGCGGAAAAGAAATCAAGGCAGGACAATTTGTTTCTTCTATAACAAGAATCAGTGCGGAGACAGGTTTGACGGAATCACAGGTCCGAACAGCACTTAAGAAGCTAAAAGATACTTGGTACATATCCACAAAAAGTACAAACAAATACACCATTTACACAGTAAATGGGTACCAGAAGTACATAGATTGTGGACAAGTTGCAGAAACAACTACTGAGGAAAACACGGTAGTTAAAAATGGAACAAAAATGGAACAACCGGTGGAACGAAAAATGGAACAAACAGAGGAAAAAGCAAAGGAAACTTGCGAGAAATCAAAAGAAAATTGCGAAAAGTCGAACAAAAAAGCTTTCATTGATTGCTTTGAAAGACTTTGGAAAAAGTACCCGAATAAACGTGGTAAAGGGCAGGTATCCGATGCAAAGAAAAAAGGGTTGTACCAGATAGGAGAAGAAGAGATACAAAGGGCATTGAAGCGGTATCTGGACGGATTAGAAAAAGATGCTTCGTGGAGAAAACCACAGAACGGAAGTACATTCTTTAATTCTGGTTACGTGGATTATCTGGACGAGAACTACGAAAAACCACCAGAACCACAGCGGAATCCTGCAAGTGTCTTAGAGTGCGAAAGAGATTATGATTTTGACAGCTTAGAGATGCAGTTAATGCAGAAACAATTAGAGTAAGGAGTGATGGAAAATGTATCAAATGAGTTTTTTTAGTAATGAGATAGCTTTACGAAGTTCTTCCATTACTAAGCAGACTAGAAGAGAATCACACAAAAAGGTCAACAAAGAAGCAATACATATCTTGATATTAGAACAACTCGAATACGGTGCAATGACAGCACGAGAGATCGCAACGGTGTTGTATAAGCACAAAAAAGTATTAGAACCGACAAGGCAGCAGGTACAACCACGGCTAACAGAGTTAGTACAGGACGGACGTATTGAGGTATGCGGTAAACGACACGACAGCCTAACAGACAGAAATGTAGCAATCTACAGAAAGGTGGCTAAAGATGGGGTATAAAAAAATAAGCAAAGATCTTAAGAGAAAAATCCTTAAAGAAGTAGAAGAAACGAAAGAGGTTACTTCTGTTGCGAAAAAATACGGAGTAGACCCATCAAGCATCTTTAAGTGGAAAAAATACGGAATCGAAGCGAAGCGGAGAGAGTACACAAAAGAGTTCCGAAAACAAGTGGTCAAAGAAAAAGTAGTTAAAAAGCTACATGTACAGGAATGTGGAGCAATTTATGGAGTACCTGGTTATCTTGTTAGATTCTGGGAAGATGAATTAGTGGAAGAAGTCAAAGAAGAGATTCGACAAAGCCGATTCAAAAAGAAGCAACACGAACGAAGATTTGTTCATGTAACATCACATTCGGGTTATTGGAAATAAAAACTAAATAATACTTTTCTGGTTTGATTCTCTGCCTAAGTAACTGTAAATAATGTTTTTTGTATTTTCAGATTTTTCATTTTTCATTTTTTATTAGGCAGAGACTCAAGCCAGAAAAGGCTTGTTGCACAGCAGGATTTTTATATACCACACGAACAATTAAATAAGAATCCTCGCAACGCATAAGTACAATATAACTCGCTATTGTATAAGTCATGATTTCCCCTGCTATTAACGGCAGGGGAGAGAATGGACAGTAAAGGAGTAAAAATGGCAAAAACACAAACGACAGGGAGAACTATTGTTAGATGTCCACATTGCGAAAAAAGAATGCTTTTAAGCGATGTAATTATTGAATGGCAACCATGTTTATGTGATTCGACAATGAAAGATCAATACTATTGTGCATATTGCTTTCATCAACTTAGTGCACAAGATTTGATGGAATATTCTATTAAACAAGAAAAAAAGGAGTAAAAATGCAAATTTATAATATAGAAACAAAAGCAATTATAAGTGGAGAAGAAATAAAAGAATTAGATGATTGCTTTATTTTGACAAACACTGACGAGAGAAATGATATGCAGACAACTATCAGATGCTTGAAACCAACATGGAACAAAGTAATTTGTAAAGAAACGTGTTTACAGCGTATTACAAGTCAGCTAAATCAACTTACACAAAACACGGTTTTAGGAGTTGATGAGTTAAGCAATAATACAGATACACTCATGATGAGAATAACATTGAAAAATGTTAAAAACAAAAGTCTATTGATATATAACAAACAAAATAAAACAACATACATTGATTGTTGGTTTATCAGTAGTAGATTTTTAGATCAAGCCATAGAAGATTATTTAACAAATAAGGAGGATTAAATATGGGAATTAAAAATCTAACAGAAGCAGAAGAAAAAGAGTTTTACAGATTGGTTGGGAAGATGAATGGAAAAGAACCAGATAAGGATGTGAAGGTAAAGAAGCCAGAGATTGGGACGCGTTATTATTATTTGGACAGCGTTGGAGACATTGTAAATGCAGTTTGGGATGATACCGAATACGATAATACAAGATGGGATCTTGGAAACGTATTTCTGACAGAAAAAGAAATAGTATTTGCTATAGAGAAAAGAAAAGTAGAAGTTGAACTTGAACGATATGCAAAGGAACACAATGACCCAACACTCGAAGCTAGTTATTTCATTTTGTATGATGAATACAATGAAGAACTTGATTATGATATGTGGGCCGATTGCAGACCACAGGGAGCGGTGGTATTCGCATCAAAACAACTTGTATTTGATGCGATCGAGTCAATAGGAAGAGACAGAATCATTAAATACATCTTTGGGGGGGGATAGAAAGTGAGGGAGAGGAATGAAATTAGAAGAAGCTATTAAGCACGCAAAAGATGTTGCAACAAAGAAATATAGACAGGCTATGTTACATCGTGCAAATGCAGAAGATGAAAAACTTGACAGGTGTATTGAATGCATGAAAGAACATGAACAGCTTGCAGAGTGGTTGGAAGAACTGAAAGAGTTGAGAGAATACAAGAAAAAGATGAAAGCACAGTTTCTTGATGATATTGAGAATCCGTTGGAACCAATTAAGCTAAGCAGTGCGTTAGAATCAGAGATATTTAAGTATGAGTATAGGAAAGAATATGGTCCGCAAAGGATTACTCCTTTAGATTATACAATCATATATGCATTAAAACATTGTTTGGAAGAACAACTGAAAGGGGTGGAATAAGATGAAGATTAATGCAAAAACACCAAGTATTAAAACATACACATTAAGTCATTTCAAGATTGGAGAGGTGTGTATGGGTGCGAGAGATGAACATTATTATCTTGTAGTTAAATCAGAAAAAGAAAAGAAACAAATCGTGGATTTAACAGAAAATGAGATTATAAGAGATGCAGGATATATGAGATTTATACCGGCAACGGCAGAACTTAATATCAAGGATGTGGGGTAAAGTTTATGAAAAAAATATTATTTATTGTGTTTTCGATAGCAATAATGAGTTGCATGTTGGTAGGTTGCGAGGAGAAAGAAAGTAATACATATAAGGATGAAAGTGATACACAGCAGAGTGCAGCGTTAGTTGATATTAACAACATCTTATCTTATGACAACTCGACAAGGATTGTTTATTGGTATTTTAAAGATGGAGCAGGCAGAACAAGTACAGGGTTTATGTCCCCATACATTAGCAAAGACGGTAGATATTGCAGGTATGAAAAAGGAAAGATCGTGCCGATTGAAAGGAGAGAATAATGCCGGTAGCAAGATGCAAATATTGTAATAGCTTGTTATTCAATGAAGACGTTAGAAGAGAGTATATACAAATAAATTCAGACATGAAAATACAAAGCAAATTTATTTGTCTTAAATGTGAAATGGAGTTAAGAAAAGAAGATTTCTTTGAACAGTACAGAAGCATGATGAAGTAAAGGAGTGGGAACGTGATTACAAAGACACAATTCAAGGATGCAGTTAAAAAGGCAATCATTTGTACAATTATGAGCCATCCAGAAAGAATCAGCGATAATTGTATAAACGACGAAGAGATAGCAGCAATCTTAGTAAGATTTTGTGAAAAGATTTTTAGAAAAGTATATAGAGACAAAGAGGAATCAAAAGAATGTATAGATATAAATGAGGTAGATGAAATATACGTTATCGCATTTGATTGTCTGTACAAAGATGATGGAATAACACCAAATTATGTAATATATCAAGAAAATATGTTGTGTTTAACAAGCATAAATGCTTTATATGAAATTTTAAGAAGCAAAATCGAAGATGATTATTGCGAATTAGAAAGAGACATTGACGGCTTATTAAATATGTGGAATGACTAACAGGGTTAAATAAAGGAGTTTGTTATGCCAGACGAAGAACTAGAAGAACGCATCAAACTTGAACTTGCACTTATTCATCAGTGCGAAGAATCAGACATTATAATTTGCCACATTGAGGTATTAACAGATTGTTTTAAGTTTTATGTGATTTATAGAATGAAATATTCACTTTGTATGTCAATTACATTAGATGGTTTAGATATTTGTAAAGGAGAAACTAAATGAGTTATTCATGGTCGACAGAAGAATATAGCGATCATTACAGCACAGATTTTGACACAATAGAAGAATGTATCAAAGAAGCTAAAGAACCTAAGAAACGTATCAGGAGTTGTTGGAGGAATCGTTGCTTGCGGAGCAGTTGGAGGCTTACAGCAAGAAACGATGCCATTGTTGCAAGGGACGTTATGCATGATCCTTGGGATCTTGATGATTGCCGCTTGTATGCATGACAGAGACTAAGAAACATAACACACAGTGAACGAAAGGGTGGTACATATGACAGCAGTTAACAGATTAACCGAAGAGCAGATCGAAAAGCTGGCAGTAGAGGTTAGGCAGTTCTTGATTGATCATGAGATGTGGCAAGATGTGGCAATTTATTTTAATGGCAAGTGCTTTACAACATATGACAAAGAAGCTGGAAAATATTATTACAACGATCCAGATCATTTGATTGTTGTAGAGAATAAAGATCCTAATGATTATTTTGACTATGTAGCAGAGGAACACGTACTTAGTATGGGCTTTGAAGGCCCACTATATGCTTTGATTAATTATCCGCAAGGTACAGGGGATTATAGAAAACTATATAAATTTAACCAAATTTTCAAGAACTATGGTTTGTATTACGAACTTGGGGATGCATGGAATTTATCTTGCTATTACGTTTAGAATTTCAAAAAAGGAGAAAAGGAATTATGACATACAGTGAATTTAAAACAAGAATGACAGAGGACGTTAAGAAATACATGGACGGCAATCATCCAGGGTATGAAGTGAGCCTTGAGAACGTCGCAAAGGTAAACAGAGATTTTGTGGAGATGATCGCAATATCAAACAAGGATACACATGAAGGACCAGCGATCGACGTAAAAGAGCTTTGGGATGATGCAAAACGAAGAGGAATGAGCTACGAAGAAATGAGCAGAGAAGTCATGAAGAGATTAGACTTAACCTTGAAAGAAGTTCCAGAGGTCGTACTAGACGATTTAATTGATTTTAAGAGCAGAGTTATATTAACTCTTATCAACACGGAAAAAAATCAAAATATATTACCATACGTGCCTCACAGAACATACTATGAGTTCTCTATCGTGTGCAGATTCATTGCACACGAAGATGAAGAGGCAACAACAAGTGGAATCGTAACAAACAAGATGCTTGAAAAAGCTGGGTACACAGAAGAGGAATTATACAAATTTGCTTATGAAAATACGAGAAAAGATGTGGGTATTTCTAAAATGTTTGGAATGTATGTGCTTACGACAAAACGCAGAATGTATGGAGCAGCAAGTATTTTGTTCCCAGAGATGGTAAAAGAGATCGCAGATCACTGTGGATGCGACCTGTACCTCATACCAAGCTCAACTTGCGAATGGATGGCTGTTCCGGTAAGAACAATTTCAGGATCAGGAGGTGCAGCTGAGGTCAATGAAATGATCCGTGAAGCAAATTCCGTGGCCGTAGAGGAAGAAGAAATTCTTGGAGAAAGATGTTACTACTACGACTACAAAACAGGCGAAATTAGATTAGCACAGTAAATATTATGCAGTTAACTAGGAGGCAAGAAAATGTATGATTACAGCGGAGATATGAGCTACTTTCAGAACCAGCTTTTAGATGTCGGAATAACAAAAGACGTGTTAGACATGGATGAATTTGCTGGATCAACACAAGAAGAATTACAGTTGATTGTAGATTATGCGATCAAGGTTCAAAAATCTAAGGAGGATCAGGAAAATGACTAGAGAATATTACGAAATTAACGAAGATGCAGCCAGACAGGCTAAGGCAATGTGGAGCCATTCAGATTATGTGATGGGCAGCAAAACAGAAGAATACAAAAAGGCTGTTGACGAGGCTTATGATCTGGTGGATAAGATCAAAGATCAGAGACCAAAACAAGCTGAAAAAGCGGAGAATATTGCTAGAAGATATGCAAAGAAGCTGGCAGATAATTATAACAAGGGATTCAGAATTGAGCTGATGTGTCCGTCAATATTGATCTCTGGAGCTGGTAATTTCCCAGTGAAGAAAAAAGAAAAGCAGAATGAGGCGAGAGATCGAAACCTCAAAGAATACAATCAAATCCTTGGATATATTGACAAGCTGAAAGATATTTTACACGGCAATGAAGTAATCAAGTCGAAGGATGCAGATGCAGTAGAAATGCTGCAAGAGAAGCTGGACAAGCTCGTTAAGAATCAGAACATGATGAAAGCGGTAAATGCCTATTACCGCAAGCATAAGACTTTAAAGGGGTGTCCAGAGTTTAGCGAAGAGACAGCGATCAAAAGGAAAAATCCTTATTATAAGTCGTTATCAAAAGAAAAATTTATGAAAAGAAATGCTTTAAACAGGAACAGGAGGGGAAGAAAGTGATTAGTACAGCTAAAGCAATAAAGAAAACCAGAGAAGCACAAGGAATGGCACAAAAAGAACTTGCTGAAAGATGCGGTTATACAGTCACTGATATTAAAGCATATGAACTTGGGGAAAAAGAACCAAAACACATTAATCTTATGACTATAGCAGGAGGATTGGGTGTTACGATGTATGAGATGTTTGAAAGAATGGAAGAGATTGAAGAACCAGAGAATCTAAATCTTGATGTTATCAGAAACGCACTGAGTGCCCATAAAGCTATTGTAGAAACACCACTGGACAAAATAACAGTGATGGCATTTGAAGAGCTTATAAAGTACAAAGAGACAGGATTGACACCCGATGAAATTAAGGGGATGAAAAAAAGACACGAAAAAATTGACCTTATGGCAACTGAATATGATAATATTAAAGAGAAATACGACAAACTATATGGAAAGGAGTAAATGTGATGGATTATCAAGAAAAAGAAGCACGATTAGATATATATGATGTCAAAAAAGCACTACTATATCGTAAAGCTATTGGAGAAACAGAGTGGGATAGAATCACAGTGATGGCATTGAAAGAGCTTTTAGAGTACAAAAAAATAGGATTAATGCCACAAGAAATAAAAGAACTGCATAAGATGTATGCAGAGAGATGCGAACAAGTTAACAGGCTAACACGTGATAACGAACTGCTTAAAAATAAGGATAAATGTAAATGGCACATATGATATTCATGAGTGCGTGCAGACGTTAAGAGAAAATTTGGAAAGCATCAGCAAGGAGCAGGGACATGAATCGTGATCAGTTCCAAAAGTGGATAGACGAACACGGAACAGGGCAGAGAGAAAACAAGAGCTGCAACGGCATAGACTGGGTACTTGTTACCATGAAAGATAAGTGGATAGCCTTATTTGAGTACGTGAACGGCTCATATATCCCTTATATCCAGTGCAAGGATAAAGAACACACATTAAGTTATATAAATGTCTTAGAACGTCTGTCAGTGCCTTTTGACGTGATATAAAAAAGAAGCAGAGGATTATCCCCTGCTTCTTTTATTTGTCTTCATATTTAATATATAAGTGTCTCCATTTTTCCAACCAATTTTTAGCACCGATGTAACTTTGATAGGCCAATTCGTTACTATCTTGCATTTCTTCGTACATATCACATTCATGCTGCACACGAAACCAGACATCAGCAAAGTTATCAATTGTATCATCATTCATAGCGAAGTACACTTTTAATTTCTTTAGTGAAGTGATCGCTTTTTTACAATCATCGGGTAATTCTCTGTCAAATATTTCTACCATTTTTATCTCCTTTTCTACCCTCGTAACCTCCGGGGTGGGTGGTGTATGTTATGCAGGTATTACAAGACTGTCACGATCAGCCTTGACAAGACGATTTTTATTAAGTCTATCTTTCCACTGTTCAACAAGTGATTCATGGAGCTTTAAGGCTTCTTGCTTGCTGC
>OLNF01002351.1_pt1 | contig 14971 bp, 9 predicted proteins | sample 1673061 | NCBI WGS metagenome assembly OLNF01 (sample SAMEA3136751, study PRJEB25190) | human gut metagenome | reverse complement strand
TGATGTCTTCCGGACATTCCGCCAATGAAGGCTGACGTATCTCGAATTCGCAAAGAGGATTATAATAAACCGGTATAATGGAGCAGATAAGGTGAGGGAAATGGAACAAAAAGGAAATATCACATATCCGCGGCCCCAAATGGAGCTGGTGTGCGTTCTGGACGAGGCGGAGCAGGCGGGGCATCTGCCGGAGACCATCGTGGAGGAATTCACGGAGCACCCGTTTTCCATGCCCGCGCTGTGGGCCTGCCGGGACCACTTTTACCGGCTGGACGCGGCGGCGCGCAGGAGCCATCCGGCGCTGCCGTCCGTCTTCGCCCTGCTGGCGGCCATGGAGGGAGATCTGGATCTGGCCAGGGAGTACGTGAGCCTGCTGGGGACGACGCCCAGGCACTGGCGGATGCAGGATCTTCGGGAGAAGGATTATTACCGCATCTGCACGGAGCTGGTCATGCCGTACATCAGCGACGGCATGTTCCTGCGCATCGTGTTTTTCCTGGTGAAAACGGGCATGGTGCCGGTGAGGTCGCTGACGCTGTCCGCCTGCCGTCCCAGCATCATCAACGGGTTTCGGGATTTTACACGGTTCGGCCCGTATCTGGAGCGGCATAAGGACGCCATTACCCAGATGATCCACCAGCTGTACGGCAGCGTGGGGAAGAACGTCTATGAGATCATGCTGGCGGAGTGGTACTACCAGAACAACGACTGCTTCAACGCGCTGATCCTGGCGACGGGGACCATCCCGCTTATCGAGAGGGAGAGCGATATGCGCTGCCTGTTCGTGGCGCTGGCGCTGCAGATGCGCATCCTGCTGATGAACGGGCAGGCGCGGACGGCCAAGCCTCTGGGGGAGAAGATCAGAGACCGCATCCAGGAGACGGGGCGGGAGGAGCTGACGGCCAGCCTGAACGCGCTGGAATGTCTGGCGGCCTGCTACGATGGGCAGCAGGAGGCGGTGGCCCAGTGGCTGGAAAACACTGCCCCCGATGAGAATCGGGACATCTATATGATGGACATGTTTGCCTGGCTCACCAAGGTGCGCTGCTATTTGCAGGTGGGGAAAAACATGGCCGCCTACGTGCTGGTCAGGCAGCTTATCACCCTGCTGGAGCCGGGGAAGCGGCACATGGATCTGTGCGAGTGTCACATGCTGCTGGCCGCCGTGTACTACAAATCGGGGGACAAGGACCGCATGTGCCGGGAACTGGAGACGGCGCTGGCGCTGGCGAAAAAATACCGGTACATACGGCTGCTGGCGGACGAGGGCGCCTGCATGATGCAGATGCTGTTCATCTACCAGCGGGAGCGGGGCGCGGACGACTTTACCGACCGGATCATGGAGCTGGCGGGCGGCGTGAGCCGGTACTTTCCCAATTATCTGAAGTCTCCGGCGGAGTACTACGAGACGCTGACCGAGACGGAAAAAAGGGTGCTGCGCCTGATGGCGCTGGGCATGAGCAATGACGAGATCGCGGAGCGGATGGGCCGGAAGGCGGGTACCGTCAAGTTCCACAGCAACAGTATTTTCAGAAAGCTTCGGGTGTCAAACCGGCAGCAGGCGGTGAACCGCGGAAGAGGCATCGGCCTGCTGTGACATACGGCAGCCGTGAAAAAACAGAACGGAGGTTATGCACATGATCAAAAAAGGAGTATCCCTGCTGATGGCTCTGGCTCTGTGCCTGACGCTGCTGCCCGCATCGGCGCTGGCGGCGGAGGCGCAGGGGCAGGCCGGTCAGGAGCAGACGGTCCTGACGCAGGGAAACGACGGGCAGACGCAGGCACCCGGTCAGGATGGTGCGGGTGAGGACGATAAAACGTCCGACGAAGCACCTGACAAAGCGCCTGACGAGGAGCCTGACGAGGCGGTTTCGGCTGTGCAGGCACTGATCGACGCGCTGCCGGCGGCGGAGGACATCTCGGACGCCAACGCGGACGAGGTATCCGGCCAGCTGGACGCCATCGACGAGGCGAAGCAGGCCCTGACGGAGGAGCAGGCGGCCCGGCTGGACCTGACCGGATACGACGCGGCGGCTGCCGCGTTGCTGGCGCTGGCGGGAGAGCCTGACGCCAACGAGTCCGCGCTGCTGGCCGCCATCGCCGGCACGCAGCCCGGCGGCAGCGGTACGGCGGAGGACCCCTATCAGATCACCGGCGCGGCGGAGCTCATCTGGCTGCGGGACGCGGTGAACGCCGGTGAGGCGAACACCTGCGCGGAGCTGCGGCAGGATGTGGAGTACGTGGATGAGGTCTGGACGCCCGTCGGCACCAGCGAGCATCCGTATACCGGCACCTTCAGCGGCAACGGCCACACGATCCGTGTGTGGCTGGATGGCTGGGGACAGGCCCTGTTCGGCTATATCGGCGCGGGCGCGAAGCTGACGGATATCGCCGTGCAGAAGCACCAGAGCAAGAATTATTCCATCAGCGCCAGCGCGCCCCTGGCGCGCAGCAACGCCGGCACCATCACCCGCTGCCGGTACAGCGGCGGTATAACGGCCAAGGACAGCCTGGGCGGTCTGGTCTATACCAACAGCGGCACCATCGAGGCCTGCTGCGTGTACGCGGGCAGGCTGAACCGCGGCAGCCGCATCGAGATGTACTACGGCGGCTGGGCAGGCGGCATCGCCTATGAGAACACGGGCACCATCGCCAACAGCTATTTCTACGGAGACATGGTGCAGGCCCAGTCCGGCGATACGGTGCGTGACATCATCGGCTGGGGCGCCATCGCCTATAAGAACAGCGGCACGGTCTCCAACTGCTACTACGGCGCGGACAGAGACGACGGCTACGGCGGCAAGACGGAGGATCAGTTCCGCGGCGGCGAGGTCGCGTATCTCCTGAACGGCGGCACGGCCCGGGACGACTGGCGGCAGAACTGCTACGCCGGTGACAGCAGCGACGCGACCCCCGTGCTGGACCGGAGCCATGCCCAGGTCCGGAAGACCGGCAGCAGCTATGTCAGCCTGTATCCCCACGTCCACTGCATCTGCGGCGGCGACGCCACATCCGGCGGCCATCCGCAGCACAGCGCCGTGACCTACACCGCGTGGACGAACGACGAGGCGGCCAGCCAGTACGGCGACAGCAGCCATACCGCGGCCAACTCCCTGCCCAAGAATCCGGGCTATTACTATCTGACGACCAGTGTGACGCTGGCCGACAGCGACACATGGCGTCCCGCGGACGGCACGGTGCTCTGTCTGAACGGCCGGACTGTCAGAGAGTTTGCTTTTGATACGCCCGCGTATGACGCCATTACCGTTGGCAGCGGCGTGACCTTCTCCCTGACGGAGTGCGCCTCGATCCAGGGGTATATCTATTGTGCCAGCAGCCGCAGAGCGGTCCACACCGTGAACAACAGCGGTACGTTCAACCTCTATAACGGACGGCTGCGGGGCACCACCAGCACGGCCGACGGCGCGGCTGTGTACAACAACGGTACATTCAATATGTACGGCGGCACCATCAGCAACAACGGCACCACCGCCCGGGGCGGCGGCGTGTATAACGCCGGCGGTACGGTCACGGTCAACGGCACGCTCACCGCCTCCGGCGGTCAATACAGCGTATACAACTACGGCACGCTGAACCTGAGCGGCACGGTCAATGCCAACAAGAATGTGTATCTCGGCAAGGACAGAACCATCACCGTGGTGGGCGAGCTGGACAACGCCACCAGCATCCCCGTCCAGACCTCTGCCACACCCGCCGCCGGCAGCCCTGTGGTCATCGCCACCACGGAAAATGCCGACTGGATCAAGGCGGGCAGCTTTGTCAGCTGGACCCCCGGCAAGTACGCTGTCAGCCGCATCAACGAGGGCAAGACCGTGGTGCTGCGGGGCCATGAGCACGACTGGAGCTATACGCTGGGCAGCGACGGCACGGCCATCAGCGCCGAATGCGGGAATGCGGACGGGCTCTGCGGCAATCCCAACGGCGGCAGCGTCACCATCGCGCCGCCCAGCGGCGGACTGATCTATGACGGCAGCGCCAAGGCGGCCAGGCTGACCACGACCGGGTGGACGGCGGCGGACGTGGGCGAGATCACCTATCAGAAGGACGGCAGCGCCCTGTCCGTAGCGCCCGTTGATGCGGGCACCTACACCGCCGGCATCACCGTGGGCGGCCAGACCGCCAGCGTGACCTATACCATCCGGCAGGCTGTCCCGCAGGCAGGGGACTTCGCCTTCTCCCCTCCCGATACGCTGACCTATGACGGCAGCGCCAGAACGGCGGCAGTGGCGGCCAGGGCCGGTATTGCGGGCATGGGCGCCGTCACGGTGAAATATTTCAAAAACGGTGCGGAGACTGAACCGAAGGACGCAGGTGACTACACGGTCAAAGTTTCCGTTGCGGAGGGTGCAAACTACAATGCCACGACTGACGACCTGACGACAGACGACTGGAAGTTTACCATTGGTAAGGCAACGCAGACCATCACCGTTCCCACAGATAAGACCATCGTCAAGGACGGTATTGCCGAGGATATTTCCGATTGGGCAACCGTCGCGGGCGTGACCGGTGGTAGCGCTCCCGGTACGCTCTCCTATACGCCGGACGGCTCTTATACCGGCGTTGCGCTGGAGGGCAACCAGTTAACTGTGGACAGCAGTGTTGCTACGGGTACGACCATCACCATCAAGGTCACCGCCGCGGAAACGGACAACTACAATGCGGCGGAGGAAACCTTCACCGTGATAGTCGTTGACAAGGCCACTGCCGACGTGACCATCACCGGCCTGCCCGGAACCGTAACCTACGGTCAGGAGTTCACCCTGGCGGCATCGCAGACTGGTGACACGACCAGCGCGAACAAAAAGTGGACTTGGGATTACGACCAAGAATACTTCAAGCAGGTAGGACCCAATGCAAATACCGAAGCAATCACGCTTCAGGCTATCAAGGCCGGTACGCCCACCAAGGGTATCACCGCGACCTACGAGAGCGGCACCCATAAGGGCAGCGCGACCGTAAACGCCGTCGTGGAGAAAAAGGAAGTCACCGTTTCCGGCATCACCGCCGCGAACAAAGAGTATAACGGCAATAACACCGCCACGGTCAACGCCTCCGGCGCGACCATTACCGGCAAGGTGGACGGCGATAAGCTGACCATTACCGCCACCGGCACCTTCGCGGATGCTGATGCGGGCGAAAACAAAACCGTCACTTTGACGCTCGGCACTCTGGGCGGCGCAGACTCTGCCAACTACACGCTGGCCACCGCCGGTAATCAGACCGAGACAAAAGCGAACATCACGGCGAAGGATGTTTCCATCAGCGCAGTCACTGTCAGCGACAAGGACTACAGCGGCAACGCCAACGCTACCGTCGCCAGTGTGACCATTACCGGTGTCAGCGGCGCACTGAGCATGGGAACGGACTTCGATGTTACCTCTGCTACATTCCCCGATGCTGACGCGGACACCGCCAATGTGGATGTGACCATCAATGTTGCATTGAAGGACACTGCGGCAAACAACTACAACCTGACCAACGGCATGGGTTATGTTGTGACCAGCGCCGCGAAGATCAACAAGGCCGCTTACGGCGGCGCCGCTCCCACCAAGACGGTGAATATTCTGAAGAACTATGCCGGTGTACAGACAGGCAGGCTGACGGCAGCCGATTTCTTCACCACCGCTCCTGCCGAGGCGAAGATCACACATGCGGTTCCGAATTCTAACCCCAGTAGCATGATGAGCCTCGCGGGCGAGGATTCTTCCGGCAATTTCACCTACGCCAGCAAGAAGAACATCACGGCTGCATCGGATGAGAGCTGGACCATCACCATCAGCAGCAAGAACTATACGGACATCACCGCTACGCTGACCTTCAGCCCCGTGGATAGGACCGACGCAGGCGTGACCATCAGCAGTGTTCCCGCCAGCAAGACCTATGGCGAAAGCTTTACGCTGACTGCCTCTGTGACCGATGCGGGCACCGGCACCGTCAGCTGGACTTGGACTTCCAACGATCCCAGTGTACTGCAAGTGACTGGAACCGGCGCGTCTGCCACGGTCAAGGCGCTGAAGGCGGGTTCGGCAACGATCTCCGCAAAGTATGAGTCCGACACCACCATGGGCGAGCAGACCACAGCTCCTATTACTGTAGGCAAGCGCGTCATCACAGTAACTGCCGACAACAAGAGCATGACCGTGAACGGAACACTCCCGACCTTCACCGTGACCTACGGCAATCTGCCTTCCGGCGTTCAGGCGGCGGACATCTTTGGAACCATGGCCAGTGCCTCCACCACCACCGATGGTAAGACTACCGGCAGCTTCGACATTACGGTCACCACACCTGTTCTCAAGACTGAAGCGGGGGCTAATTATGAAGTCGGTGCAGTTACCAAGGGTACCCTGACTGTCAATCCTCGTTCCTCCTCCGGCGGCGGTGGCGGCAGCTCTGTCTCCACCTACAGCGTGACGGTCGGCAAGACTGACAACGGCTCCGTTTCCGTCAGTCCCAAGTCCGCCTCCAAGGGCGACACCGTGACCGTCACGGTCACTCCCGACAAGGGCTACACGCTGGAAACTCTGACCGTTCTGGACAAGAACGGCAAGGAGCTCAAGCTCACCGAGAAAAATGGCAAGTACACCTTCACCATGCCTGCGGGCAAGGTCGAGGTCAAGGTCACCTTCATGGACGACAACACCATGCTGAACTACTTCGTAGACGTCAAGGCCGGCGATTACTTCTACGACGCGGTGAAGTGGGCGGCGGAGAAGGGAATCACCTCTGGCACGGACGCCACACACTTCGGCCCCAACGCCGCCTGCACCCGCGCCCAGATCGTGACCTTCCTGTGGCGTACAGCCGGTTCTCCCGAGCCGAAGAGCACCGGCAGCTTCGCGGATGTCCCCACTGACAGCTACTACGCCAAGGCGGTGGCCTGGGCCGTGGAGAACGGCATTACCGGCGGCACCGGCGACGGCAAGTTCAGCCCGAACGCTACTTGCACCCGTGAACAGGCTGTAGCCTTCCTCTACCGCGCCTCCGGCAGCCCCGCCGTCAGCGGAGGCAGCGCGTTCAACGATGTGGCGGCAAATGCCTACTACGCTGATGCAGTCGCATGGGCGGAGAAGAACGAGATCACCGGCGGCATCGGCGGCGGTCTGTTCGGTTCCGGCAACGACTGCACAAGAGCGCAGATCGTGACTTTCCTGTATCGAACCTATCAAGGAAAGTAAAAAACAGGGCGGCAACGGGCCGTCATCAAAGAATTTATAACAGAGCCCGCAAGGCGGCTCCTTCACGGAGTCTTCTTGCGGGCTACTTATATGCAAACCGGTCATAAAGTTGCAAATACCGACATTTACGGACGTTAAACGGCTTTATTTGTAGACCATTGTAGAACGATTACATGACACAAAACTGCACATATCGTGTATGATTGAGTTACGGAGGATACGGATGTTTACAAAGATTTTCGAACTTGCCGTCGCACACCCGGCACTCTCCCACTATCCCGCTTTTGCGGCTGAAACAGAATATCAGGGTATTCCTAACGGCTGGATGAAAAACTGTTAAATCCAGCACATAGCATAGGTCTTACGCAAAAAAGAACTGCCACTGGCCGAGAGGCCCGCCTATGCTGCCCTTTCTCTGTTTTGATCTTCAAATATCACATAGGAGGGGTAACAATGCCTTTGGTTTATTATGTGCCTGAATATGAGAGGGACGCGGAACAGATCCCGCTGGACGCCGAGCGTTTGCTGCGCCTGCTTGGCGTTACTGGGAAGCTGTCCGGTTTCCGCTATGCAGTCTATATGGTTGAACAGGTTCGAGATCAGCCGGACAATGTGTTGCTTATTACGAAGCGTCTTTACAAGCAGACGGCGGATCATTTCAACACCACGCCGAGTTGTGTGGAGCGCAATCTCCGCACGCTGATCCAGAGCTGCTGGAACCAGCTCGACCATGACTTTCTGAATGTGATCGCCGGTACGCAGCTGCGCCAGCCGCCGACCAATTCTCAGTTCATCGACATGATGGCCGCTTACCTGCGAAACTGATCTTCGCGGAGAAAGGCGGCGCTCTGCCGCCTTTCTCTTTTTATCACTGCGGAAATGTGGCTCAATTTGAGACAGATTTCGACACGGTTGCCATTTGGCACAGGCACATTAAAAGGTGTGTCTGTGCGGGCTGGCGACAGCCTGTGTTCACTGTCCATAAGCAGTAAACTGTTTGCACCTTGAGAAGTGAATGACCGTCCAAATCGGATATGTTTTTCGGTGAAGCAGTGCATTTGCGTGCCAAGAAAATCAAAACGCCGCTGAAAGTTGTGCAGGGGTAGGAACGGATTTGGGGAGAACGGCCTCCTTATCAAGACCATATCTGCATGAGGGTATGGTCTTGCAATTTTTACAATACGGAGGAATGGATCGTGAATCAGAAGCAGTGTTCAGAATGCGTATCGACGCACGAAACGGCGCAAACGCAGACGATCTTTGTAGATGGCTGCAAGGTTACAGTCCGGTATTCCGGCCATAAAAACCCCGATGCCATCCGCGGAATCAAGGAAATCCTTCTCACAAATATTGCGAAAAAAGCGTAAAATTTTGCACTATTTGATGAAATATGAGATAATAATGGTGTAGAGATGCACCTTGAAAATTGAAACAAGGCCATATACACCGTTCCAAAGATTGTTAAGAACAACAGGAGTGATGTATATGTTAGAAAACTTAATGGCTGATTTGCGGCGTGTTTATTGCCTGTACCGTGTTTCGACGCTGGGACAGGTTGAGAAAGATGATATTCCCATGCAGAAACAGTATTGCCGCGAGTTCGTCGGGCAGCATCCCGGCTGGGAAATCGTCAAGGAATTTTCGGAAAAAGGTGTTTCCGGGTTTAAGGTCTCAGCGAAAGACCGGGATGCCATTCAGGAAATTCAGCGTGACGCCTTGCAGAACAAATTCGATATTCTGCTGGTATTCATGTTTGACCGACTGGGACGCAGAGAGGACGAAACGCCTTTTGTTGTGGAGTGGTTTGTCAAAAACGGTATTGAGGTGTGGAGCGCCAAGGAAGGGCAGCAGCGGTTTGATACTCATGTGGACAAGCTGCTGAATTATATCCGTTACTGGCAGGCGTCCGGCGAAAGCATCAAAACCTCTGTCCGCACCAAGACCCGAATGGAGCAGCTGACGCAGGAAGGTCATTTTACCGGCGGCTGTATTCCGTTTGGTTATCGTCTGGAACATAAGGGACGCACCAATAAGCGAAATCAGGATGTGGGCGATCTTGTGATCGACCCGGACGAAGCAGAAATCGTGAAACTGATTTTTCAGAAATATCTCTGCGAAGGATATGGAGCGCAGCGCCTTTGCCGGTATCTTGCCGAACAGGGTATTACAAACCGAAAAGGACGCAACATACCGACTACTTCAATCAACCGCATCATCAAGAATCCCATTTACACTGGAGTCATCCGAAATGGAGAAAGCCAATCAGAGGTGCTGCCAGAGCTTCAGATCATTGACACTGAGACTTATGAACGGGCGCAGCAAATGATGGAGAAGCGTGTGACACATCACGGCGATGTACCGCTCAACACCAAGGGACGGTCTTTGCTGGTAGGCAATGTCTACTGCGGACACTGCGGAGGCCGTCTGACGCTGACTACCAGCGGGCGAAAGCGTGTCCGAAAAGATGGGACTATCACGCGGGAAACGAGAGCAAGGTATCAATGCCACTACAATGTCAGGCATCCCGGCGAATGCGATGGCCAATCTGGATATGGCGTAGAAAAGCTGGATAAATTGGTAGACCAAATCATTCGTATCCAGCTTGGGCGCATTCAGAACTCACCATCTCAAGAACTGATCGAAAAGCAGCAGGCCAAGGAGGTTGAACTCGTCAAGTCCAGACTAAACCTCTTAAATGAGCAGTATCGGCAGAAGCAGCGGGAGTATCAAGACCTGCGCACTGAGACGATCAAGGTCATCCAAGGCACCAGCCGCTTGAATGCAGACCTGCTGAACAGCCTTGTCAGCGAGACTACGGAACAAATCAAACAGCTGGGAGTACAAATTCAGACCACCACAGCCGAGTTGGAAGAAACCGTACAGACGGCCAGCCAAGTGTTGCGGGAATATGACCAGCTGATAAGCTGGGCCGAGATGTATGACCACTGCACCTTTGAGGCAAAGAAAATGATCGTAGCCAAGTTTGTCAAGGCCGTTCGTGTGCGGCGTGATTATGAGATCGACATAGAGTTCAATGTGTCGTTTGAGGAATTTCAAGCATTGTATCTGGAGGGGGAGCCGGAAGAGGCAAAAAGACCCGGAACAAATACAATTCTGGCGATGGAAACAAAAAAGTAAGGCAAGCATGACGCTTGCCTTACTGCTGGTGGACTCGAAGGGGATCGAACCCTCGACCTTACGGATGCGAACCGTACGCTCTCCCAAACTGAGCTACGAGCCCGGATATGAAATTTTTGAGATGGGAACCGCTTGAGGGCAACTGAGTTAGACTACCGGAAAAGAGGGGCTATAAGCAACCCGCTTCTCCTCCCAACTGAGCTACAGGCCCAAATATTAACTTGGCTGAAAATATCGATCATCAAGTGGGCCCGCTTTATGTCGGGATCGCCCTCCCAACTGAGCTACAGGCCCATGAACTTTTCAGCCCGCATATCATACCACAGCTTTTCTCATTTGTGAAGTCCTTTTTTCACTTTTTTCAAAAAATTTTTGTTGCCTTTCCGAAAACCGTATCGTATAATATCTTTTGTTATCCGTCCTCCGCATACAGCTGCGGGATCGGTCTTGCGCAATGAATGCCCGCGAACCATGTCAGGCGGGGAACCGAGCAGCATTAAGCGGGACCAGTCATGTGCCGCAAGGGCGCCGGTCACGCAGCTGTATACGGAGGACCTTTTCTATCCTCACGAAAGGGGCAATGTGGTATGTATCAGGCGCTGTACCGCAAGTGGCGGCCCAAGACTTTCTCCGACGTGGTCGGGCAGGAGCACGTCACCGAAACGCTGCAGCGGCAGGTCGCGGAGGGACGGCTCTCGCACGCCTACCTTTTCACCGGCACGCGCGGCACGGGCAAAACCACCTGCGCAAAGATCCTCGCCAAGGCAGTCAACTGCGAGCACCCCGAGAATGGTAACCCCTGCAACAAATGCCAGAGCTGCCTCGGCATCGAGTCCGGCGGCTTTCTCGATGTGATGGAGCTCGACGCCGCCTCGAACAACGGCGTGGACCACGTCCGCGCGCTGCGGGACGAGGCCATCTACTCCCCTGCGCAGGTGAAAAAGCGCGTGTACATCATCGACGAGGTGCACATGCTCTCCATCGCGGCGTTCAACGCGCTGCTGAAAATTCTGGAGGAGCCGCCGGAGCACCTGATGTTCATTCTGGCGACGACCGAGCTGCACAAGGTGCCCGCGACCATTCTCTCGCGCTGCCAGCGCTTTGCGTTCCGCCGCATTCTGCCGCGCGAGATCGTGGGACGGCTGAACTACATCGCGGAGCAGGAGGGCATCGACCTCCGGCCGGACGGTGCGGAGCTGCTCGCGCACATTGCCGACGGCGCGCTGCGCGACGCGCTGAGCCTTTTGGACCAGTGTGCGGCGGCGGGCGGGACCATCGACAGCGCGGCGGTGCTCGACGCGCTGGGACTGGCGGGCAACCTCCAGACCGCGCAGCTGATGGACTGCGTTCTGCGGCGCGACACGAAGGCCGCGCTGCTGCTGCTCCACCGGCTCTACGGCAGTGGCAAGGACGTGGGCGCGGTGCTCGGCGAGCTGTCCGCGCTCGCGCGCGACCTGCTCATTTCCAAAACGGCTCCCGAGGGCGGCGCGGCGCTGCTCACGGGTGGCTACGACGGCCAGACGATGGACAGCCTTTTGCGGCAGGCCGACAGCGCGCGGCTTATCGCCATCTGCACCACGCTCCAGCGCGCGGCGGCGGACATGAACGTGAGCGTCAACCGCCGCACGGATGCGGAGCTGTGTCTCCTGAAGCTCTGCGACGAAACGCTCTCCGGCGATTTGAGCGCCATCAACGCGCGGCTCGCACGGCTCGAACAGCAGATGGCCACGGGCGTGCGTTATGCTGCCGCGGAAAGCACGGCGCAGGTGGTGCCCGCGCCGGCGGAGAAGCCCGCTCCCGCAAGGGCTGCGGCGAAGCCGACAGCCGTGGAGGACGAGGCTCCTCCCCCGTGGGAGGACAGCGCGCCCGCGCCGGCGGACGGATCCTTTGACGACGCTCCCCCGCCCTACGGCGAGCCGGCAGAGCCGGAACGTCCGCAGAGCGCGATGACGGCTCCCGCGCCGCAGGCCGCAGAGCCGAAGGCGGAAGCGTCCGCACCGACCGGCGACAGCGACATCTGGCTCGCGCTGATGGAGAGCTACAAAAACCGACTCACGCCCGACAAGCGCGCGTTCGTCGGTCAGGCGGACGGACGGCTCGCCAACGGCGTGCTGACGGTCTACTGTCCGACGGCGGTGACGAAGGCCATGCTCGATACCGAGGCGGTCGCCGCGGTGCTGCGCGAGGTGACGGGCCAGAGTGTCGGTCAGGCGATTGCCGTGCGCTTCGTGGTCGGCGAGCCGGAGGACGGGAAAAAACGCGACAAATTCCAGGACCTGCTGCGTATGGGCAGCAAGTTCGATAACTTCAACATCAAGTAATATCAGGAGGAATACGGATATGGCAAAGGGTTACAGCGCGCGCCGCGGCTTCTCGAACGGCGCGGGACAGGCGGCGCAGCAGATGCAGATGCAGCAGAAGCTCATGCAGATGCAGCAGGAGATGGCGAAGGCTCAGCAGGAGGTCGAGGAGGCCACCTTCACAGCGAGCGTCGGCGGCGGTGCCGTCAGCGCTGCGGCAAACGGCAAGAAGGAGATCACCGCGCTCACCATCAAGCCCGAGGCGGTCGATCCCGAGGACGTCGAGATGCTGCAGGACCTCGTGATCTCCGCGGTCAACGAGGCGCTGCGGCAGGCGGACGACGCGATGAGCAGCCGCATGAACAGCTTCACCAGCGGTCTGAACATCCCCGGTCTGGGGCTGTAAGCGCAGAATACAGCAAGGAGACGCCATCCATCGGACGGCGTCTCCTGTTTTTTAGTTTTGGCTCAGGCGTTCGCCGGCCGCGCGCAGCGTCCTGCGCAGGAAGATGGCCGAGAGCGTCAGGCTCACGAGCTCGGCGATGGGGAACGACCACCACACCAGCTCCAGCCGTCCGGTCAGGGAGAGCAGATACGCCACCGGCAGCAGCACGCAGATCTGGCGGCAGACCGAGACGATCAGACTGTAGAATGGTGTGCCAAGCGCCTGAAAGACGCTGCCCGAGACGATGCAGAAGCCCGCGAGCGGGAACGTCAGGCCGATGATGCGCAGCGCGGTCCTGCCGATGGTCAGCATCTCCTCCGAGGGGGAGAAGAGACCGAGCAGCGTACCGGGGATGATCTCGAAGAACGCAAGACCCACGCACATGATGGCGATGGCTGTGACAGCCGAAAGGCGGATCGTCCTGCGGAAGCGCTCCGGCTTGCCCGCACCGTAGTTGTACGAAATGATAGGCACCATCGCGTTATTCAGGCCGAAGATGGGCATGAAAATGAAGCTCTGGAGCTTGAAGTACGCGCCGAACACCGCCGTCGCCGCCTCGGTAAAGGAGATGAGGATCTTGTTCATGCCGAACACCATCACCGAGCCGATGGACTGCATGATGATGGACGGCACGCCGACCGCGTAGATCTCCTTGATCGTCGCGGCGTGGGGACGGATCTCGCGGCGGCGCAGATGCACGTCGGGATTGCGCGTGAGGTTGAGATAGAAGCCGATGGACGCGCCGACGAGCTGACCGATAACGGTGGCGATCGCCGCACCGGCGACCTCCAGCCGCGGGAAGCCGAGCAGGCCGAAAATGAGGATGGGATCGAGAACGATGTTGGTGGCCGCGCCGGCGATCTGCGTGATCATGGAGAGGTTCGTGCGTCCCGTCGATTGCAGCAGGCGCTCATTATACATCTGGAAGAACAGGCCGATCGAGCAGCCGATGCAGACGGTCACATAGTCGCGCCCGTAAGTGATGATCTGCGGGTTGTCCGTCTGAAAGCGGAAGAATGGTCCCGCAAGCGTCCAGCCGATGAGGGCGAAGAGCGCAAAATTGCACAGCGTCAAAAACAGTCCCACATTCGCCGCGCGGTCCGCGCCCGCCTGATTCTTCTCGCCCAGCGAGCGGGAGAGCAGGGCGTTCATACCCACGCCCGTGCCGCCGGAAAAGGCGATGCACAGCGTTTGGAGCGGGAACGCAAGTGATACGGCGTTCATCGCGTCCTGACTGAGCTTTGCCACAAAGATGCTGTCCACCACGTTGTAGAGCGCTTGAAACAGCATGGATACCATCATCGGCACCGCCATGCTGAAGAGCAGCCTGCCGACCGGCATGGTGCCCATTTTATTTTCCTGTAGGATCTCTTCTCTGATATTCTCGTCCATTTTCCGTATCTCCGTGCGTGAAAGGGTGCTCCGTCCGGCGGACAGAGCACCTTTTTCTTTATTTTTTCAGTTCGCCGTTCGCGGCCTTGGTGAGGTAGGCGTTGATGAAGCCGTCGAGGTCGCCGTCCATGACCGCCTGAATGTTGCCGGTCTCGTAGTCCGTGCGCGTATCCTTGACGAGCTGGTAGGGCATGAAGACATAGGAGCGGATCTGGCTGCCCCATTCGATCTTGAGCTGCACACCCTTGAGGTCGCTGATCTTCTCCGCGTGCTGCTGGATCTTCAGCTCCATGAGCTTGGATTTGAGCATCTGCATGGCGTAGTCGCGGTTCTGGAACTGGCTGCGCTGTGTCTGGCAGGCGGTGACGATGCCGGTGGGGATATGAATGAGACGCACCGCAGACGAGGTCTTATTGACGTGCTGGCCGCCCGCGCCGGAGGAGCGGTAGACCTGCATTTCAATGTCCTCGGGTCGAATGTCGACCTCGATGTCGTTG
>OLNF01002350.1_pt1 | contig 14972 bp, 9 predicted proteins | sample 1673061 | NCBI WGS metagenome assembly OLNF01 (sample SAMEA3136751, study PRJEB25190) | human gut metagenome | reverse complement strand
CATCGTTACCAATGGAGCGGTAGCAAAACCGAACTCCTCGGCACCTAAAATCGCTGCGATGGCTACGTCTCTGCCGCTCATAAGCTTACCGTCGGTCTCAATGCGGACTTTATTACGCAGTCCATTCATGATCAGGGTCTGATGGGTCTCTGCCAGTCCCAGTTCCCAGGGAAGTCCGGCATTGTGGATGGAGTTTCTCGGTGCCGCACCGGTACCACCGTCATAACCGGATACCAGGATGACCTGAGCTCCCGCCTTGGCCACACCGGCTGCTACGGTTCCCACACCGGCTTCCGATACCAGCTTTACGGAGATTCTTGCCTGGGTGTTGGCATTTTTCAGATCGTAGATCAGCTGCGCCAGATCCTCAATGGAATAAATGTCGTGATGAGGGGGCGGAGAGATCAGGGACACACCTGGTGTGGAGTGTCTGGTCTTGGCGATCCAGGGATATACCTTTCCTCCGGGCAGATGTCCGCCCTCGCCGGGTTTTGCTCCCTGTGCCATCTTGATCTGGATCTCCTGTGCACTCACCAGATAGCGGCTGGTGACGCCAAAACGTCCGCTGGCTACCTGCTTGATGGCGGAACAACGGTTTAAGCCGTCCGGGCCTACGGTCAGACGGTCCAGATCCTCACCGCCCTCACCGGAATTGCTCTTGCCGTGCAGATGGTTCATGGCGATGGCCATGGTCTCATGGGCTTCCTTGGAAATGGAGCCATAGGACATGGCACCGGTCTTGAATCTGGTCACGATGGATTCTACCGGCTCTACTTCCTCGATGGGCACGCCCTTTTTCGGATAGTTAAAGTCCATCAGTCCTCTGAGGTTCTTGATGGAATCTTCGTCATTGACCATGGCGGTGTACTGCTTGAACATCTGGTAATCACCGCGTCTGGTGGATTCCTGTAACATATGGATGGTAGCGGGATTATACAGATGCTCGTCACCGCCGCTGCGCATCTTGTGATGTCCGGGGCTGTTTAAGGTCAGATCGTTTTTCAGTCCCAGCGGATCAAATGCCTGAGAGTGCAGGTCGTCTACCTGCTGCTCAATATCTTTTAAGGTAATACCTCCCACACGACATACGGTATTGGAGAAATACTTACTGATAACTTCCGGCGCGATACCGATAGCCTCGAAGATCTGGGAACCCTGATAGGACTGGATGGTGCTGATACCCATCTTGGATGCGATCTTGACGATGCCGTGGAGGACAGCATTGTTGTAATCATCCACTGCTGCATAGTAATCCTTATCCAGCATATTGCTCTCGATCAGCTCCTTGATGGTATCCTGTGCCAGATAAGGGTTGATGGCGCAGGCACCGTAACCGAGCAACGTAGCAAAATGGTGTACCTCTCTGGGTTCGCCGGACTCCAGGATCAATGCGACTCTGGTTCTCTTCTTGGTGCGTACCAGATACTGGTTCAGGGCAGATACAGCAAGCAGGGAAGGAATGGGCACATGGTTCTCATCCACGCCTCTGTCGGACAGGATCAGAATGTTCACGCCTTCTCTGTAAGCTCTGTCCACTTCCACGAACAGTCGGTCAATGGCACGCTCTAAGCTGGTGTTCTTGTAATATACGATAGGTACGACTTCTACCTTGAAGCCGTCTACTTTCATGTTCTTGATCTTCAAGAGATCGGTGTTGGTCAGGATCGGGTTGTTGACCTTCAGAACGTTACAGTTCTTCGGAGTCTCCTCCAGGATGTTGCCTTCGGTACCGATGTATACGGTGGTGGAGGTTACGATCTCCTCTCGGATAGCATCAATAGGCGGGTTCGTCACCTGTGCAAACAGCTGCTTGAAATAATGGAACAGCGGGTGATTCGTCTTACTTAGCACAGGCAGTGGCGTATCCACACCCATGGCTGCGATGGCTTCGCTGCCGTTCTTTGCCATCGGCAGAATGCTCTGCTTCATTTCATCGTAGGTGTAGCCAAAAGCCTTCTGCATCCGCTGGCGCTCTTCGTAGGTGTATTCCGGGACGCGGTAATTCGGGATATGAATGCTCTTCAATTCGGTCAGATTGTTGTCCAGCCATTCTCCATAAGGCTGTCTGGAAGCATATTTTTCCTTGATCTCCTCGTCGTCGATGACTTTTCCCTGTACGGTATCGACCAGGAGCATCTTACCGGGGCGAAGTCTTTCTTTTACTTTGATCTTCGTGGGATCAATGGGAAGCACACCTACCTCAGAGGACAGGATCAGCGTATCGTCATCCGTGATCATGTAACGGGAAGGACGCAGTCCGTTTCTGTCCAGCACGGCCCCCATGATATCTCCGTCGGAGAACAGGATGGATGCGGGACCGTCCCAGGGTTCCATCATGGTAGCGTAATACTGATAGAAATCTCTCTTGGTCTGGGACATTGCTTTGTTGTTCGCCCAGGGCTCGGGGATAGCGATCATGACTGCCAGAGGCAGCTCCATGCCGCTCATTACCAGGAACTCTAATGTGTTGTCCAACATCGCAGAATCGGAACCGGTCTTGCTGATGGCAGGCAGTACTTTGTGCAGCTGTCCTTTCAGATGCTCGGATTCCATGTTCTCTTCGCGCGCCAGCATCTTATCGGCATTGCCGCGGATGGTGTTGATCTCACCGTTGTGTACCATCAGGCGGTTCGGATGGGCACGCTCCCAGCTGGGGTTGGTGTTGGTGGAGAAACGGGAGTGTACCATGGCGATAGCGGATTCGTAATCCTCGCTCTGTAAATCGGCGAAGAATGTACGCAGCTGTCCTACCAGGAACATTCCTTTATATACAATCGTTCTGCTGGAAAGAGAGACTACATAGGTATCATCGGAAGACTGCTCAAATACACGTCTTGCAATATAAAGTCTGCGGTCAAAGGGAAGACCCTTTTCCACATCGGCGGGCTTTTTCACAAAGCCCTGCATGATATAAGGCATGCACTCTACTGCCTTATGTCCCAGCACATTGGGGAAAGTAGGCACTTCACGCCAGCCGAGGAATTCCATTCCTTCCTTTTCCACAATGATCTCGAACATCTTCTTCGCCTGGTTGCGGCGCAGCTCTTCCTGAGGGAAGAAGAACATGCCGACACCGTATTCTCTCTCTCCGCCGATATCCATGCCCAGAGCCTTTGTGACTCTTGCAAAAAATTTGTGGGGGATCTGGGTCAGAATACCGACACCGTCACCGGTCTTACCTTCCGCATCCTTACCGGCTCTGTGCTCCAGATTCTCTACGATCTTCAGCGCATTCTCAACAGTAGCGCGGCTTTTCTCTCCGTGAATATTGACACAGGCTCCGATACCGCAGTTATCATGCTCAAATTCTTCCCGATATAACGGTGCCTTGGGCAGCTCCTGTTTTACATCAAACATATAGTTCTCCTTTCCGGGTTTTTATTTCTCTCTTCTTAATCTGTCTGTTACTATTCAGAACCTCATTCGCAAGACCGTAATAGTAACAAAAAAGGTCGCAATGAGACTCTTTCGAGCGCCTCATTGCGACCTTTTCTGTACTATACACCTATTTTTCTCATTTGTAAATATAGATTTTTCTGCAAATTGTCAGATAATTTGTCAATTCTATTATTTGCACGCCTGTTATCTGGAAATTGTATTAATTTTCTCTTTAAAAGCGCATTTTCAGCACAACTTTTTGTGGGTTCTCCCCTATTTTTCCTGTTTCCGGCCATACGCCTTGCTCATCAGTTTCTGATACATTGCAGAAAAGTGTTTACTCTCTGCCAGTGCAGTGCGAAGAGGTGCCAGTGTCAGTGCCATTACTGCCCGATAGCGGAACAGTTCGCCGGGATTCATGTATTTTGCTGTGATCTCCTTATGTTCTGCAGCGCTGCGCTTCAGGTTCTCCTTGGTCTCAGAGTAGCCGCCGCCCTCGTAGGAGGACACGGTAAGTCCCAGATACTGCATGGGTGCTTTGGCACGATAATAGCACCAGAGGAAATGTTCGTAATCTGCACGGATCTTATATTTGGGTTCATAGGGCTTCTGTCTGCACAGGTCTGCAGCATAAAAGCAGGACTGGTGGCAGGGAATGTTGCGGTAGCAGACGAAACCGGTGATGCGTGGTGGGGAAGATATCTTCGTCTCTGTCTTCGCGCTGTAGGTATCGCCGTAGTAGATGCCCTGAAGTTTCGCCGGGTGCTGTTCCATGAACTGTACGGTGTGGGTCAGAACTTCGTTGTCATAGAAGAGGTCACCGCAGTTTAGGAAGAGAATGTAGTCGCCGGTCACATGGGAGACTGCCTGGTTCATGGCTTCGTAGATGCTGTGGTCGGATTCCTGGTATAGGTGGATGCGTCTGTCCTCGCGCATGGTTTCTATGGAGCCGTCGCGGCTGCCGCCGTCCTTGACAATGATCTCAAAGCTCGGGTAGGTCTGGGACAGGATGCTGTCCAAAGTCTGATTCAGTTTAGGGCCTGGGTTTAAGCAGACTACGATAATGCTGAATTTCATGTGTTGCTCCTATTTTTCTATAAAATCTCCGTAGCCTCGACAGAGGGAAGAAACGCGACACGCGCGTGCTTTAGCACGATGCACTCATGTTGCAGAGCGTAGCGGCACGTAAGTGACCAAAGTACGGTCACTAAGTGCCGACGTCTGCTTACGGCCTGCTTATCCTTACCCTGTTTTCGGCTGCTGGGTTACGTTGTCCATCTTTGTATATCTTATCAAGTATTTGGATAGTGACAAATGTACTTTTTTATTGCCTAAAATATATTTTTCTGTTTGTGGAGCATCCCGAGGGAAACAACTGCCACTGCCAGGAAAATCACGCATACGGGCCAGCTGACAAAGCCGGTGACGGCGATGGCGGTGTAGGACAGGCAGTAGGCGAGGACGTTGGATGCCACATGGACAAAGACTGCCATTTTGAACTCTCCAAAGTATTCGTAAGCATATGCCATAAGGCAGCCGATGAGGAAGCCGTACACACCCTGGACGTAGTTCATGTGGTAGACACCGAAGATCAGGGCGGACAGGGCTATGGCGAGTTTGATATCCATGAATCTGCGAAGGTATCCGTAGATAACTCCGCGGAACAGGAGTTCCTCTGCTATGGGGGAGATGAAGCCGAATACGAGGATTCCTACGATAAAGTGTGCGGAATATTGCTGGGCTGCCACTTCGGTATAAGCTTCAGACTTATTGGTCACTCCCAGGAGTTCAAACAGGAGATTGCATCCGATGACGGCACCGATGGTAGCCACAGTCAGTAAGACATATTTGCTCTTTCCCTCTTTTTTCAAGTGGCTTAAGTGCATGTCCTCTTTATTTTTATCAATGAGCATCTTCGCTGTGGACCATACGGCAATGGCACCGCCGATGAATCCAAGAGCCGCAATGATACTGGAGACATCTCCGGAGTAGCCGTTATAGGCGCCGGTCTCATCCCGTAGGATTAAAAGATCCACCAGTCCACCGGAGGCTCCGGACTGTGCCAGCTGATATAACAGTGCCAGCAGCGCATACTGCACTGCATTGCGCACCAATATAAACATCAGAAACGAATACACCATGGTCCAGATCCTCTGATACATGGGGTTTTTCTTTTTATTGTCCGGATTTCCGTTCCGTAATTCTTCACTGCCACGGAGTAAAAATTTCTCCAGTTCTTCCACGGATTGTACAATGTAATCCGCCTTCGCTTCCTTTAACTCTTCCTTACTTCCGTAGCCGTAGGTCACGCCCACGCTCTCCACACCGAGAGCCCTGGCTCCTTCCACATCGAACTTTCTGTCACCGATCATATAGACCTGCGCCGGATCCACGGGATTCTCTCCAAAGAGCTGACGCAGAGTTTCCTGTACCACCTGATCCTTGGTTTCTCTTCTGCCGTCCAGTTCACTACCCACCACTACAGAAAAATATTTTTTCAGATCAAAATGTTCCAGGATGCGCTCTACGTATACCTGGGGCTTACTGGATGCCACTGCCAGGAAATACCCCTTCGACTGAAGCGTTTTCAGCATCTCCGGAATACCGTCATAGACCTCATTTTCAAAAAGTCCCGTATCCTGAAAGCGCTCTCTGTATTTTGCCACAGCTTCTTCTGGCTGTTCGGCGGTGAAACCGTAGAATTCCATAAAACTGTCTCGTAAGGGCGGTCCGATAAAGGGCTCCAGTTTGTCCAGATCCGGCTCCTCGATGCCAAAGGAGTGCAGTGCATACTGCACACAGGTAGTAATTCCGATTTTAGGATCTGTCAGTGTACCGTCCAGATCAAACAGCAGATATTTTTTCATTCTTATAATTCCTTTTTTTGTATCTGTTCCAAGCCCTGTAACTATCGCAAAATATTCATTGAATACCGGGATCCGCAAGAATATTCTGTAATTGTTATGAGGCTCTGAATAGTTACCCTTTCTTTCTATAGCTTGTGGGGTCCGCAAAGCATTAGAAGCTGCGGATCTTGTCCCCGTCATCCTCAGTATTTTTCAGTGCCTTGATCTCTACGTCATAGCCCACATTGGCATTGACCTGCACATGGACCATATCGCCCACTTTTTTACCAAGCAGTGCCTTGCCCAGAGGAGATTCGTTGCTGATCAGACCTTCCAGTGAGTTCCCGCGAACGGTAGTCACGATCTTGTAATCCTCCTGGGTGCCGTCGTCGATGAATTCCACGGTAACAGTGTTGTTGATGCCCACCTCATCCACGGCGGAGTTCTCGGAGATCACCTTTGCGGTCTTGATCATTCTCTCCAGATAACGGATCCGGCTCTCGTTCTGATTCTTGTATTTTTTCGCTGCATAATATTCAAAATTCTCACTGAGATCTCCGTGGGCTCTGGCTTCCTTCACGTCCTCCAGTGCCTTGGGACGCACCACCAGCTTACGATACTCGATCTCATCTTCCATTTTCCTGATATCACTGGGTGTTAATTCATCGTACATAATTTCTCCATTCCTATCTGTTCAATTACTTATATCATTTATTGACAGTTTTTCTCCCGGCTCGGCACATGCTGATTTTCTACCAACAGCCGTCCTTCTTTTTCTTCGGCGACCGACCTTCTTTTCCTTCAGCAGACACCTTTCTTTTCTTTTGACGGCCGACCTTTTTCCTTCCGGCAGCCAACCTTCTTTTCTTGCAGAGGATGACCGGTCGCAGTCTCTATGCTGTCCCGGTGTGCCCAGCATTCTACAATTGCATTGCGTAGATTACCGCCAGAGACAGAATGATCTGAATAATGGCAAAACGGAATACGGTCTGTGTATTGGACCAGTCCCACACCTTACGCACATGATCATGCAAGGGAGTACGCACATTTTTCAAAATATGAATCTTCAGGAAGCGGAGCAGGGAAACCTTAAGCAGTCCCAAACCTCCGTCCAGAATCAGCACCAGAGCCAACGGAATAAACAAAAACGGACAGCCGCTCTTTAAAATAGCGATGCTGATGAACAGTCCCATGGCCCGGGAACCCGCATCTCCCATCATCAGCTTACTGGGTGTTGCATTGTACCACAGATAACCCAGAATGCATACGGCAAACAGCAGGATCAGGAAAGAATAGGTCTCATTGACGTCCTTCATACGGTCCACGATATAGATGGACATGATCGTAATGATCGACAGGGTTCCGGAGAGTCCGTCCACACCATCGGAGCAGTTGGTCACGTTCACGGAGGTCCATACCAGGATCACCGTGAGGATTGCGAATACTACGGGAGGCAGCGTGAACTTTACATGGAACAGTGCCAGTTCCACCACGTTGGAGTTGTATTTCAGGAAGGTGATGGCTACCAGTGCCGCCACGCACAGATCCAGAAACCCTTTTTTGTATTCACCCCAGGGAGTCTTGGAGGCGTCATCCAGAAAACCGGTCATCATGCATACCACGATCAGCAGCAGATAGATCACCAGCTCTGCGCTTAAGGGTGCAAACAGTAAAACAGATGCCACAAATGCCAGCACAAAAATGATTCCGGCGCCTCTTGGCTTTCCCGCGGACAATTTTCCATCATGGGCAAATTCTCTTCCGGCGTCCTTCGGCAGATACTGGCTTAATTTTGCCGTCGCCAGTACTGTCGCTCCGAAAGCAAAAAGGATTCCAAAAAAAGCAAGGAGAGAACTGCTTCCCTCCGGCAAGATCATCTGTAACATACTATCCCTCGTTTCCACATGAGATGCATTTTTCAATGCCCCATGCTGTATTTTCTGATAAGTCTGATTCTAACACATATATCCGGGAATCTCAAATGCTTTCCTTATATTTGACAGTTTCTCTGTGGTGGACTACTATATTCTTATGATTGTCTTCCACAAAATAGCCTTAAAAGGAGAAATACCCTGATGATGATACACAAAATTGAGCCCCATAAATATTATCCGGAATTCCGTAATCAGGAGCCGAAAACTACCGATTATCTCTTATTGTTTGACGGGGAAAAAGTCTATCTTCCCGGTAAAAACATTTCTTCTTCCGATGCAGCGCAATTATCTCTGCCTACCTTCGAGGAAGTCCACAGGCTGCTTTCGGTCCGCCAGCCCATGGATCGTTTTTTCCTGGACAGCGAATATCTCTTTTCCATCGATGACAGGGCTTTCTATCGCAAGACCGCAGAAGATGCCGGTGCTCTGATGATTCCGGATGATCATCTCTACCCTTCCGGTGTCTTTCGCAATTTTGAGCCGGAATATCTGGCATTTGCCGGGATCACCGCTACCCAGATCAACCGTTTCCGCCTGGACCGCAGATACTGCGGACGCTGCGGACATCCCACCGTCCCCAGTACCACGGAACGCGCCTGCATCTGTCCGGAATGCGGTCAGATCGAATATCCCAAGATTTCTCCGGCTGTCATTATCGCCATCATGGATACCGGGAGAGACAAGATTCTGCTCACCCGTTACGCCGGCGGTTCCTACCGGCACTGGGCGCTGGTGGCAGGCTTCGTGGAAGTCGGTGAGACTTTCAAGGGTGCGGCGAGACGTGAGATCATGGAAGAAGTCGGCTTAAAGGTCAGTGATCTGGTCTATTACAAATCCCAGCCCTGGTCCTTCAGCGATTCCGCCATGATCGGATTTTTCGCCAAATTGGATGGGGATCCTGCCATCACCCTACAGGAATCTGAGCTTGGTGAGGCAAAATGGTTCTCCCGTGACGAAGTTCCTGATCTGCCTTCCACGATCAGTGTCGGTCAGGAAATGATCTCATTATTCAAGAATGGCGGGGATCCCTTCTGTCAGAAATAGTTAATATGTCCGGCAATTTAGAATCTCCCTTTTCGGAATTGTGTGTCTGAATGAAGAACATGTATAATTCTACATTTTTGATGTATAAATCTACATTAAGGTTAATTTAAAAACGAATTTGTTTGAAGTTTCACCAAATCAATGGCGGTGTTTGATTATGAAAAAAAGAATAATTGCAGTAATTGTAATTTTAGCTGTATTAGTAGCTCTATTCTTTATTGGCACAGGTTTTCAAAAAAGAATGGATGTCGTATTAGTTGATTACTCTGTATCAGAGGATGGAACGGAGATCACGCTTGATGTAGGAATTCCAACATCTACAGGATATATCAGAGGATTTAAAGACAATGGCGGTGGAGTAAAACCACATTATCTTACATTTTTTTCGACATTTGGTGGAATAAACAGTCCGATTGGAGCAGAGCATAGCTTCCAATTAGAGCTTACTTCGGATGATACAGAAATTTATTTTAACAGACCGGAGGGAGGTTACGAGTTGATTTTAGTGAAAGATGAAGAAACAGGTCAATGGCTCAGACCAAGTGGAATAGGTGAAGAAAATAACACTATTTTTGAAGCAACCATTCTTGAAATTCGTGATAATTATTTTTTAGTAGAACCAGTAGAGGGTAGTCAAGAATTAAACAATGCAGATCTGATTACAGTACCAATGAAAAACATAGGTACTGCTCCACAACCAAATGTTGGTGACATTATTAAAATAGCATATAACGGAGAAATTGCAGAAAGTTATCCAGCACAGATAACAGAGGTTTACGGTATCAAAGTTGTCAAAGAAGCAGAACAATGGGATTTAATTCCTATGGTCATGGTAAATGGCGAGTTATATATTGACACAGGTCATGAAAGTACAGTAGAAGCCCGTTGTGGTGTTATGGATGGAGAGATTACGTCAGAAGTAGACGGAAGTGAAAAGCCAACAAAAGACAATCAATCTAACTTTGGTACAGGCTATGGATATCAATATGGTTCACAAGAAGGCATAATCGAGATTAATATGAATGAAAAATGGTGGGTTTTTGCAACAGAAAAAGTCCTGGCCAGTAGTGAACTTATGATAGACCCAGTTGCAGTAGTAAGTATTCATAATGTTTTCACAGGAGAAAATGCGAACATCACTGAAAATGAGGATATCAGAACTATATCTAATATATTATGTGGTGATGCATGGAATACAGAAGGTACAACTGATTGTTTAAGCAACATTGAAATTACAATCAACGAAGAAACATACAAATATCATTCCGATTGTGGTACATTCAACGATAATGTAAATCAGAACTATTTATCACTGGATGACGAAAGGAAAACTGTGGTAAATGCCATTTTTGCAGAGTATATATCACTCACAGCCACAGAAGTTCCAGCAGAATAAATTTTACAAAGGCTACCCGGTCAAAAAGATTGGATAGCTTTTATTATATTTTAAACCTAAACTCAATTTCAATCCAGTCAGCAAAACTAATCTTTATTATATCCAAGCAAATCAATAGCTCAAATTGCATTAACTTCTTAAAATGTATAAATAACAGGATAGTATGGGCTAAGTAATATCAGAAACACTTTTCCGAAAAGGGAGTTTAGAATTAGCACTTGAGGTATTTTTAGGGATTTAATAACTGTTATATCTTGTTATAAAAATCTTGTCAAACCCTTGAAAATACTAAAGTTTTCATAGGTGTTCTCTCCGTCACATCTTGTATCGTGTTATATCGTTTTACCCTTGTTTATGACCGCTGATAAGGGAAAAATTTACCACAACAGCATTGATATATGCACTTATGCCGGATATATTCTAAGGATTGACTGTGCAAAGGCAGAGGAAGGGCTAAAGAAAGCACCAAATGATTTGTAGCGTCATTTGGTGCTTTCTTTATAGATTCCGTCCCTGATACTGTGTTGTTAACAAGGGTGTACGTCTTGTTTCTGTGCGGTTGCTGTTTATAAATGTTGTAGATACAGAACCGTAATAGATTTAGCAAAAAGCTAATTCCATTGCGGTCCTTTTTTTATCTATTCAGTATTTTTAACAATACTTTCAAATTTTCTTTTTCATATTCATTAAACACTTCATCACTGAAATTTTCTCCCTCCACCAAAGGAGTATACCATACCTGTCCCATAAAATAATTTTGCAGATCTTCATTTCTAAAAATATAGCCATATCGTGCATATATTTCATTTAAAGCCAAATACAATATATCTTCCGGGTAATTCTTTAATTCTTCTATTGTGTATTCTCTTTGATTCGAAGATAATATGGGTTCTAATGGTCTGTCCATTCCGTATCTCCCATTATCCTCATCCCATTCCACCACTTTACTCCAATACACACTTGCCGCTCTATACGGTTCGCGCGCCATCATTTGTTGGTCTACATTATTTTCATCTCTGGCTTCCTCGGTATCTATCTCCGTACTATTTTCCCTGTCAAGTACCGCTGAAGATATTGCCATACCCGTAGCATTGTCAGGATTTTTTTCTAATTCGTTGATTTCAACAGACACCTGTTCTCCAAATACAATCCTTACTTTCCCACTGTTCCCCCATCCATCGTCTTTAAAATCAAATTCTGCTACAGAATCCATAATTTCTGTATCTATATTTTCTACCGATGCTATCCTATAACTACTATTTTGAACATATACATAAGTAGCTGCCAGATGATTTTCCTCTATCTGAGCTGATAATATAGCACCACCCTCCTGAGTATAGATATAATTTTCAGCATATCCATTACTCGTCCAGGTTCCTGAATAAATGGTGTAATCTGAAATAGGGATAGATATAGATGTGCTTTCTTCTCGCAGATTTTCATTTTGAGAACATGCACAAATATTAATAGCGAAAAAAAGTATAATAGCGAAACCCAAAAATCTCTTCATTACTCCTCCACAATCTTCTCCTAGATCAGCATAGAGCTTAGACATAAATACTCTTCAAAATCCCCTCATAGCTGTATTATAATGCACAATTACCTTCATATATTATCTACTACTTACACGGTAAAAACTGATAGGTGCAAATGACAAAATAATCAGCTTCCGCTCCATGCACCATCTTTTCTTCCTCACCTACATTTTCTCCACACACCCAGTAGGAACCATCTGTTTTCTGAATTACCGTGTTATTCAATAGTTTGGGATAGATTTCATTAAATTCGGAAATATTATCATATTCCATGTTGTATTGCAGTTTACCTGTCCAAGCCAAAGCAATATCCTCTGCACTCGGTTGCGGATAATTTTCCAAAGCAAGATTTGTCCAAACCATTGCAACATCTTCTGCTACCATTGTAGGTTTACTCACTACAGCAATATCCGCAACGCCACAGTTTCCAGCGCCATTATATCCCCATGTCCAAACCGTACCGTCCCGAAGCAGAGCAGCATGGTTATTCCATCCACCTGTAACCAAGACTGCATCATCCAAAACTTTTTGCGGTTTCGGAATAAAATATAGTCCGTCGTACACCATGCTGGTCTGTAAAGTGGCAGCATCACTATTACACCAGACAGTTCCCCATGTCCAAACCGTATTATCTTCTGCCAGGCAGACAATGTCCTCTCTTCCACAACATGCGTACTTTACCTGTTCCATGAGCAAATAAGGCTCACTGACAAAGTATTGCTCGTCATTTAAATACCTGTTTCCATCAAACGTATCGTATTGCTGTAAAGCTCCACAACCGGCATTACCTAGACCGTACAGTTTGTGATCTTCCGTTAGAAAAATAACAAATCCCTTTTGTGAATAATCCACGTGGATAACATTTTCCGCAATTCTTACTGCTTCTCTGTGATAATCATAGTCCTGAGATCCTTGGCCTAATTGTCCGTGTTCATTTCTTCCACTACCCCACAATACATTATTCTCATCAATATAATAAAAGTTTGACGGATCTCCCACATGTGTACGATAATGCTCTGTAATGTCAATCCAAACTTCAGTTCTAGGTAATTTCTCCTGTTGATCAAGTATCTGAGCATTTTCCGCTACCCTTGTTTCCTCATCCAAATGTTCTTCTGGTGCAACTGCCTTCCTGGTAAATGCCAAATATACCAAGCATACAATAAAAACTCCAACAGTCAAAACAACAATTGCCAGTACTCCTTTTTTCATTTTCCGTAATGACGCTATATTTTTAATCCTGCCCTTAATATCATTCTCTCCAAAGTCCACCGGAAGCCAATAAGTGTTGCGATGATGTGTGGAAAGATTCATTAGGGAAACGCAATAGTCTATTTTAATCTTTTCCCCCATCTTTTTAATGACGGCCTCATCACAACTCATTTCCATATCTTTGCAGAAAAGTCGGAATGCAACCCATACCAACGGATTAAACCAATGAATACTCCATGCAATAAATGCTGCAAACTTTACGATATGGTCGCATCTTCTGATATGACATTTTTCATGTAAAATAATGTATTCCTGTTCTTGTTCACTCAAACCCTGCGGAAGATAAATCTTCGGTCTAAATATCCCCATTACAAAGGGCGAAATTCTCTTATCCGTAACATAAATATTTTCCCTTAATGGTATTGATTCTGATACCTTTTTACGAATCAACACAAGGGAAATCGTTCCATACAGTAGTAAGAGGCATAGCCCTGCGATCCATATATACTGACCCATAAGCACTAACTCATTTTGCCGGGGAACTTCTGGTGTCTCCTCTATTTCGTTTGAAATAGTTTGTACCAGAATGCCCTGTGCAACTTCTGCTTTATTATCTGTATTCTTTTCCTCTCCGATAATATCTGAGGGCTCAGATAACATTAGTGTTTCCTTAGGCGCAGCGGTATTCTGTTCTAAAAAAAATTCATTAAGTGCAGGACTATAATTGGGAATTAGACTTTTTTCTGATTCCAATGTGATTGGACAGAGAAGTCGGAACAAAACTACGCTCCAAAGTAAATATGAAATGTATTTGGGATATTTCTTTAATAAAATACGTCCAAGGCAAACAGCTAAAATAACTATGCTAGCTGACCAACTCATTCCTAAAATTTTAAGAAAAACTGATTGTAGCATACCTCATCATCTCCTCATAGAATCAATAATTTTATTAATTTCATCAATTTCCTTGTCCGTAAGTTTCTTTCCTGTTCCAAATGCTGCTAAAAATGCTGGCAAGGATCCCCCAAATGCCTCTTCTACATACTGTTCACTATGACGAGCATAAAATGTTTCCTTAGATACAATCGAAGAAACTATTCCATTTTTATTTTGAAATAGTCCACGTTCACAAAGTCTTTTTAATACCGTAAAAGATGTCGTTTTTTTCCATGCGAATTCCTTATAAGCTAATTTTGCTAAATCACCTGATGAAATAGGCTCATTGCTCCATATCATATCTGCAAATTTCGCTTCTGAAGTCCCTATCCTTAACTCACTCATCCTCATTTCCCTTCTATAATTCTACATAGTGTAGTATATTTTCATACTACACTATGTAGAACGCATTGTCAACACATTTATCAAAATCATGCATCTACTCTTTTTACATATTCAGAAAAACAGTGAATATCAATGCTTTGTTCAGTTTCCGACCAGACTGGTAATCAATTGCTGCAATACTGACAAGCATACCGAACCGATCCTCGAACGGCACTTCCTCCACTCTTTTTACTTTGTTTTTTAGAAATCACTCTATCGGGGCAATTGATGACTTTCTAAAAATAGGCAACAAAAAAGCAACCGATGTTACTCGATTGCCATGCTGCCACTTTTACAAGACTATATA
>OLNF01002341.1_pt1 | contig 15033 bp, 20 predicted proteins | sample 1673061 | NCBI WGS metagenome assembly OLNF01 (sample SAMEA3136751, study PRJEB25190) | human gut metagenome | reverse complement strand
TGTTGGCTTTACAAATAATATAGAATCTCTTATAAGAGTCATTAGAGGAAAGCAAGTAATGCTCGACCGCGATTTAGCAGAGCTATATGAAGTGGAAACGGCACAGTTGAATAGACAGGTGAAACGTAATATCGAGCGCTTCCCGGAAGATTTTATGTTTCAATTGACTAAAGAAGAAACTGAAATCTTGAAATGCCAAATTGGCATTTCAAGATGGGGCGGCGACAGACATTCCCCTTATGCCTTCACTGAAAATGGGGTTGCAATGTTGAGTGGTGTTCTTCGTTCTAAAACGGCAATTGAAGTGAATATTCGCATAATGCGAGCTTTTACATCAATGCGTCATTTTATGGCGAACAACGCTTCTGTGTTCAGCCGCTTGGAAACAATTGAGTTCCATCAGTTGGAAATGCTGCAGCATCAGCAAGAGACCGACAAACGCATAGATGATGTGTTCCGTAGATTAGACGAAGGTAGTGCAAAGCCAAAGCAGGGCGTGTTTTATAACGGCCAGATCTATGACGCTTATACATTCGTGGCCGACTTGATTAAATGTGCTAAAAAACGCATAATTCTCATTGACAACTATGTTGATGAGACAGTATTGACCTTGCTCGACAAAAGAAAAGAGGGTGTGTCTGCTATTATCTATACACAACAGATTAGCCGGCAATTTCAACTTGACATAGAACGCCATAATGCTCAATATGCCCAGATTGAAGTAGAGATGTTCCGGTTGTCGCATGACCGCTTCCTTTGTATAGACGATGATGTATATCACATAGGAGCATCCATCAAAGACTTGGGTAAAAAGTGGTTCGGTTTCTCGAAAATGGAAATACTAACACCGGATGAATTGTTGGAAAAAATAAATAGCTAACACATCTTAAATATGAAGAAGATAATTTTGTTTCTTCTTGCTATCCTGTATGTGGGAATATGCAAGGCGCAGCTCTCGGTAGCAGACTGCAAGTATGTATTGGAAATATTCTGTAGGAACTACTATGGTTCCTGCTTCGATGGGAAGACGTATGTGCCCAACACCATCATCATTACAAGTGTGGGCATTGACCAGAATAGCGGTGGAACCTTTGTGTCCGGGCTTCATTCCTACCAGGGACAGTATATTCCGTTCCGAGGAAGGAAGACCCATACCAATGTACAGTTCAACGCTGTGATAGTCCGTCAGCCAAAGCGTGACTATGTGGTTTTCAACAAATGGTATGAACCGGATATGCTCAACCGTAAAGGTGGATGGGAGACCGGGCAGAGACTCATTACCTATAAGTAAAAAATATAATTAAGTGAACCCAATTTAAAGATAAATGATATGTTTGAAAAGATAATCAAATTTGGTTGTGGCTTTATCGTCATCTTCTTTGTGGTGATGATATGTATTGCCATGTGTTCTGCTTACTTTGCCACAAACGAAGCAAGTAGCACACCGGAGATTACCATGATGTCTTCTCCTAAAACGCTTCATATCTCCAAATTCACGGTAGATGAAGTGTTGGAGGACGGCAGCGCAGTAGCACATGTGGAAGACCTTTCATCAGATATAAGCTTTGGGGGCGAAGTGCTGTTTCAGAATGATGGAACAGACAGCTACGTGAATGACCAGATTATCACTGCTCCGAAAGGCAAGGTGGAACAGATAGGAACCTGTAAGTATTCCGGCAATACCATCCCAGTAATCAGAATCATAAAATAGAAGAGGTATGCAGAATAAAAGTATAAACGAAATCACTCTGTTCCGCTATCTTTTTAATCTCGACAACAGAAATCTGCCTCAGAGCATTCTTTCATGGTTCACTAAAGTTGGCAATGATACGGATTCAGACAGAGAACATGCGGTGAAGGAACTTGCTACATTAAAAGGGAAGTGCCGCAATCTGGTGGTATTCTCTAAAACTTTTGTGGATGCCATGGATAAGTCCTATATGAAGTTCACGCAGTTTCATATGGATATCCTTGCTGAGCTGGATAATGAGAACGGAATCGTGCGTAGCCCATATTTTATGAAGGGCTGTTATGTGGTTTACCGCATAACAAACGGATGCCTTACGTTATGGGTATTCCACGACGGTATAGATAAGTATATTTCTATCCCTACCTACTATATCTGTGCTTCTCCAAAGGACAAGATAAAGGGAAAAGGACATCAGCTGGACTGCATGGTGCTGCCATTGCTTGACAAATGCATGGAGGTAAACCTTAGAGACTATATAGATATGGTTCTCGATTATCTGTGCCTCAGACAGTGGGCAGAAGTGGAACTTGGTAAGGTCTCCACTATAGCTAAAAAGGAGACTAAGAAGAAAAAAGCACATGAAGTGGCAAAGCCAGGTCTCGATTACTATACATTCGACAGCAAATGGTACACGGAAATCTCCAATGATGAATCTTTCAAGGTTAGTGGTCATTTTAGGCTCCAGCCTTATGGCGATGGAACCAAAAGGCTGATATGGATTAACGAATTTATCAAGAACGGCTATCACAGAAAAGCCACAATAGACAAAGTGAAGGATGGGGAGGTTTCCTTGTCATAAAAATCCGTTCTCCGGCAGCAAGAACCCCTAAGAATAATAGAACTATCAGTTTAACCAACGATAACTATTGGTAAAGTTGCGAGGGAGGTGGCCGAAATTTCGACTACCTCTCGATTTTATTAATACATAGGATATCACAATCTGTGATTTCCAATATTTCCACCTTAACTGAACCGAAAAACTTCATAAAGCCTCTACACTTCACGTTTGTTGGCCAGCCTTATCTCCTCATTCCTACTTCGTCACCCAAGCCACAAATCATATAGCTGGTACAAATAATAACCTGCAAAATGCTTGCAAGTTAAATATATATAAAGCAGCATAAATAACCTGCAAATAATTTGCACGTTAGAGGTATTTTTCGTATCTTTGCGACAAAATTATAAACATTAACATAAAGAAAGGAGTTATCATGAAAGCTCATGCAGAATTAAAGAACTTATTGAAGGGTAAGAAGATACAAGCATTCGTTAAAGATATGTGCTTGCATGCCTATCCATGGACGGAACGCATTCCTGCCCAATACTTAGAGTATAAGATATTCGAAGAGTTCCGCTTACGTGAATCAACAGGCGAAAAGACACGTATTGGACTCGACAAAAAGCTACAGGTAATTCCTGATGTTATACTATTCATTAAACCAGGTTATCGAGCTCTTAATCAAGGGCATTGTTTTACCATTGCTCTAGAAATAAAAGAGTTTAAAGAAGACCTGATGCGTGACGAGAAACTATGGAAGTATGTTGGCTGGACAGATTTCTTCTTCATTGCCGTACCTGATGATCTCACTCAATATGCGTTTGAAAAAATAGTCGAGGTAAACAACGAACACCCAGAGACACAATCAAAAATAGGTGTATTAGGTCTCGAAACAGGCGAACTATACTCTCATCCGCAACGCTCAGAAGTTAGTATTGAACAGCAGAACCTGGTATTACAGAATGCAGTCTATAACTACGCCTTCAAAGATGCAAAGACTATTTTCTTCACTCCCGAAGAACTACCAGCACAAATAGCTTTAACAGGAAAAAATATGGTTGATGAAGATGCTAAAAACTCTGCGCGAAATAACTTGCAACAAAACTGCAAGTTAAAAAATAGCGATACACAGCAGTATGAAGAGCAACAAAATAACCTGCAAGAAAACTGCACGTTAAGGAAAGGTAGCTATAAACAACTTTCTAACGAAGAAAAAGCTGTACGAAAAGCAGCCTTCCTGGCACGTCAGGAGTTTCGTGAGAAACGAGCTGTAGAACTAGCAGAAAAATCTACTGTACTCAATGAGGATATACGTCAACGCCTCATGGCACAACCGCCCAAAGCACAGGAAGTGTTCTGGAAAATACGTGAATCCAAGAACGGCAAGCAACTTCAAGATATAGTATCAGAACTTGACTATTCTCAAAGAACAGCCGCTTACGGACTTGCCAGTCTCACTTCTGCCGGATTGATCAAACGTGACGGAAGCCGTAAAACAGGAGCCTACACTGTCACTGACGTAGCTGCATGCAACACAACGTGTGCAACTTGCTCAATAGCGCTTCAATGCAAAGACTACAAACCTGTCTAACACTCCATTCCAAATCTGGTTGTGATAGTCTGTCAAGTAGAAATTGACAAAGCCAAAGAACAAATATATAGTATTTAATAAATACTAATATTCTTATTTAATAATTACGTATTATTATATTTAATAAACTATATGATACTTATTTAATAAATATAATAACACGTAATTATTAAAGTTTATTGTTAATCTTTACAAATATTCTTCATTATTAAATATAAATATAGTATATTTGCAACATAAATCTTTAAATATTAAATAGATATGGCTATACAAAAAAAAGGCAATGTAGATTTTTTGAAAGATGTAACACCAACTAGCCTGTCGTCTGACAGCAAAGATTCAATCATTGTTACAGATACAAAAGACAACAAATCTTCTTTAAAAGAAGGACTTCGCACAAAAAAGAAATCGCTAGATAATTGGGGGAGACCTCGCAAACAGCTCATAGAAGGAGTAAAAGAAGTCTCGCTTACTGTCCAGCTTCCTGAGACTTTGATTAAGGCATTACGCAAAGAAGGTAAAAAGCAAGGCAAATCAATGAAAGAATTGATAGGAACATCTCTTCTTTCAACTTACTCTAGCCTTTTACAATAACAAATAAAAAAAAAGCAACCATGGCAATAAAAATAGCAGTTACAAACCACAAAGGTGGAGTTGGCAAGACTATGACAACATTCAATCTCGGTGCTGCACTTGCAGAACTTGGGGAGAAAGTACTTCTCATAGACAGCGATGGACAATGCAACCTCACCATGCAATCTGGAGCAAATGTAGAAGGAGCAAGTAATCTTTCCACATATCTCAATGATGATGATGTAGAAATCAAACCAGTATCAATCAACGAGAATCTTTGGATCATTCCAGGTTCTACCGCTCTCGATGAAGATGCTCATAATATAGAACTCAGCATAGAAGATGACATAAATGGCGCTACTCACTATTTGGCAGACATCCTTAAAAAGATAGAAAACAGTTATAACTATATTCTCATAGATTCTGCTCCTGGTTCTGGTGCCATCCTTGTAAACGTCATAGTTGCCGCCGATAAACTCATAGTCCCTATTGCTGATAAATTCAGCATAACAGGAGCAAAGAAGCTCACCCAAATAATCAAGGCAAATCACAAGACCATAGAAGGAAAATACCTGCTTACTAAGCAAACAAAATTTGGAGTTTCAAAGCAAATTAGAGAAATGCTCACAACGCAATCTCCAGATGCTCTGTTTCATACAAGCATACGCCAATGTGAAGACTTGAACAAGTCTGCCGCACTGTCTCAAAGTATATTTGTCTTTTCTCCAAAATCCAATGGTGCAGAAGATTACATGTCTTTGGCAAAGGAGATTATAGGTAGCAAGAAAGATGAAGAAATGCCATTCTAAACAGAATATTTTTATTTAATAAATATAAAATACATTCTTTAATAAATACAATAAAAATTATTTATTAAAGTATAAAAATACTATTTAATAAATAATATATAGAACAATCAAAAGTCTGCTAACCACAAAGTTAACAGACTTTTGTTTTACTAACAAAACATCAAATAGAAAGCATACTTAGCTTTTTCTATTTACTCTATATTTTAACGTTCAATATATAGTTGAGTTCAACGTTCATTGTCTATAGTGCATTTGCTTAACAACGCTCCTATCCTATGCAGTCCTGCTACAATTATCTTTTGCTGCTTGTTCCGAGGAACCTTTAAGCCATTTGCATAATGGGATAGCAATGCACTATTGATTCCAGTCTCCCTACTAATCGCTGCGAGCGATACGTATGAAGAATATGCCTTCAACATGGCAGTTGCATCTTGGAACTTATATACAAATTCATATTCTTTGTTCTTGTACCATTTAGGAAGTTCTAATCCAAATTCTGTATATCCATCAAAACCAATTTCCAATTCAGCTTCACCCATATCTATAATATCATTAAAATCTTTGGTAACAATTTTTATTTCACCATATGATGTTTCGCTTGATACCGATCCTTCGAATGCTGAATTATTCCAAGCGACCTTAATAGTTATTTGCTTCATATTAGTCATTTTTGCAGCAAAGGTATAAAAAATAATACTCTTGGCACACATATCTGCGTTAAAAGTATCCAAAAGAATACTTTTCAACAAAAACAGATATAAAAAACGGCAAATAAATAGCATAGGAATATTTTGTAAAATAAAAATCATCGCGCGCGATTATAAAGAAAAGAAAAAAGACTGTAAATATTAATACACTGCAGTTATTCTTATGCCTAAAAATAGTTGCAAAAAAGTTGCTGATTTTCAGAAAAAATACCTACCTTTGCAAGCGAGATGCAGCAATGCACTCTCAAAGTACAACAGCATAAGGCGTAACTGTTTCATCGGCACTCTGAACTTCGCAACTTCATCCGCCCGATAATCAACAGGGATGCCCCATAGGGTGAATTGTACACTTTCACGACCGAGTTTTCTTGGCCGTGAAAGTTATTGTATATACACAATTGGGGTGGACTGGGGTGAATCTTGCGGATGGCAATGCGAAGGCCTAGAGTGGAGATTTCAGCTTGGCTCCACCCCTTCATGCAAGCGTACACACCTTCAAAAATAACACAATATAGTCAGGAGCCAGACTAAGTTTTTAAAGAAATGAAGACAACATTGCTATCAATCGCAGTATTTTGCTGCATGGCATCAGCGCAAGCACAAAAAGTAACGGTTCCTGAACCAGAGTATAAAGGACAGGTAGCTGTCATTAACACAGACAGCACTACAACGCTTCTCCAGAAGGAAACTGGAGAACACAAGGCAAAGTCTTCGGCTTTCGCCCTGGTCCCAATTCCGGGAGCTTCCCTTCTTGACAGAACGAAAGCTTACCTCACTGTGAAGGGAACAGAAAGCCCTAACAAGATTTCCTCCAAGAAGTTTTCCCTCATCATCCGTGTGAAGGACAACAGCGAGGAGCCAAAGAACGCCTTCGGTATCTTCAAGTTTGAAACCAAGAAGAAGGAGCGCAGATTCAAGATGGCAGACATCGGTTTCGGCAGCGCATCGGCTACTACCAATTTCACCACCGTGGATTACGAGGCGAAGAAGTTTGGATCTTCATCATACCTCGTAACTCTCCATGACCTGCCAGCAGGAGAATATGGAGTGGTGGCTAACGGTTTTGACAGTATCGCCACATTCTCAGTGAAGTAGAAATCATTTTGTAGAACCAGTTAAAGTTTATAGATATGGGAACAGTATTTTTATGGTTATTCATGGCATGGCTCTTCAAGGGCTTCGGTAAGGCTATGACACATTCAGGCGGCAAGAAACGCAAGGAAAGCTGGGATGGTCTCAGCTACGAACAGAAGGCATGGCTGCATGACAAACATAATGGGCGATAATGAGTAACAAATGTTTTCTGTTAGCAGGAATCATTGCCATCATCGGTGCAATCGAAGTAATACGCAGAGTCAGAAGAATGCAGGATGTAAAAGCTCCCATATTTCTTACTATAGGCTCTTGTGTATTGCTGCTTGTTGCAGGAATAATTCTTTCGTAAAATTATGGCATTAGAAATAAGAAGCACACCTGTGCTGACAGGTGAAGACGCTGAACGTTTTGTACATGAGGCAGAAGAGAATGAGAGAAATCCACAAAGGAGAAAATTACTTTTCTCGTTTGAGAATATTGACAGAATGATGGAACGTTCACAAAAATATCTAAAAGAGCATGGAGGAAAAGGACCTTTCGCAAAGTAAGTTTCACTTGAAAGGAGCGTAAAGAATAACCGCTGTTGTTATGTGCTATTAAGTTAGTGTTAGTCTCTTCACTGAGGCTGGACGTCCTCAGCGGAAGCCTATCGTTGTTGTGTGCGATTAAGTTCGTGTTTGCCTCATTACTGAGACTGGACGTGACAGACAGGCTGGGAGCCGGAGGAATCCTCCGGCTCTTTTCATCTATGCCATCTACTTTTTTTCACCTTGTTCTGTGGTCTCATCATGTGCATAGCCATAAGCATACATCTACGTTTGAAGGCGAGTTCGTCTTCATCGTCTTTCTTTCCCCAGCCAGTGCCAGGACCACCACCTCCTCCATGAGACTCGGCAATAGCTGTAGCCTTATCAAGATAACCCAAGAACAGAGCAGTTGCTATTGTCGTAATTTCAGTAGCATTCTCTGCCATCTGCTCGAAGATAGAAGCATCCAAAAGAACAGAGCAGTATTTGTCAAGTATTTTTCTTTCGTCAGGAGATATGTTTGCTGTCATTTCGTTGTATTTCTCCATCCTCTTCATTGCATCGAAAGCAGCGAGATTGTAACCAAACGCCTCCATTTCCTGCATGGCGTTCTTGTTATACTCAGGCTGCGCTGTTTGAAGTTTCGTCTTCACTTCCTGGTAGTGAGTTTCCGTTTTTGATGTCTGTGCATTCAAACTGTCGAGCTTTGCCTGTGCCTCACTAAGTTTGCTTTCCTTGTCAAGGATCTGAGCCTTGACATCTTCAAGGTTCTTAGTGATTGCATCCATTTTTCGGGCAGCTTCCTCAGCCGAGATTTTACCAGTATCTCGGTCAGCCTTCAACTTCGCAATTTCCTTCTCCAGGTCTTCCTTATAGGTTTCCAGATGCTCTATCATCGTACTCAATCCCTTGACTCTTGCAGAGGCATGTTTGATTTCCTTATTCAAAGAATCAATGGTCTGCTTCTGTCCTTTGATGGTTTCTTTGTTCTTCTCGATAGCATCATCAAGAACAATCTTAGTATCAAAGAGTCTTTTGTTTTGCTCCTTCAATTCCTTTCTTAAAGCTTCGTGATATTCTGCTGTTGAACGATGTTTTGCACCTGTTTCAGCTATTGGCTCCCCACGTTCCAACCCATACTTTGCATTGATTTCTGCTATGGCATTATGAAGTTCGGTCGTTCTTTTTTGATATTCAAACTTAGAGTTGTTTTCACCAACCATGACCTTTCTCCAAGATATTTTTTCGTCTTTTGTGATAGGAAGAACAGTGCAATGAATATGCGGATTTGTTTCGTCCAAATGTACCACAAATGCAGCAATGTTTTTCTCTCCAAATCTATCACTCATGAATCGGTACATATCCTTAGCCCAGTTTTCTATTTCTGGCATTCTCTTGATAGCTGAGTTATTCGCTCCATGCTCCAAGTTTACTTCTTGATTTCCGAATGCCAAACGGTGCATTTGGTCTCTGGAACCACCCAAAATAAAGTTCGCTATAGTTCTACGATTTGGTTCTTTACCCTTTTTAAGCATCTCTTTGTTTGGGTCTTTGATGCCACGCTGCCATAATATTGTCTCTATTCTTCTCGGAATAGATATATGTTTATCCACAGGGACAACCTCACCATTCTTTATTTCAAAATTCAACTTGTCACGTGTTGGATCTACATTATAAGAGAACCGACTTGTGAATGCTCCATTTACTGCCACTCGTAGGTGCTCGTTACTCTGTGATAGAGTCATACCTATTCCTGGCTGAATATCCATTACTTGTTTTGCCATGTTTTATTTTTATCTACGAACTGGGGGGACAGGGTTCTTAGGGATGGCATCCCTAAGCCTAACATCATCAACGGCTTGCCGCACGTTAGTCCTCGATTTTCGAGTTGATGAAACCAAGTTTTGGCACAAACTTGGAATTAGGCTTCCCCCAAGTAAAAAAGTTATACACTATGCGCAAGCGCATGAAAAAGTATTTTCTAATTATCCAAAGACTTTTCTTCAGAAGAAAGGGTTTCACTTCTTTCAGATGAAGAAGATTGTGAAGGAGTTGCCTGAGGCTGTAAAGAATCGCCTCTATGACGTTCAGCCTCCATATCCGAGCAATCGATCCATTGCAACACGGATGGCTTCACCGAAACGAATTTTTCTGTACCGACTTTTTGGATCTCCACAACGCCCATACTGCAAAGCACACTGATGAACTTGGAAACAGTTGTGCGGTTCCATATCCATCCTTTTGTAAGCTTACTGTATTTAATCATCCCTTTAGTTCCACATGAAGTCTCAGAGAAATGGCAGTATAGCTGCACTACCGTTCTCCAAGAATTGAATATTTCAATCTTTGGAATATGCCCTGTCTTTGTGAAGACAGTGATTAGGAGATTATTTCTCAAAGAAGAAATGAAAGACTTGTATAGATGCTCTTTTCTTTCACGAAAGCATCTCTAAATATAGATTGAGTTTTCATTTTTCAGTATGAGATTTCATCATTTAAAACTATGATGAAATATTATGCCTAAATCTTTTCAATTCTAAACCATAATTTAGTTATTCGTTAGATAAAAATAGCCAGAGCATAAACCCTGGCTATCTTTTTTACACACAATATAGCAACAAGACTACTCATAAACAATAAATTTCTCTTCATAATTTGTACTTTTAAATATTATAGAATACACCCACATTGTTGTGAATGGAAGTGCAAAGTAACTGCATTTTTAGCAAAAAACAATAAGAAAAAAAATATATATCCTATATTAACATTAATAATTTAATTCAACTCAAAAACGAGGATTTTTTACTATTTAAATGTTAAAAAACAGCCCATCTTTTTTGTAAATTAGCAAGTAAAATCTTCCACACTACTACTCAAACTGAAACTTTTCGTGAAACTATACCCCAATTATTCTATATAACAGTTATATGGAATAATTTAAATTCTCATGTGTAGGCACATATTTAAAACATATATATATTTATGCATTATTTAGATGTTACGTAATTAAGTAAATACCAATAAGTTACGGAGCAAAGTAGCCACCGATTGTGGCGAAATAAAAAAATATTTACACATAAAAAGCTTGCTACAGATGCCGAAACCACAAAGGCAGCAAGCTGTTCGCAAAGAGCTAGCAAGCAGTCCCCACCTTTGAGCAAGAATGGAGGACGAGGGGCTTTATGCCCCGACCCCTAAATGTTTTAAATCTTATCTTCCTCTAAAACAAAAACTTCTCACACACAAACCTAGCGATCGAACACCTAATGTGTGTGAGTATTTCTTTTTTTATTCTTAATAATAGTTATTTTGTGGAGGTATCTTTGTTTTTCTCTTTGTATTCTTCTTTGGATATCTCTTAGGACGTTTATAAAACTATATATTTATAATTTACATAAAATCAGTATGTTATGCCAATTAATGTTGGTAGAAAGCATGTTAATAAAAGGAAACTAATGAGAGGTGATATGTTGGTGTGGATGATAGAATTTGCCACCAAAAAACTGTCATTAAGGGCAAAAAATGTCAGCAAATATACGAGTAACTGGGAAGACGCGCGCGTAATAATAGCTTGCTATTATTTTGAGACAAAAAGAAAAGTGTAAAGAAAAAAGAAAAAATAGAGAATATTGCAGAAAAAAGAAAGATTTTCCTTAAAAAATTTGGTGGATTTAGAAAATCTTTGTAATTTTGCAACCGAAAGAAGGCGATAATATCGCTTTTAAGCACCACGCCTTCTGTTCATTTAAAATTTTCATTTAAATTAATCGAAGGCGTGAGGATTGGAACCCCCCACGCTTTTTTTTTGTCCAAAAGCGAACTTTTTAGGGCAAAAATTTGGTCAGTTCAAAAAAAAGATATATCTTTGCCGCCGATAATGCCAATGACGAAGGTTCCAAATATAATCGTCAGCGGTTATTTATGATTTAAATGAAAATTGTTATATGAACGCAATAGCAGCAAGGATTCATTTCCTACAGGTATATCCAGTCTTGGATTGTGTTACGGCTCAAAAGGACGTAATCGCCTCTCTGTGTTTGCAGCAGGGAGGAGGTTACTATGGAGAAGCGTAATCAAAATAATCAGCAGTCTCAAAAGGGCTTAAAGTACATCAATGTACCTCTCTCCATCGTCAAGAAGCGATGGTTCAAGGGGGAGAATGCCGTGCGTGCGTGGTTCTTCTACGCATGGAATGCCCTTATGTCCCATTATGATGCCGATGTTATGGTCAAGGGACAGACGTTTCACCTTACAGAGGGGGAGACTATATGTACACGTAGCTATTTGTCAGAGAATTTGGGCATCAACGACTCTTCTGCCAAAAGTAGCACAGACAGTCTCAAACGTACAGGAGCTATCGCTGTTAAGCAAGAGGTTATATCTAAAGATATAAATAATGCGAAGAACTGTGTGAGCCGTGTGGCGGTCAATGGCATACCCACCCCAAGCGAGCCATACGTCAAGATGTATTTCCCTGTTGACGTTGCTGATTTTTGGTCAACTCCTTATCTTGCTCAGCTCTATACATATATGGTATGCAATGCTTGGCATGAGAACACTTGGATTGTGGGTACAGGTTGCCATGCCCAGCAAATTACTCCTGGAGATTTCCTGTTCTCGTATGAGAAGGTAGCAAAGGCGTTGAAATGCAATCAATGGAGATTTAAGGAACTGCTTAAGTTACTGGAAAAGATTGGTGCCATCACTCGTGTGAAGAGGGTAGGAAACAGAGGTGTGCTCATACATTTGAACCTTTATCCTCAGGCAAAGCAACAGGTAAAGACCAATGACAGTGCAAATAAGGGCCTGGAAGCTCATGTCGAGCAGTCAAAGCCTACATCATCCCCTACCCCATCTGTCAAGCCTGTAGCAGCCAAGAACGAGGTAATGAACCCTTCACGCCAGATAAGCAAAGAAATACTCGATACACCTGTAACAGAGGCTATAAAGTATCTTTTCTTTAACAAGAAGAAAAACAAGGATATTGATCGCCTCAATGACATCATATCATATGTGAACGAGAATATGCCAGCGGACTTCCCTGTCGAGCAGTTAAAGCCAGCCATGGACTATTATTTCAAGGAGTATGGTGACGACTATATAGAAAGAAAGAAAGTCGTTAAGGCTATTGGTGAGTTCAAGGGACTTTTGGCTAGATCTCTTTCCACCAAAGCCAATAGGGAAAGTAAAATTCTAGAACTCAATCGACAGATAGCAGAGGAGGAGAACAAGTATAAGGCATTTAACGAAAGATGGAAGACCATTGGAGAGAATTTCAAAATGTATATGGAAAAAGAGGACTGGATCAGTACGTTGAATCCAGAAACTATAGATTCTATGTATCATACTCTTTGGTATGCAAATCTGAAGGGTACTTTCGTTGAAGAGAGCCTTTTGAAAAAGGGGAAAAGTATAAACTGCCCTTCTTCGTGGGATGCTCAAACTAGCAAATGGGCAAATTACATCGTAAGGTTCTTTGAGTGCATCGATAATGTGGACGCATTAAGAGAGATATACCGAGCTATTTCGGAAAACAGATATGCAGAATTTCGAAGCATTTACGAAAAGAAAACAGCGGAATTGAATAAACTTAAAAATGTGATATAGTATGAATATAATAGGGGCAAAGGAAATATCATTGGGTGTCGACAAGATACTTGGGTGTGACAGTGAGGTCTGTGACTTCGATGACGAGACTGTATATGTCAATACAGGTGAGGAGTCCTTGGATTTTGATGAACTGTTGAAGTTGCGCAAGAAATATCGCATAGAGGCCATTCTTGTGAGTGATACAGGTGATGACAATCTGGTTCTTCAGATAGACATCCGTACTGATGAGCAGAGACAATTTGACAAGGAGGCAGGAGAAGAACTGATGCAATAGGTTAAGGAGAGAACAATATACTTCTTTCTTGAAGATATACTCTATGTTCGATTAAATTAAAACTTTATCGAAATATATAGAAACACCGAAAATAGCTGCCAAAAAGTTTGGTGGTTATTTTCGTTTTTTGTATCTTTGCAGCATCAATATTAATCGAAACATAATTCGAAATATGGCAAAGATAGGATATGCTAGAGTTTCTACGAAAGACCAAAATTTGGACTTGCAACTAGAAGCACTGAAAGAAGCTGGATGCGAGAAAATTTTCTCGGAAAAGAAATCCGGTCTAAGGGAACGACCTCAGTTAGAAGCCGCTCTTGCATATTTGCGCCCTGGTGATACCTTTGTGGTTTACAAGTTTGACAGAATAGGGCGTTCACTTAAAGATCTGCTAAACATCGTTTCTTCAATTCATGAACGTGGCATCCAACTTCAATCACTCAAAGACAACATCGATACATCAAGCACTTCCGGAAAGTTGATGATGAATATCTTTGCTAGTCTTGCAGAGTTTGAAAGAGATCTCATCGTTGAGAGAACTACCGCAGGGCGAAAAGCTGCATTAGCCAAAGGAAAAAAGTTTGGTAGACCAAAAATCAAGCGACACACTAAAGCCAGGGCTACAGCATCCCTCTACAAAAACGGAATGACTATAGATGAAATACAAAAACAGCTAGGTATTAAATCGAAATCTTCGGTCTATAGATTTCTTCGCATCGAGGGAATTGAACCAACCAGAAAACCATTTGTCAGAAAAAAACAATTTAGACACAGCAACTAAACGAGGCTTACAGGTGGCTGTAGTTAGATATTAACATTTAAAGTAAAACGACAATGAAACAGAATCAAAACAACATAGATTGCGCTCCTACTAAGCAAGAGGAAGGAGTCGCAAAGTGCTTAATACAGATGTGCAAGGACTCCAATGCAGCTATTACTTCCTTTAGTATGGATTGCGAAGATGGCTACAAAGTGACGATTTCTGCTCGCAAGAAGGGAAAGAGGATATATAACGAGTTCTCTCTAGAAGAGTTTGAGACTATCAAGGCAATGGCAGAAGAGAAACTTGCCCAAGCTGAGGACAAACAGAAGCTCCAGGACATCATCGATGTTTGCGAAAGCAATATTGCGGATGCAAAAGAAAATGAGCAGGAGCAAGAGAACCTTGATGATGAAGGGGAAGAATAACTATTAGTAATCTTTGTTAGGTGTTAATTATGGAAAAACATGAAGGTAAGATACAACAAATCACAGAACGTGACAATGTTGGCTTTACAAATAATATAGAATCTCTTATAAGAGTCATTAGAGGAAAGCAA
>OLNF01002338.1_pt1 | contig 15042 bp, 9 predicted proteins | sample 1673061 | NCBI WGS metagenome assembly OLNF01 (sample SAMEA3136751, study PRJEB25190) | human gut metagenome | reverse complement strand
GATGGTTCCTCGGTCTGGAAATGATGGACAAGGTTCCCCATTTCTCTACGTTTGGCTTCTGGAGTGCTGACCAAAAGCGTTTTGTCTACAGTCTGAAAGGAGATATCCATAATGGATATCTCCTTTTACATACGAATGAAATTATGCGGTGATCACAGTGCCTGCCTTGCCCTTAATGGCATCCTTGACATGATCCATGGAGGTGATCAGTACTTTGCCGGCAGGAACCTTCTCCAGATAAGAGATGGCTGCTTCAATCTTGGGAAGCATGGTGCCTTCCTCGAACTGTCCTGCTGCGATCAGATCCTTTGCTTCTGCTACGGTGAGAGTCTCCAGTGCTGTCTGATCCTCCTTACCGAAATTCTTATAAACATAGGGAACTGTGGTCAGGATGATCAGCTCGTCACAGCTTAGGTCGGAAGCAAGCTTACCGGCGATGGCATCCTTCTCGATGACAGCGGAAGCCCCCTTCAGCGCATGCTTCTGCTCGATCACGGGGATTCCGCCGCCGCCACAGGCAATGACTACCTGATCTGCGGCTGCCAGCGCACGGATGGCTTCGATCTCTACGATGTCGATAGGCTTGGGGGCAGCAACAACACGGCGGAAGCCCTTGCCGGGATCTTCCTTGACATAGTTGCCTTTCTTTACTTCAATCTCAGCATCTTCCTTGGACATGTAACGACCGATGACCTTGGTGGGCTCATAGAAAGCCTCATCATAAGGATCTACCGTGACCTGGGTGAGAATGGTGCTGACCGGCTTGGAGATGCCGCGGTCCAGAAGCTCTGCGCGAAGAGAGTTCTGGATATCATAGCCTACATAACCCTGGCTCATAGCGGAGCAGACACACATAGGTGCGGGGGTATAGTCGATGTAAACACGGCGTAACTCGGTCATGGCCTTATGGATCATGCTGACCTGCGGACCGTTACTGTGGGTGATCGTCAGCTGATAATCTGCCTCCACCAGGTCTGCCAGTGCCTTGGCGGTTACTTTTACCGCATCCCACTGCTCGGTAGTGGTATAGCCCAGGGCGTCATGTCCCAGAGATACGACAACTCTTTTTTTGCTCATAAGATTACCTCTCTATATGTATTTTCCTAAGAATTTCTTCGTCAAAAGATGTTATCAGTATAACATATTTTCTCCAGGGTGTATAGCCATTTCTATACAATGAAACCTTCCAGAATAGTAGTCAGCTCCTCTGAGCGGGCTGCCAGTGCGGAAGTGGCTTTGTCCAGATCCTGAATGGCCTGCAGCTGTTTTTCGGCAGCAGTCTGTACATTGGAGGACCCGGCAGCAGTTTCTGCGGATACTGCGGAGATACCGGAGATGGCGGACAGAGTAGTGCTGCGCTGGTGCTCCATTTCCGTCACGCCTGCATTGATCTGCTGCAGGAATTTCAGAAGCTCTGTTACCTTGGAATCTATCTCACGGAAGGAGTCTGTGGTACTGCCAACGGACTGGTTCTGATCCGCTACAATACCTTTGGCCTGTCTGGCAACCTGCGTAGCTTCGTCAGTGGTAATCTCAATCTCTTCGATGATCCGGGAGATCTCACCGGAGGAGTGCAGGGACTGATCCGCCAGCTTCTGGATCTCCTGAGCGACCACTGCGAAGCCTCTTCCGGATTCTCCGGCTCTGGCAGCTTCAATGGAAGCGTTAAGGGACAGAAGGTTGGTCTGCTCGGCAATCTCGTTAATAGCTTCGGTAATGGAACCGATGGCTTTGGATTTCTCGTTCAGCCTGCCGATGGTATCTACGATGTTGGAGGTGATCTGCATGGTGGAAGAGGTATTTTCCTTCAGATGTTCCACGGATTCGATACCGGTATGGATCGCAGCGGTGGTGCCGGTGGCAAGCGCACTGATCTGGTCAGAATGTGAGGATACGCTGCCGATGGTGTCGGACAGAGAGTCCATCTGCTGCAGGCAGTTCTCAGAGCTTTCATCCAGTTTTTCAATACCCTGGCGCATTTCACCTACCTGATTCTGGATATCCCGGGAGGTCGCCAGGAAATGTGAGGAAGCCGCAGACATATCTGTGGCAGCCCGGGATAATTCTTCATTGACATCCTTCAGCCCGGATACAAGCTTCTTCATGTGTGCGATCATATCACAGATACCCTCGGCTAATAGCTGGAATTCGTCATTGCGCTTGGAGTGGACTTCGATCGTCAGATCTCCGGCAGAGACTTTTTTCAGCCGGCGGATAAAATAGTAGATGGAGCCGCCATACTGCCCGGCTAACAGAGACCCCAGTAGGATTGCCACGGCACTTGCTGCAACGACAAGGATCAGAGACACATTTTTAATCTCCGCTGTCTGACCGATGATATTTGCCTGAGGGATCAGGGCACAGATCATGGCATTACGAGCACCGATCTTGGAATAGAGAAAGAGATATTCTGCGCCTGCCTCTTCCACATAGGAGGAGCCGTTCTCTTCCTCAGAGGCAAATGCCTCATCTACATAGGATTTGCCGACAAAGTTATTTTCTGCTGCCGTATCGGAGCTAGAAGAGAGGTATTCGATGCCATCGCAGGTGACAAAGCCTACGAGACTGCCCTCGCCGCCATCCAGGGAGGATAAGGAGGTATCCAGGACACTCGGTTTGAAATCAATGATCAGGATCGCCGGAGCATTGGAGAAATATCTGGCGAGGCGGACACTGTATTTGGAGGAATCCGTGCCAAGCTTTGCATCGACCTCGGACTGGTTGCCAAAAAGGTAATATTTTGCCTTGTCCGCGGATAAGATCTGACCCTGGGAACTTTCAAGGTACGCACTTAAGAGACCGGTCTCCTTCGTTTTCGTGGTAGAGATCGTCTTCTCCTTGTCAGAGAGCACGTAAATATTGGAGAGCAGGGCATCCGTGGTCACAGCTTTGATAAAGGTATCTTCATAGGTGTTTGGAGTATTGTACAAGGTAGTGGCATCGTTATCATACAGACCGTTCAGATACTGCTTCAGGATATCCTCATTCATATATCCCTTGTAGTTGGACTGGACCGTGTCAAAAGAAAGCGTCAGGTACTGATTCATCATGCTGACGGTCTGGTCCACGGAGTCGCGGTAGGTTGAGATGATCTGTGTGGTAGCCTTCTGATAAGATACGAAGCCTAAGACAATGATGAAGACCACAGGGATCAGAAAAGCAAAGATCAGCTTAAAGCGTATCCGCTTCCAAAGAGGGATAGGGTTTTTCTTAGTATTTTTTGTCAAAATAGACACCTCCGATGCAGATTAGTATTGATAGATACATTTTACCAAAAATTTATCTAAATATCTACATCAATATGAAAACGATTTCTTAAATAAGCCTCTTTGTCAGGCAGGACCGCTTTTGCTTTACATAATATGTTACAAAGTAATATAATGATACCAGGGTCAAAAGGTCTAAGCCCACATGAGCTTGCTCATAAGTGGGTGAAAGATCTTGGGTAGGGTTTTGGGAGTGCACAGCACGAAATAATGGCAGGAAGGAAACAGGGATCGATATGCAGAAAAAAGAACGTATGGCAAATCTGGAAGTACTGCGCTGTGTGGCAATGATGATGGTCGTGGTGCTGCACTATCTGGGCAAGGGAGGACTGCTGCCGGATCTGACGGCGCCTTTATCAGTGCAGGATATGGCAGCCTGGCTGTTGGAAGCATTCTGTATCGTAGCCGTGAATGTGTATATGATGATCAGTGGATACTTTTTATGCGAAAGCTCTTTTAAACTGAGCAGGCTGCTTACGTTGTGGCTGCAGCTGTGGCTGTATTCTGTGGGCATCGGTGTGCTGGCGGTGGTGACAGGGATCGTTCCCGCGGCGGAAGTGAGTACGCATTATTATCTGACATTATTGTTCCCGGTGACCATGGGGCATTACTGGTTCCTGACAGCGTATGTATTTTTATATATCCTGTTACCCTTCGTGGGAATCGGGCTCAGACGGATGACGAAGCAGCAGTTTCAGGTGGCCCTGGTGCTGTTATTTGCTGCATTTTGTCTGATAAAATCCATTCTGCCCTTCCGGTTGGAGGAGGATGGCAAGGGCTATGACTGCATCTGGTATCTGTGCGTGTTTTGTGCAGCCGCTTATCTTCGCAGATTCGGAATTCCTTTTTTACAGAAAAAATCCCGGGCGCTGCTGCTGTATCTGATCGGCGTCATCGGAACTTTCGGAGAGGCAATGCTGCTGCATTTATTTTATCAGCGCACCGGCAGCCTGGAACTGATTCTGAAGATTCCTTATGAATATAATCATATATTCCCGTTCTTAGCTTCCGTTGGGCTGTTTTGCCTGTTCCTGGACAGTGATATCCGGGGGAAGATCGGCAGCGTGGCGGTGAAGATCGCACCCTATACGTTAGGGGTGTATCTGTTGCATGAGAACCTTGGGGTGCGTTATGCATGGCAGAAGTGGCTGGGCTCGGATCGCATAGACGGTGCCGTATCGTTGCTTTTATGGACTGTCATCGCAGTGATCGTGGTATTTGTATTGGGAATTCTGGTAGATGTTATCCGCAAAAATATCTGTGGCGGATTGCATAAGATATTCCTGCACATTCGTCCTTATCGTGTGCTTACGGAAAAAATCCAGGCAGTAGATAATATGTTCAAAAGAGAGGTATCATAGTGACAGATAACGTAAAAAATAAAATAGCGGGAACCGGCGGTCAGAGTCATAGGCGATTCTGGGAGTTCGTATTCGTGGCTGTTCTGGTACTGTATCCCCTGCGGCATATTGCCTGGGGGCTGGATCTGTGGGATACCGGCTACGGCTATGCGAATTTTGAATATATGGGAACCAGGCATATGGATCCCATGTGGTTGTTTTCCACTTATCTGACCACTGTCATCGGACATTGCCTTAGTCTGCTGCCCGGAGCAAAGACGTTGATCGGCATGAATTTTTACACGGGCTTAAGTATCAGCCTGCTGGCGGTTCTGGGCTATTATTTTTGTACAAAAGTGCTGAAGATACCAGCCGGGCTTGCCTTTTTGGGCGAATTTACAGCAGTAAGCTTTTGCTGGTGCCCTACGGGATCTTTTTATAATTATGTGACCTATATATTTTTCCTGATCTCCGTGATCTGTCTGTATCTGGGACTGTCCCGGGGAAAAGGAGGTTTACTGTTTGCCGCAGGGGTGGCACTGGGCTGTAACGTGCTGGCAAGGTTTTCCAATCTGCCGGAAGCGGCGATGATCGTAGGTGTGTGGGCATATGGAATCATCTGCTGGCTGGAAGAGCAAAAAAGCATTGCGCAGGATTGTGTTGACGTTGCGGGAAATGCGGAAACGGAAAATAAGGAAACACGAAAAAAGGCAGCAGGCAGGAGGCTTCGTAAGAAGCTGTTGCAGGATACCGGTATGTGCCTGGCGGGGTATCTTACTGCACTGCTGGTATTATTCGGTTACATTCAGATCCGCTATGGCATGGATGAGTATGTAAGAGGCATTCAGAGGCTGTTTTCCATGACGGAGGTAGCAACGGATTATACCGCCGCATCCATGATCCTGGGGATGTTCGACTGGTATCTCCAGAATCTGTACTGGGAGCTTAGGATGTGCGTCTTCCTGATCGTGGGAATGATAGCGGTGGGATTCTTGGAATTCGCCGCAACTAGTGTAAGAGACTCTTATGCAGGGAAAGACACGATAAAAAAGGCGCTGCGGATCCTGGAATGGGTCGTAAGTGCGGTACTTGCTGTGATCATGGTATTCTGGCTGTACCGGCAGGGGTTCTGCGCTAGGGAATATACGAACTACGGCGCTATTATCTGGCCCGGTGTAACGTTTTTAACGCTGACGCTCCTGGTGACGCTGTGGCGGATATTCATGCCTTCCGCACCGGGGGAGGAAAAGCTGCTCAGCGGACTGATCTTCCTGATTGTACTGATCACTTCTCTTGGAAGTAACAATAAGCTTTATCCCAGCATGAATAATCTGTTCCTGGCATTACCTTATATGTATTGGCAGTTTTACCGGTTCTGCAAATATGCCGGAAGCTTCCGATGGAAGCGGATGACCATATCCCCGATTCCTGCAAAATGTCTCTTTGGTGGTTTTTTTCTGTTATTTTTTATCCAGGTGGGACTGTTTGGCAGAAGCTTTGTATTTGCCGAAGGCACCGGTGTACAGGAGATCAATGCGCAGGTGACCAATAACGAGACTTTGAAGGGTGTGTGGATGAGTGAGGAACGCGCCGGATGGATGCAGGAGATCTCAGAGTATGTAAATACCGGAGGACTTGCGGGAAAGGATGTGCTGCTCTACGGTCAGATCCCGGCATTGTCCTATTATCTGCAGATGCCTGCGGCATTCAATCCCTGGCCGGATCTGGATTCCTATCAGATCGCACAGCTGGAAGAGGATATGCATAAGATGCAGGAACGGATGGATATGGATGCGACTTACCGTCCGGTGGTACTGTTAGAGAAAAAATATGCTGTGTATCTGGAAGCGGGAGAGAATGTTCTGGAAGCATTACAGCCCACGGAAAAAGAACGGAGTCTCATCGTGGATAATGCCAAACTTTTGTTGATCGGTGAGTTCATGGATGCATATGGATACGAGAAAACCTTTGAAAATGAGAAATTTGTGATTTTTGAATAAAAACAGAAAACAGATCCCCGGGAGATTTTCATCTTCCGGGGATTTTGAAGTTTGAATTCAATGTCTTATAACAGCTGTAAGCCGTTCTCCTTTGCAATCTCCATAACTTCATCGGACCACAGAGAACACTGTACTTCGCCGATATGAGCTTTTCTTAAGAAGAACATACAGATACGGGACTGGCCGATACCACCGCCGATGGTAAGAGGAAGCTCACCGTTAATGACTGCCTTGTGGTAAGGAAGTTCAGCACGCTCGGGGCAGCCTGCCTTCTGTAACTGGTCTAACAGAGCCTTTTTGTCTACACGGATACCCATGCTGGACAGCTCCAGAGCGATATCCAGGACCGGATAATATACCACGATATCCGCATTCAGGGACCAGTCATCGTAGTCCGGGGCACGACCATCGTGAGGCTTACCGTTCTCTAGGGTCTCGCCGATCTGCATGATGCAGACAGCACCCTTAGCCTTGGCAATGTAGTATTCGCGTTCCTTCGGAGAATAATCAGGGAACATTTCCTCCAGTTCACTGGTAGTTACGAAGAAGATGTCGTGAGGAAGGATCTCCTCAATGTAATCGTAATGGATGGACATATATTTCTCCGTCTTGCGCAGAACTTTGTATACGATGCGGACGTTCTCCTTCAGAGTTTCAAGATTCCGTTCATCCCTGGTGATGATCTTCTCCCAGTCCCATTGATCTACATAGATAGAGTGGATGTTGTCGGTGGTCTCATCCTGGCGGATGGCACTCATGTCGGTGTAGAGCCCCTCACCGGGTTTGAAACCATACTTCTGCAGGGCATAGCGCTTCCATTTGGCCAGAGACTGTACGATCTCTGCTTCACGGTCTCCCTGTGCAGCAATATGGAAATTTACAGGACGCTCCACACCGTTTAAGTTATCGTTCAGTCCGGATGTGGGATCCACAAATAAAGGAGCTGATACGCGCAGCAGGTGCAGGCGCTCTGCTAACAATCCCTGGAAAAAGTCCTTCACTGTCTTAATGGCAACCTGTGTCTCGTACAGGTTCAGCTGAGACTTATAATTTTTAGGTATGACAATATCTGACATACTGACCTCTCATTCTGCCGCCTGGCGGCTTGTGTTACAAAATACTCCTATATTATTTAACTGCGAAACGCATGATTTTGCAAGCCTTTTTTCGGAAAAAATAACCACTTGCAAAAATCGAACGTATGTGCTAATTTAGATACATGGCAGAACAAATGTTCTGATTTTGAAAATTTCCGGTAAGAGGCGGTGATAACTTGGAATATCTTATACAAAATGGGGAATTGTCCATCATGCAGAAGCTGGAGATCCTGACGGATGCAGCTCGTTTTGATGTAGCATGTACGTCCAGCGGTGTGGAGCGTAAGGGAGATGGGAAGCATATGGGGAACTGTGCGAAGGCAGGGATCTGTCACAGCTTTTCTTCCGACGGCAGATGTATTTCTTTACTTAAGATATTGATGACCAATGAATGTATCTTCGATTGCAAATATTGCCTGAACCGGAAGTCCAACGATGTCCCCAGAGCCACTTTTACCCCGGAGGAGATCTGTACACTGACCATGGAGTTCTACCGACGGAATTATATCGAGGGACTGTTCTTAAGCTCCGGCATTGTACAGGATCCTACGTTTACCATGGAATTATTATACCGAACCATTTGGCTGCTTCGGAATCACTACCATTTTAATGGCTATGTCCATGTGAAGGCGATTCCCGGGGCAGATCCGGAGCTGGTGCAGCGGATGGGATACCTGGCAGACCGTATGAGCGTGAACCTGGAACTCCCTACAGCGGAGGGACTTCGGACACTGGCACCGAATAAGCACCGGAAGAATATTCTGACCCCCATGCGGCAGATCCAGAACGGCATCCATGCGAATAAGGAGGAACTGATCCTGTACCGTAAGAGTCCCCACTTTGTATCCGGTGGACAGTCTACCCAGATGATCATTGGTGCGACGCCGGAGACGGATTATCAGATTTTAAATGTGGCGGAGAGCCTGTATCAGAAGTTTGAGTTAAAGAGAGTCTTCTATTCTGCGTTTGTAAAAGTCAACGAGGACAAAAGCCTGCCGGCGCTTCCGGGAGGACCACCGCTTCTGCGGGAACACCGGCTGTACCAGGCGGACTGGCTGCTCCGGTTTTATGGATTTCGGGCAGAGGAACTATTGGATGAGAGAAGACCGTATTTTAATGTCATGTTAGATCCCAAGGAGGACTGGGCAGTGCGGCATCTGGAATGTTTTCCGATGGAGATCAACAGAGCACCTTATGGGGATCTGCTTCGGGTGCCGGGGATCGGCGTGAAGAGCGCCAGGCGGATCCTTGCTGCCAGGCGGAGTACGAAGCTGACTTTTCAGGATCTGAAGAAGTTAGGAGTGGTATTAAAGCGGGCAGTGTATTTTATTACCTGTAGCGGCAGGATGATGTATCCTACGAAGCTGGAGGAGGATTATATCGTGCGGAATCTGACGGATCCGAAGGACCGGATCCGGTTCGGAAGCGACGGTATGAGTTACCGGCAGATGACTTTATTTGATGATGGGATGTTCCCGAATGGGGTACGGCAGGAGGAGAAACGGATCATATGAAGATTTATCACTGTGAGGATTCGCTGGAGGGAATCTTCACCGCTATTTATAATACTTATGAAGATCACTGTATCATCCGGGATACTATGGTCACCACCATCGAGGAGAACCTGCTGTTCTCGGAGTCGGTGGAGGTCATACCGGATCCGGAGAAGACGATCAAGGTGATCCGTACGTTAAAGCGCAGATTCGGGGAAGCAGATTATGAGACCCTGTGTCTGGCACTGGCATCGCCGAAGCCGGAGAAGGCACAGGCGGTATACCGGACCATTGCGAAGGGACTGGCTGAGAAGTGTACGGCGGGGCATCTTATGGATGCCATTGCAGACACCTATGTGAACCAGACCTTCAGCCTGGCAAGGGCAGCCGGGAATGAGTATCATCATCTGAAGGGGTTTGCCCGGTTTGAGGAACTGGAGAATACGATCCTCTACTCGAAGATCGCACCGAAGAACAATATCCTGACCTTTTTAATGGTACATTTCGCTGACCGTTTTCCCATGGAAGATTTTCTGCTGTTTGATGCGGGTCGATATCTGTTCGGGGTACATCCCGCCGGGAGACCATGGTATACACTGCAGGGGAAGGATGCCTGGGAGAGAGTACAGTCTGAGACGGAGAAGCTGTCCACGGCGGAGCTGCATTACCGGGAACTTTTCCGCTCCTTTTGTCATACAATAGCTATAAAAGAGCGGGAAAACAGGGAATTACAACGAAATATGCTGCCCCTCAGGTTCCAAGAATATATGGTGGAATTTCAGTAGATTTCGCCAAATTGGGATTTATATTTTACCGCGGTAACGCAACAAATATACAAAACGCCGAAAAGGTTTTCCATACGGCGAACATATATTGTGAAAATGATAACAGAGTGGTAAAAATGCCCAAAATGTGCGTTTTCTGGAAGAAAAAAACCGCTTTACATTTGGGGATGGTTGGCTATAATAGTAATGATTTCAGATGTGAGGGGAAAGTACCTGGTGTATTATTTTACTTACGATCGAACTTACTATTGAAAGGAAGGAACAAGAAATGTTAAAGACGATCCGTTTGACACCTGAAGACGTGAAGCATTTTGTTGATGTAGCTTCAAAGTGTGATTTTGATATTGATATATGCTATAACAGATACGTAGTCGATGCCAAGTCATTCCTTGGAGTGTATGGATTGGATTTCACGAAGCCATTGTCTGTATCTTATGACGGCTACAATGATAAATTCGAAGAGCTGTTGAGACAGTATGCGATCGCGTGCTAAAACATCTTGTGATAACAGAATGTGATTTGACTCCCCAGGTAAGATAGAGTACTATTTACCTGGGGAGTTTTCGTATACTGGGCATGTGAGAGTGTGCAGCCCGGAACAAGCCGCAGGCATGCGGTTATGATAGGAATTTGTCTAGGGAGGTGAAGCCGCATGGCAGGAGAAGTCAGAATATCGGTCCGTAATCTGGTGGAGTTCATTCTGCGCAGTGGCGACATCGATGACAGGAGACAAGGATCACCCGAGAATGCAATGCAGGAGGGCAGCCGGATCCACCGCATGATCCAACGCCGCATGGGCGCGGAGTATCAGGCGGAAGTGGCACTGAAATACACCCATCCCACGGAGAACTATGTCATCATCGTGGAGGGACGGGCGGACGGTATCATTGAACAGAACGGAGAGACCACCATCGACGAGATCAAGGGAACCTACAGAGATCTGGCGAAGCTGAAGGCACCGCTACCCCTGCACATTGCGCAGGCAAAGTGCTATGCCTATATGTACAGTCTGCAGAAGGAGCTGCCTTATATCCGTGTACGTCTGACTTATTGTAATATAGAGACGGAAGATATCCGTTATTTTTATGAAGATTATGAATTCGCGAAGCTGGAGGCATGGTTTCAGCAATTGATCGGTGATTACCGTAAATGGGCGGATTATACCTGGCAGTGGAGAGAGCTTAGACAGCAGTCCATTGCCGGACTGCAATTCCCCTTTGATTATCGGGACGGACAAAAGGAACTGGTCAGTTATGTGTACCAGACCATTTATCATAAGAGAAAACTGTTTCTGGAAGCGCCTACCGGAGTGGGCAAGACCATATCCACCATATTTCCTGCGGTGAAGGCGATGGGGAAGGACATGGGAGACAAGCTGTTCTATCTGACAGCCAAGACCATCACCCGTACGGTGGCGGAGGACACTTTTTCTCTGCTGCGGGAGAAGGGACTGCGATTCAAAAGTATTATTCTGACAGCGAAAGAGAAGATCTGTTTTCAGGAACGTACCGAATGTAATCCGGAGCAGTGCCCTTATGCCAAAGGACATTTTGACCGGATCAATGATGCCATCTATGATCTGTTGACCCGGGAAGAGAGTTTTACCAGAAGCAAAATAGAAGAGTATGCCCTGAAACATCAGGTATGCCCTTTTGAATTCGGACTGGATTTAAGTCTGTTCGCAGATGGGATTATCGGAGATTATAATTACCTCTTTGATCCCCATGTGTATCTGAAGAGATTTTTCGGGGACGGCAGCCAGGGGAATTATGTCTTTCTGATCGACGAGGCACATAATCTCTTAGAGCGGGGCAGAGAGATGTACAGCGCACCTCTGCGGAAGGAAGACCTGTTGGAACTGAAGCGGGAGATAAAACAGACAATCATGTCGGAAATGGAAGAGGCAGCATTTAAAAAACGCGATAAAAACGAGATTTCCGGACAAATGACATTAGAAATGACAGATGCGTCAAAACAACTGCCACAGGTTAGTATCCCGGAGGAGAGCGATGGAACAGATTCTCTGTATATCAAGGGGCATAAGCTGAAGAAATCCGATGGAAAAAGCACCTTTGTGCGGGAAGGCTATGCGGAACGGATCAGCCAGATGCTGGAGAAGTGCAACGCCCAGCTGTTGTCCATGAAGCGGGATTGTGATGGCTACCGGCTGGTGGATGACATAGACATGTTGGTACAGCCTCTGACCAGACTTCACGGCATCATCAGCGATTATCTGGAGGAGCAGGAGAAGGTCAGTCTGGAGGTGCGGGAGAACCTGCTGGACTTCTACTTCAAGCTCAGCCATTTCCTGGATATTTATGAAAGACAGGACGAAAACTATGTGAAATATACCAGAATGTGTGAGGATGGAAGCTTTGAGCTGAAGCTGTTCTGTGTGAATCCCAGGGAAAATCTGAAGGAATGCATGCTCAGGGGACGCAGTACGATCCTGTTTTCTGCCACATTTCTGCCGATCCAGTATTACAAGAATCTGCTGGGTGGCGAGAAGGAAGACTATGAGGTATATGCGCACTCAGTATTCGATCCCGAGAAGCGCACAATACTGATCGCTGGGGATGTGACCAGCAAGTTCACCCGCAGATCCCGGGAGGAGTACTACAATATTGCCCGCTATATTCATGAAGTCGTGAAGAACCGGCATGGCAATTACATGGTGTTTTTCCCGTCTTATTCCTTTATGGAGCATATTTATGAGATTTATAAGCAGTATTTTATGACAGAAGAAGAGGAATGTCTGGTACAGCAGGAATCCATGAATGAGAAAGAGAGGGAATACTTCCTGAACCGCTTCCGGGGCAATGAGGACTGCGACCTGCAGAGCCTTATCGGAATGGAGATCGAGGAGGAAGAGGAACAGACACTGATCGGGTTCTGCGTGCTGGGAGGTATCTTCGGAGAGGGGATCGACCTGAAAAAGGACAGCCTCATCGGTGTGATCGTAGTAGGAACCGGACTGCCACAGGTAGGCTGTGAACGGGAAATCCTCAAGGACTATTTTGATGACAATGGGGAAAACGGCTTTGATTATTCCTACCGTTATCCCGGAATGAATAAAGTCCTGCAGGCGGCGGGACGTGTCATCCGGACCGCGGAAGATGTGGGGATTATCGTCCTGCTGGATGAGCGTTTCAGGCAGTATTCTTATCGCAGAATGTTCCCCAGGGAGTGGGAACAGGTAGTGCCTGTGACAGTGGATACGGTGGCTAAAAAGGTGGAGCGATTTTGGGACGCCTGGTTGTGGCAGCAACGATGACATTCGATATGATAACAGAGTTGATATACAACATGACAATCCACATAACCACATATGACACGTGTGTATATGTGGATAACTCGGTGGATTTTGTGGATTATTTGAGATTTTTCATAAAAAAAACGACAGATGGATCAAAAATGATGTATAATAGCAAAAGAATGGATGTGGACAAATAAATACAAGCAGTACTGAACCAGTCAATGGAAAAGTCTTACGAGTACAAAGTATGAAATTAAGACAACATGAAATTAAGGCAGAAAGGAATGGTGACTAATATGTGGGCTTATGAAAGTGTTTTTTATCAGATCTATCCTATGGGATTCTGCGGAGTTCCTTTTGAAAATGATGGAATACAGAGACATGAGATCAAGCGTGTGGAGGAGTGGATCCCCCATATGCAGAAGCTGGGAGTGAATGCCGTTTATTTCTCTCCGGTATTTGAATCGGATACCCATGGTTACAATACCAGGGATTACCGCAAAATTGATGTAAGGCTGGGAACCAATGAAGATTTTAAGGAAGTATGTGACGCACTGCATGCGGCAGGAATCCGGGTTGTGTTAGACGGTGTGTTCAATCATGTGGGCAGAGGTTTTGCACAGTTTCAGGATGTGATTAAAAACCGCGAGAACTCTCCTTATGTGAACTGGTTCTACCGTATTGATTTCGGCGGCAATTCCAACTATAATGACGGACTGTGGTATGAGGGCTGGGAAGGCTGCTTTGATCTGGTGAAGCTGAACCTGCAGAACCCGGAGGTAGTGAACTACCTGTTAGACAGCGTGAAGGGCTGGATCGATGAATTCGGTATCGACGGTCTGCGTCTGGATGTGGCATACAGCCTGGATGAGAATTTTGTCAGAAGACTGCGGGAAGTGACCGGTGCCTACAAGCAGGATTTCTTCTTATTAGGCGAGATGCTTCACGGAGATTATAATCGCCTGATGAATGATCAGATGTTACATTCCGCGACGAACTACGAGTGCTATAAGGGACTTTACAGCAGCTTCAACAGCATGAATATGTTCGAGATCGTGCATTCCCTGCTGCGCCAGTTCGGACCGGAGAACTGGACACTATATAAGGGAAAGCACCTGTTGTCCTTCTTGGATAACCATGATGTCAACCGGATCGGAAGTCTGCTCAAACAGCGTGAGAACTTAAAGAATGCCTATACGCTGCTTTACATGATGCCGGGAATCCCGTCCATTTATTACGGAAGTGAGTGGGGGATTGAAGGAGTGAAAGGTCAGGGAATGGATGCTGACCTGCCGCTTCGACCAAAGCTGGACTTAGAGGAAATGTGCGCCCAAGAAACGGATCTTCCGGCTCATATCCGGGAACTGGCAAAGATTCGCAAAGAGTCCGATGCGGTAAAATATGGGGCATATGATGAGGTATTAGTCCGCAATGAACAGTTTGTCTTTGCAAGACGAAGCGGCGAACAGTACAAACTCATAGCATTCAACTTAACAGATCATGCAGAGACACTTTATTTTTCTTATCAGGGAAAAGAATATGAGGTCTTGCTGGAAGCATATACGTCTAAAATCATGGAGTAACAGAGCAATCGAACAGAAGGTAAAGGGGACAGCGAATGAAAATAGAAAGATTTATAGAACAGGCAAGAGAAGAACTGATCACGGATATCGTGCTATCGGATGAATTTATGAACCGGATGCAGGAGAATTTTCTGCCGATTGAGCGGCTGATGTCATACTATCGCTGTGCGATCATGGAGATTGAGACGAAATTCAGAGTGCTGAGTGAGCAGTTTTCTCTGA
>OLNF01002329.1_pt1 | contig 15095 bp, 12 predicted proteins | sample 1673061 | NCBI WGS metagenome assembly OLNF01 (sample SAMEA3136751, study PRJEB25190) | human gut metagenome | reverse complement strand
GCTCGCCCTCGGCGCGGATGACGCCGTCCACCTCGCGGCGGGCCTTCTCCACCATTTCCTCGATGTGTGTGGGGTGGATGCGGCCGTCGGCAATAAGCTTTTCCAGGGCCAGCCGCGCGATCTCGCGGCGGACCGGCTCGAAGCAGGAGACGGTGATGGCCTCCGGCGTGTCGTCGATGATCAGATCCGCGCCGGTAAGCGTCTCCAGCGTGCGGATGTTGCGGCCCTCGCGGCCAATGATGCGGCCCTTCATCTCGTCATTGGGCAGCGGCACCACGCTGACGGTGATCTCGGCCACGTGGTCGGCGGCGCAGCGCTGGATGGCGGTGGCCACGATCTCGCGGGCACGCTGGTCGGCCTCGTCCTTGGCGCGGGCCTCAATCTCCTTGATCTTCAGCGCCGTTTCGTGGGTGACCTCGGACTCCACCTGGGCGATCAGGTAATCCTTAGCCTGATCCGCCGTGAATCCGGAGATACGCTCCAGCATCTCCGTCTGGCTGCGCTTGATGAGTTTGATCTCCTCCTGCTCCTTGTCCAGAGCAGCGTGCTTCTGGGCCAGAGCCTCCTCTTTCTTCTCGATCATCTCGGTCTTGTGATCGAGGTTCTCTTCCTTCTGCTGCAGGCGGCGTTCCTGCTTCTGCTGTTCGGCACGGCGTTCCTTGACTTCCTTCTCGTACTCGCTGCGGTTCTTCAAAATCTCTTCTTTTGCTTCAAGGAGTGCTTCTCTCTTTTTGTTTTCAGAGCTCTTGATGGCCTCGTTGACGATACGCAGAGCTTCCTGCTCGGCGTCTTCGATCTTGCGCTGGTCGTTCTTTTCCTTGCGGCGGCGGATAAGCGTGCAGGCCGCAAAGCCCAGAACGAGGGCGACAGCGAACGAGAGGATGGCCACGATCCAGCCAGTTGTGGTCATGGTACATTCCTCCTATGTTGTTATTGGGTTTTTGCGTCGGCACAAAATATGGTGCCGGATGACAACCGGGGCGGAAAGGCTCCTATGCCCCGATAATGATCCTTTACTATATTAAACATATTATGGTCAACTGTCAAGGGCAAAGTAAACTTTTCTTTTGTCGTTTTTCAGGCAGGGCACCGTATCTGTTGGGTCACTGAATGAAATCGGCGTAAGCGTAACCCAGACGGCCTTGGTAACCCACCGTATACCATTCCTGGTAGCGACCGTAGACAGTGAGCTTTGCACCGTTGGGCAAGAGTGTGACTACCTCGGCCCGGGCGCCAGGGGCCGCACGAAGGTTCAGCGGACCTCCGCCCGGCGTCTGCACCGTGCCCTGCCAGGGTGTTATGGGTGTGACGAAAGGCAGGCCGAAGTACTCTGTCAGCGACAGCACCAAATTGGCGGCAATGGCCTGGATATTGCCCTCGATCCAACGGGCATCAGCGGTGTTGTCGTGGTAGCCCAGCTCCAGCAGTACGGAGGGCATATAGGGCTGGCGGACCTCGCCCAGCGTGGTGGTGGCACGGGCATAGACCTTGTCCGGCAACGGATAGATGTCTTTTAAGTTTTTTACAAAAATGTCCGCCGCGCGGCGGCCATTAGCACTGGTGGGATAGTAAAAAGCGATGACACCGCGGACGGCGCCCTCCTTGGTACCATCGGTGCTGCCGTTGGAGTGAAGCGCCAAATAAAAATCGTAACTTCCAGAATTTGCCAGGCGGATGGAGCTGGCGGCGGTCATGTCGGGGGTGTTGCGGGTAAAACGGATGGTGTTGGCCAAAAGATAGGGCTCCATGGCGTCGGCAATCAGGTTCATAAAGTACTCTTCTGAGCCGTTTCCGGTGATATATGGGTTATATTCCTGGGTAGATGGACTTAAAAAGATACGCGGCATAGCAGTTCCTCCTATACTTGTTCTGTGCATTTTACTATACTTTGTCTGTACTTCAGCGATACTTTATTTATACATCGTATGGAAATATGCTTGTCTTTGTGCTATACTTGGAAGAAATTTTCCTGTACAAAAGGAGTAACCGCCATGAAAGCTGCCAGACCGTATCCCATCGTCACCATCACCCCCAAGGGGGAGCGCGCCATCGTGGACGGACACCCGTGGGTCTATGAGGGCGAGGTGGTGTCGGTCAGCGGCACGCCGGAGGACGGCGGCCTGGTGGACGTGGTGTCGAAAAAGGGCAGCTGGCTGGGCTGCGGGTTCTATAACAGCGCGTCCAAAATACGGGTGCGGCTGGTGACGCGGAACGCCAACGACGACCCGGCGGGGGATGCCTTCTGGGAACGGCGGCTGCGCTACGCCTGGGACTACCGCAAAACGGTGATGGGCGAGGCGGACAGCCGGTGCTGCCGCATCATCTTCGGGGAGGCGGACGGCTTTCCGGGGCTGACGGTGGACCGGTTCGAGCGCGTGCTGGTGGCCCAGGTGCTGAGCCTGGGCATGGAGCGTATCAAGGAACGGGTGCTGCCGCTGCTGGTACGCATCCTGCGGGAGGACGGGCAGGTCATCCGGGGCGTGTACGAGCGCAACGACGCCGCCCTCCGGACGCTGGAGGGCATGGCGCAGGGCAAGGGCTGGCTGGTGCTGCCCGGCGAGGCCGCGCCGGAGGGCACCGCCGAGGACATCACGGAGAACGGCATACGGTACACGGTGGACTTTGAGAACGGGCAGAAGACCGGCTTCTTCCTGGACCAGAAGTACAACCGGCTGGCGGTGGCAAAGCTGGCGAAGGGAAAGACGGTGCTGGACTGCTTCACCCACACCGGCTCCTTCGCCCTGAACGCCGCAAAGGGCGGGGCGAAGCGCGTGACCGCCGTGGACGTGTCGCAGTTCGCCGTGGACTGCGCGGCGGAGAACGCGCGGAAAAACGGGCTGGACGGCGTGATGGACTGCGTGTGCGCCAACGTGTTCGACCTGCTGCCGCAGCTGGCGGAGCAGCCCCGGACGTATGACTTCATCATTCTCGACCCCCCGGCATTCACCAAGAGCCGCAGGACCATACACAATGCCATGACGGGGTATAAGGAGATCAATTACCGCGCCATGAAGCTGCTGCCCCGGGGCGGGTATCTGGCTACCTGCTCGTGCAGCCACTTCGCATCGGAGGAGCTGTTCGTGAAGATGCTGCGGGACGCCGCCCGGGACGCGGGCGTGCAGCTGCGGCAGATCGAGGCGCGGCAGCAGTGCGCCGACCACCCCATCCTGTGGGGCGTGGACGAGACGAACTACCTGAAATTCTTCCTGTTTCAGGTGGTGTAAGGGCAGCAGCAAAGCAGCAGCGTGACCGGCGGTCACGCTGCTGCTTTGTTGTCTTGTCAGGCGGCGGGGTCCTGAGGCTCCGCGGTGTCCTCCTCCCCTGCCTGCGGCAGGGCGGCATCGGGCGCAGCCGGCGCGGCCGCGCCGGTGCGGGTGACGCTGTCGGCGGTGAGGATGACGCCCTCGCCCTCGGCGTAGCGGACGGTGACGCTGTCGCCCACGTTGTAGATGACGGTCTCCGGCGCCGCGGCGGCAGAGATGACATAGTAGGCGTCGCCGGTGTTCAGGCGCAGGTAATACAGGGTGTTGCCGTCCACCACGGCGGAGCGAATATCTTCAATAACGCCGGTGATCTCGCCCTGCCCCGTGACGGGCAGCTGGGCATCATCGCCGGAGACAAGGCCCTTCTCCGCCAGAATGCGGCGGTAATTGGCCTCGCACTCCGCCACGGTGTCGCCGGTTGCCACGATCTGGTACTGGCTGACGTTGACCATGGCGTACATCTTCACCAGCTGGGCCGCGTCCTTCAGGGCCATGAAGTACGTGGGCTGGTCGGAGATGTTCAGCAGCAGAGGGAACGTAGCGGTGTACTTCATCTGCTGGACCTGGCCCTGGGCGCTGTCCATGGCGGAATACTCCTTGGCGCCGGCCACCAGATAGAAGCGGGTGTCCTTGGTGCGCTGGTTGGACAGGATGAAGCCGATGTTGGACTCGTCGGACACCACAGAGGTGACGCCGGTATACATATACACATCGTCGCCGATGGCGATGTAGTTATAGCCCTCGGTGGTGACGGTGACATCGCGCTGACCGAACAGGGAATTGATAAAGCCGTTGATATACGCGCCGTGGTAGTCATACTGCTGCATGATGAGGTCGGCGGTGTAGACGTGGTCCACCCAGTTGGGGACGCTGCCCGTCTCGTAGTAGGTGCTCTCGCCGGTGACGGCGTTCACCAGCACCGCGCCGATAATGTCGCGGCCGCCGAACAGGCCGATGGTGTGGCTGACACGGGGGCAGACCCACCAGGGATCGCCGTTTTCGTCGATCTCAAAGGCGGGATCGTCGAACATGAAGGTGGGATAGCGGAGCCGCAGGTGGCGGTTCAGGTTGCGGCCGAAGTGCTCGGCGGTGGTGTAGCGGATCCCCTCGTCCAGACGCACCACCTCCACGTTCTGGGTGACCATGTCGATGATGAGATAGGCGGGCAGGCCCTGGGAACGGTTGTTCAGCCACTTGATGAGGTCGCCGTAGCGCAGGGGCGTCACGCGGACGGGGCGGCCCTGATAGTTGATCTGCGTGTAGTCGTCGGCCACCTCGAACTGGGACACCATGTCCGCCAGCTCGCCCAGCTTGCGGTTGCCCAGCTTCATGGCGGACTCAGCGTCCAGCATGGGGATCTGGTCGTAGCTGATCTCCTCCACCTCGGCGGCAAAGTCGCCGTCCTGAACGGTCAGCAGATCGCGGTAGTCCTTGGCGCGGAACAGCTGCCAGCCCAGCACCGCGCCTACCAGCGCGGTGGCCGCCAGCGCTGCGGCGACGATGAGGGGGACGGTACACTGCTTCTTCAGGAAGTCGAAGTAGCCCTTGGCGCCGGCGCCCTGAAAGCCGGAGGTCAGGACGGCGCAGACGCCGTACACCGCGCAGCACAGCAGCACGAAGATGTAGAATTCCTCGCTTTTGAGGTTGATGGGCGGCAGCACCACATAGTAGTAGATGGCGGCGAATACCAGCGTCACCGCCAGATTCAGCAGTGTGCGGCCCAGAGGTGTGCCCACGGGCTTGTGCTCCCTTTTGGGGCGGGGCTGGCGGGCAAAGCCCTGAAAATTGGGGTCGTTCCAGTTTGTGTTCATAGGCAGTTCCTTTCTGTGTTTTGGCACTTTAAGGATATTATACCCGATGGAGGGGGTTTTGTATAGGGGGTGGGGATGTTTCGCGTCCGCGGGAGCGCAAACGAAATCCCCCCCATTTTGACAACCAGCCGTATAAAACGTCAGAAAAATCACCCTGCGTATCATTACGCAGGGTGATTTTTTTATGACAGGCAGGTACACCTGCCAACCGTACACCGTCACTCAGGCCAAGATGTCCGTCAGGTCCTTCAGTCCCATGGACCGGGCAATGACCAGCACATGGTCGCCCTCCTCAATGGTGGTCATGCCGCTGGGGATCATGGTGACGCCGCCGCGGACAATGGCTGCCAGCAGCACGCCGCTGCGCAGCTGCAGATCCTTCAGGGGCACATGCAGCAGGCGGTTGGAGGTGCCTCTGGCCAGAAACTCCAGAGCCTCCACCTGGCCGCCCAGCAGCTTGTACAGCGACTCCACGGCCATGCCCTCGGAATTGGCCAGGGCGCGGACGTAGCGGGTGATCTGGTTGGCGATAATGTCCTTGGGGCTGATGATGCTGCCAAGGCCAGTGTCCTGCACCAGCTCGATGTAGTTGGGGCGGGTCATCTTGGCCAGCACCTTGCGGACTCCGGCGCGGCGGGCCGACATGGCCATCAGCAGGTTCTCCTCGTCGCGGCCGGTCAGAGACACGAAGCCGTCGGCGCCGAAGATATTCTCCGCCTGAATGAGGTCGTTGTCCGTGCCATCGCCCTCGATGATCATGGTCCCCGGCAGGTGCTGGGACAGGAACAGGCACTTGTCGTGATCCTGCTCTACGATGCGGACGTGGGTATTGGTGCGGGCCAGCTCCCACGTCAGGTACATGCTGATGCGGCTGCCGCCCAGCAGGGCCACGTTCTTCACCCGATGGAGGGGGCGTCCCATGACCTTCAGCATCTTCTGGAGTTCACCCTTGGTGCCCACCAGATACAGCCGGTCATCGGCCTGGGGCACGAAGGAGCCGTTGGGAATGATGCACTCGTCGCCCCGCTGGGCGGCGCAGATCAGCACGTCCGCCCTGCGCTCGCCGTGGAAGCTGCTGAGGCTGTGGCCCACCAGCGTGTCCTCCGGCAGGGCCTGCAGGCCGATCATATCGATGCGGCCGCCGGCAAAGGGCTCTACGGAGATGGCGGCGGGAAAGCTGAGGATGCGGGCTATCTCCTGCGCCGCAGCCAGATCGGGGTTGATAACCATGTCCAGTCCGATCTCCCGCTTCAGGATGTCCGCATCCTGCCGGTACTCGGTGTTGCGGACGCGGGCCACGGTGTGACGTGCGCCCAGACTCTTGGCGATGAGGCAGCAGACCATGTTGGTGTCATCCACGCCGGTGACGGCGATGACCAGATCCGCCGAGCGGACGCCGGCGTCCATCAGGACGCTGATGGACGCGCCGCTGCCGTGGACGCACATAACATCCATCGTACTGTCGGCGCGGGACAGGTGGGCGATCTCGTTGTCCACCATGACGATGTCGTGCTTCTCCTGGGTCAGCTGGCCGGCGATGGCGTAGCCCACCTTGCCGCAGCCCACAATGATGATCTTCATGCTTCCTCCTCCCCGCCCGATGAGGGCGCGGCATGTTTCTTTCGATGGATCAGGGACGCGGACAGCTCCGCGCCCAGTATCAGGACCTGCCCCGACATATACAGCCACAGCAGTACCACCACAATGGTGGCAATGGAGCCGTACAGCTGCGCATACCGGGCCATATTTTCCACATAATAGGAAAAGGCCATGCTCAGCAGCAGCCATGCCGCCAGAGAGCTGCCTACGCCGGGCAGTACCTCCCGCAGGGGGCGGCGCTGCCCCAGCGCCAACTGGTACAGGATGCCCAGTGAGATGGCCATGACAAGACCCAGAATGATAAATCGCAGGTAGCCCCAGACGCTGATGAACGTCTCCGACAGCGGGAGAAAGCCGGACAGGAAGTACAGTGCGCGGCGGCCTACCACCACCAGCGCCAGCGTCAGTCCGATGACGAAGATCATCCAGATCGTGAACAGCAGTGTGCGCAGCTGACCCAGCAGGATATTCTCCGGCGCGCTGCGGCCGAATGCCTTGCGCAGCGAGTGCATCAGGCAGCCGGTGGAGCGCATGGGAAACCAGATGGAGAAAACCAGGCTGAACCACAGCAGCTGGCGGCTCTGGTTGGCGGCCACATACTCCAGATACGTGCGGATGATGTCCACCACATCCGACGGGAGAATGGGTGCCAGCACCGCCGTGATGCTGGCGATGTCCAGCTCCAGCACACCCAGCAGGGTGCTGACGAAGATCAGCAGCGGGAAAATGGCGAACAGCAGGTAGTACGTCAGGGCCGCGCTGTCACGGGCCACATCGTGGACATAGTAGCGGCGGATCATGTCGCCCGCCAGACGGCCGAAGCCGGTCCTGGGCGCATAGAGTTTCGATGTTTTCATAAGCAGAGACCCTCCGTGGGTTCATTGTATCACAGGGCGGCACAAAATAAAAGGGAAATCTCGGCAGCGGGGCCGCTATCCCCTCTGCCGCAGGGGTTTTACAGTCTTTCTTTTTTATGACATTTTTATAAATTTTTCGTTTTTCCTATTGGCGCGCATAAAAATCCGTGGTATACTACGACAGCTTTAAGTGGAAATTCTTTACAAAAAGTGAGGACCGATATATGGACAATCTTACGAAGCTGGTCCGCGATGAGATCTCGCGGCAGTACCGCAGCGTGCGGCAGTTCGCTTTCTCTGTGGACATCCCCCTCTCCACCATCAACAGTGCCCTGCATAACGGCGTCGGCGGGTCCTCCTTCGACACGGTGATGCGCATCTGCAAGATCCTGGGCATCAAGGCCATGTCGGACGATGCCGCCCTGTATCTGACGGACGATACCGAGCGCCTGCTGACCCAGTACGCCAAGCTGGACGACTACGGCCGCCATACCATCTCCTCCGTGATGCAGGTGGAGTATGACCGATGCAGCGGTGAAAAGTAAAAAAACGGAACCCCTGTATAAAGCCGGCACAGGCCGCACAAAACAGGCACGAACCGCCGTCCCGTTCGGGACGGCGGTTTTTCTGCTGCAAGCGTCACATAATGCCGGATTTTTCCTTGCTGGCGGCGATGGCCGCGTTCAGCTTGCGGGCAGGGTAGTACACCAGCAGGCCGAATAGCGTGAACAGCACACACATGCCCAGCAGGATCAGGACGCAGCGGAGGTATGTGCGGCCGTACATGCCGCCGATGGTCTCGCGGAGCATATCCATGCCGTAGTGGAAGGGCATGAAGGGATACAGACGCCGGAACAGCTGAGGCAGCACATCGATGGGATAGGAGCCGCCGGAACCGGCCACCTGCAGCACCATGATGATGACGGAGGCGGCCAGGCCCACGTTGTCCAGAGAGTAGACCAGCGCATAGTTCATGGCGGCGAAGTTCAGGGCACACACGCAGCAGCCCAGCACGAACAGAGCGGGCTCCGCCGTCTCCATGCCCACGAAGTGCAGGCAGCCGAAGGCCGTCACCAGTGCCTGAGCCATGGCCATGCAGAAATAGGTCAGAAAGCGTCCGAAGTAGCGTTGGACGCCGCGGCACTGCCGGAACTCCGGCTGCGTCACAGGGACCTTCACCATCACCGCGGTCAGCAGGCTGCCTACAAACAGCGCCAGCATCACGTAATACGGCGCCATGGCGGAGCCGTAGTCCCTGATCTCATAGATGATCTGCGTGTTCATCTGCACGGGGGAGGCCAGATACTCCGCCATGCTGTCGGAGTCGCTCTCCATCAGCTCCACGAACCGCTGAAAGGCGGTGCTGTCCGTCACGCGGCGGACGTCCGCCTCCATATCGGCCAGATAACCGGAGACACTCTGCGCCAGCGCAGCGCCGGCGGCAAGCGTGGGCTGCGCTGAGGCCACAGCGCCGGAATAGGAGCGCAGCGTGTCGGAGACGCTGCCCAGCGTACCGGAGGAGGCGGTCAACAGGTCCTGCACGGCGCGGAGAGAGGACTGCGCCCGCTCACCGGCATCGTGGATGTAGTCGCTGACCTGCCGGTTGGTGCTGACGGCGGCGGTACGCAGGGTCTGACGGACCTTTGCCACCGTGGCCAGCAGCTCATCCTGCACCTGAGAGATACCGGAGCCGTCCACGGCGGTGCGCAGCTCCTCCAGACCGGAGATGGCGGCGTCCAGCTGGGCCTGCACGTCCTCGTCGGAGGTCAGGTCTCTGGCCGTCTCCAGCGCGGCGATCATCTTGTCGATGCGGGCGTTGACCTTCTCGTGCGCGGCGTCATCCGCGGGGCCCATGTCCACTGCGCCCAGCATGTCCTCCAGATCGGACAGGGTATCGTCGGCGGCGTCCAGCACCCGCAGCAGGTCGGCGGAGGCGTCATCCGCCGCGTCAAGGCCGGAGCCGATGAGGCGGACGGTGCTGCCCACGGTCTCGGAGGCGTCCCCCAGGGTACTGCGTGCGTCGGTGATGGTGATGGCAGAGGCGGCCAGCAGGCTGTCAGCCCCGTCCATCACATCCTGCAGCGAGCGGAGCACCTGCGCCAGCTCATCCATGTCCCGCTGGGCGGCGGACAGCTTCTCCAGCAGGCCGTCGGCAATGTCGCGGCCGTCCAGACCCATGGCCTTGAATACGGAACCGGCGGTGGTCAGAGCATCGGCCACCTTCTCCAGAATGGTGGTGTTGATCTGCTCCTGCACGGCGGTCTTGGCCTTGCTGGTGATCTTGGGCGCGATGGCGTTCTTTTTCTCGTTTTCGTAATACTGTATCTGGGGGTGGCGCAGGTCTCCCTCCAGAATACTGACGAAGTCGCCGGTGAATTCCGGCGGCAGGATCAGCGCGGCGTAGTAGTCGCCGGCGTTCACGCCGTCCAGCGCCGTCTGGGCACCATCCACAAAGACCCAGCCCATCTGGTCGTTGCTCTCCAGCCCACGGAGCACCAGCTCGCCGATGTTGACATGAAGGCCCAGCACATCGCAGCCGTCGTCCTCGCTGGCCACGGCCACCTTGATGCGGCTGGTGGAGGCGGTGCCGTAGGGGTCCCAGTTGGACAGGATGTTGAACCACGCATACAGGCAGGGCACCAGGCACAGTCCCAGCATGACCACCACGGCCACTACGCTGGCGGTCAGGCGCTTCCAGTCGGCGCGGAAAATGTTCCAGATCTGTTTCACCGCTCCCCCTCCTTTTCACGGTCAGCCGTCGGGCGGCGCAGGTCGTCGGACAGAGTCTGCAGCGCGCGGGTCAGCAGCGCCAGATCGTCCGCCAGCCTGTTGGGGTCCTCCAGCACGTGCTCCCAGCCGGAGGGCAGGGTGACGCAGGGGCCGGCGGGCCTGGCAGGCTCCGCCGGTGCGGCGGCCTGCTCCGCGGGGACAGGCTGTGCCGCGGGGGCAGGCTCCGTCACAGGGACAGGCTCCGCCGGTCCGTCAATAGTCTCCGGCGCAGCGGGAGCCGTCGCGGGAACGGCGGTCTCCGGCAGGGCCTCCCGCTTGCCCCGGCGGCGCAGCCGCGTATGGGGCAGACGCGGCGCGGCGGGCAGCTCCGGCAGCTCTATGAGCCCGTCGAAAACGTCCTCCTGCAGCTGGGCGATGTCCCGCAGCTTCTTTTGCAGCTCGTAGTCCATATACTCCACGGCGATGAGGTACGCCGCCACGGCGAACATGGACAATATCCACAGCATCAGGGTAAACACTTTATTGCCGTCGGCCAGGAACATCAGGAGCATCAGCCCCACGGTAACGGCCAGCAGGGCCCGCAGGCCGCTGCGAATACGGTGCTGGTTGGCGCGGTGCAGCGCGCCAACCTCCTCCAGCAGGCGGTCGTACAATTTCTGGTAGTCGCGTTCTGTTGACATGGGTCGTGCGCCTCCTTTACAGCAGCTCCGTCTCCTCCAGCTTCTCCTCCATGAACCGGTTCAGGCCCATGAAGGGGCGGCGAACCAGCAGGCCGATGAGCAGTGCCGCCGCGACAAACAGCAGCAGAAAGGCAAGCTGCCGGATGTAGTAGTCGCCGTACAGGCCGCAGATGCACTCGCGCATGGCGTCGATGGCATAGGGGAATGGGAAGAAACGGTAAATCTTCTGGTAGATCTCCGGCAGCAGCTCGATGGGGAACGTGCCGGAGGAGCCGGCGATCTGCATGACCATGACGACCACCACCAGCGCCTTGCCCACGTCGCCGAAGGACAGGGCCAGCGAGTAGATCAGCAGGCTGAAGGTGAAGGCAGTCAGGGACGCCGTCAGGTACAACAGGCCTGGCTGCTCGCACTGGATACCCAGCAGGTACAGGTCGCCGGTGACAATGACGGCCGCCTGTATCTGGCTGAGCAGGAAGAAGAACAGATAGCGGCCAAAGTACAGCTCCGCCGGTGTGGGGTCGATAAGCCCGTCGGTGCGGGCGTGGACCTTGATGAGGGTGGACAGGATGACGCAGCCCACCCAAATGGCCAGCGTGGTATAGAACGGCGCCATGGCGGAGCCGTAGTTCTCGATGGGATAGACCTTATGAACGGTGGTCTGCACCATCTGGGGGAAATACTGGCTGTACGCGATGGGGTCGCCGCCCAGTATCTCCAGCAGCATATCCATATACTCGTCGGCGGACAGGCCCTCCAGCTTGTCGATGGTGTCGGACAGGGCGCTCACCATGCGCTCCGCTGCGGGACGCAGCAGGTCCACGGTGGTGTTCAGCGCCGCCGTGGTGTCGGACAGAGCGGCCTGCAGCGCCCTGGCATCGGCGGACAGGGTCCTGACGCCGGAGAGGGTGTCGGACACATCGGACACCACGGTGTCCAGCTGGCGGCGCAGGTCGCTGTCCGTGACGGGCAGACCGCCGGTGAGGCCGCGGATGGCGTCCGTCAGGGCACCGCAGTCATCCAGCAGACCGCTGACATCGCTGGCAGCGGCCAGAGCGTTCAGGTCGCTTTGCAGCTGGCTGCACTTCCCCGCCAGCGTCCGGAGCCGGGCGATCTGGGCGGAGACAAGATGCCCGCCGGACAGGGCGGAATCCTCCAGCCTGTCGGCCAGCGAGGTCAGGCGGCCGCTGAGCCGCCCCATCTCCGCTGCGGCGGCTGTCAGCTGCTGCTGCACGTCGGGCAGCTCCGCGCTGTCCTGTATCCCGTCCAGGCGGTCCAGCGCCCGCTCCACCTTGGCCAGCGCGGTATACAGCGCGTGCTGCAGCTCCGCGGCGGTGGCCTCCAGCTCCGAGCCGGAGGGCAGGTTTTTATTGATGTCGGCAATGGCGGCGGCCAGGGCCTCCGCATCGGCGGAGGAGATGCCGCTGCCCCCTGCGGCGCGGAAGTGCCGAAGTGCGCGGCGCCCTCGCGAACCCGCGAATACGACGTACCGCAGCGGCCCTCGCTGACTTTTGTGCTATCTGCGACGGGCTAAAATAGCCGCCTTACGGGGCGGCTATTTTTGTGGCGTGCGCGAAAGCCTGGCAAATGGCGCCCCCTTTTTCGTGCTGCGGGCTTTCTGACGTGTAACCTGTCTGCAACACGGCTTGGTATAATTCTCAGGTATTGCGTGAAACTTTTGCGCCGTGCAAAGGCGCTGCGATAGAAGGGGGAATCATCCATGGCTTCCAACCCGGAACAGGATTTCGTCCTGAAAACCATCAAAAGCCGCGACGTGCATTTCGTGCGCTTCTGGTTCACCGACGTGCTCGGCCACATGAAGTCGTTTGCCGTTATCCCCAGCGAGCTTGAAGACGCGTTCGCCGACGGCATGGGGTTTGACGGCAGCTGCATCGAGGGCTTCTGCCGCACCGAGGAATCCGACATGCTGGCGTTTCCCGATGCTTCCACGTTCCAGGTGCTGCCGTGGCGCCCGGAAAGCAACGCCGTGGCGCGCATGTTCTGCAACATCCGCACGCCCGACGGCAAACCGTTCGAGGGCGACCCGCGCCACGTGCTGGCGCGCACCGTCGCGCGTGCCCAGGACATGGGTTACGTGTTCAACGTCGGCCCCGAGGTGGAGTACTACTACTTTAAGGACGCCAACGGAACCGAGCTTTTGGACCGCGGCGGCTACTTCGACCTTACCAGCCTTGACTATGCCTCCGACCTGCGCCGCGACACCGTGCTGACGCTTGAGAAGATGGGCATTCCCGTGGAATACAGCCACCACGAGAACGGGCCCAGCCAGCACGAGATTGACCTGCGCTTCACCGACGCGCTGTCCATGGCCGACGCTGTCATGACGTACAAGCTGGTGGTGAAGGAAATCGCCATGAAGCACGGCGTGTACGCGTCGTTCATGCCCAAGCCCATGTCCGGCGAGCCGGGCAGCGGCATGCACGTGCACATGAGCCTGTTCGACTTCGATGGCAACAACGTGTTCTTCGACGAAGCCGATACGCAGGGCTACCACCTGTCCACCACGGCCAAGCAGTTCCTGGCCGGCATCTTGAAGTACGCGCCGGAGTACGCCCTCATCACGAACCCGTGCGTGAACTCCTACAAGCGCCTGCTTGCCGGCGGGGAAGCGCCCATCTACCTGTCGTGGGCGCGCGCGAACCGCTCCACGCTGGTGCGCGTGCCGGGGTATCGCCCGAACCGCGAGGTGGCCTGCCGCTTGGAGCTGCGCAGCCCCGACCCCAGCGCGAACCCCTATCTGGCGTTTTCCGTCATGCTGGCCGCTGGCCTTGCAGGCATCGAGGAAGGCCTTGAGCCGCCCGCGCCGGTGGAGGACCGCGACCTGTTCACGCAGTCGCGCCAAGAGCTGCGCAAGCAGGGCTTCCAAACGCTTCCGGAAAGCCTGGGAGACGCCGTTGAGCTGTTCGCCGAGTCGAAGCTGATGCACGACGTACTTGGCGAGCACATCTGCAACTACCTGGTGGAAGCCAAGCGCGCCGAATGGGATGCGTATCAGTCCAACGTGTCGGAGTGGGAACGCAGCCGCTACTTGGCGGTTCTGTAGACCGGCGTGGCAGGGGTTAGGAAAGAAAGGCGAAACGCATGAGAAAGATGGTCATATTCATAGCTGACAGCCTTGACAACGCCCATAAGTTCCAGCAGGTGCTTTCGGGTTTGGACGTGGACGTGGCTGCGGGCTCGTCGGTGCAGTTCAAGAAGCTTCTGGCGCAGCACCCTTCCTATGACCTGGTGATCTACGAGGCGCGCGCCGATGCGCTTGCCAACGTTTCGCAGGTGGAGTCCGTGCTGCTTGAAGACGGGTCGGCTTCGCTTCTGGTCATCGTCAACGAAGAGCAGCTTGCCGAGTTCCGCCTTCCCGTGCAGGTTAAAAGCGACTTCGTGGTGCACGGCGCTACGAACGCCGAATGCGCCGCCCGCATTCGGCAGCTTTTGTGGCCGGGCAACGAAAGCACGTCCACCGATTTCGTCACCGTCGACAACATGACCATCAACCTGGCAACGTACCAGGTCACCGTCGGCGGGGAACCGCTTGACTTCACGTACCTGGAATACGCGCTGCTGGCGTTTCTGGTCACGCACCCCGGCCGCACGTACAGCCGCGACGCGCTTTTGCGCCGCGTGTGGGGCTTCGACTACTACGGCGGCAGCCGCACCGTCGACGTGCACGTGCGTCGCGTGCGCGCGAAGCTGGGCCCCGAGCTGGCGCAGCACCTGGAAACGGTGCGCGGCGTCGGTTACCTGTGGAGCGCGTAAAGCCGCCGCGCAGCCGCTGGTTTTACCTTGGAGCGTCCCGTCCGTTGGCCGGCGGGGCGCTTTTTGCGTTACACTCGGGTGCAAACCTGATTGACGAAAAGGACTGACCCATGCCCGAGAAAAAGGTAGCCGTCATCGACGGCAACTCGCTTATGCATCGCGCGTTCCACGCCGTGCCGCTTACCATGAACGCGCCGGACGGCACGCCCACCAACGCCGTGTTCGGCTTCATCGCCATGCTGTTGAAGTTCATCGACATTTCGCAGCCCGACGCCATCGTGTGCGCGTTCGATGCCGGCCGCCCCGCGTTTCGCATGGAGGCGCTTGAGCAGTATAAGCCAAAAGTAGAAGAGATTGGACAAGTTCTTTTGCATGTTTCCC
>OLNF01002326.1_pt1 | contig 15099 bp, 37 predicted proteins | sample 1673061 | NCBI WGS metagenome assembly OLNF01 (sample SAMEA3136751, study PRJEB25190) | human gut metagenome | reverse complement strand
TGTCCCTTGGGGTGCGTGCGGGTGAGATTGTCTGTCTGGCAGGCATTGACGGCAACGGCCAGACGGAGTTTGTGTATGGCCTGACGGGTCTTGAACCGCTGGTCAGCGGCAAGATCACGCTGAACGGCAAGGACATTACCAACGCGCCCATCCGTGAGCGTTCCGTCAGCGGCGTGAGCCACAGCACGGTCATGCCGCGGTCCACGACCGCGCGGTAACTGCCAACCCCACTGAAACTCATTAGATATATGTCGCCTAGTCGCGGCTTATCGTATTCCATGAAACCTCCTTCTACCCGATGTTAGGTTCCGCTAACACACGGGTAGAAGAGAGCACTTAATCGTTACTTTTCTTCCGTGTCTTTGCGTAAAGTATCGGGCTTTTCCTTAAATCTATCTGTTACCTGTCGCCATGTGCAGGCGACCCATGCTTGCCAGTCAGGACACTGGCGAGTACACTTCCAGTCCCTATCACACAATCTACAAGGGCTAGTATCCAAAATATTCTCCGGCATTATTCCACTACCTCCAGCCTTTTTAGTCCAAGAGTTTTAATAACAACATACACTGCGGACGGCGTTACCTTGATCTTTCTCGCGATATCACTAGGACTCATCCCATCCAAATACAAAGACGCTACTTCATCAATATCAATTTTAATGCGGCGATCTCTCGCCTTGCTCTTTCGCTTTCTATGTATTTGTTCGTTTGGGCGATTCTGCGCTACCCACTGCCCGTAACTCAAGCCAGCTTCCTTGGCGGCAGCTGCTACCTCATCAATCGTCATTGGATTACAGCTCGTAATAGTCACTCTCCTCCTTCTTTCATCATGTAATTATTTAAAAATCCTTCTTCTGAAAGAATCGGGATTCCCATGCTAACAGCTTTCTTGAGTTTCGAGCTTCCGCCCTGCGGATCATTGCAAACCAGACAAGTCGTGTCTTTTGTCACACTTGACGACACGCTCCAGCCCGCACCTTTTGCAACCTCCTCGAACTCTTTTCTTGACTTAAACATCTTCAGCTTGCCGGTCACGCAAACCGTCATTCCTGCGTTATTCTTGTTTTCCCTAACAGTAATAGCTAAATAACAATTCAACAACGCGATCTCAGTAGAATGTCTTTTAACATAGTCGTTAATTCCATCACTGGTTTTTACGCCAACCCCATTGAGATTGCTCCAATCCATATCAGCATCCGCCATGTCACACAACGTTTCAGCAAACGAGCGTTCATCCATTGCTTCAAAGATTGCCTCGGCTATAACCGGCGCAGAAGATTTCCCAACACCAGGAATTCCTATTGCAACAATGAAGTTTTCTGCCGCGCAAGTCTTGCTTTTTTCTATCGCGGCCAGCAGCTTGTCCACGCTGGCGTCACCAAGCCCGTCGAGCTGCTTCATATCACTACTATATCTATCAAGCCGGTAGATATCGGCAAGATTCTTCAACCATCCGTTATTGACAAAAAGCTTGATGCGCTCCGTAGATAAACCATCAATATTCATCCCTTGCCTAGACACGAAGTTTGAAATCCTGTCTACCAAAACCGCGGGACAATTATCGTTACTGCACTCAAGACGCTGAGCTTCGTTACTTGATACAGCTCTAGCAGCTTCCCCGCAGACCGGACAGTGTGCCGGAATTGAATACGTGTCACTCTGAGTAAGGTTACGAACAACCATCGGGATAATTTGATTAGCCTTAATGACCTCGATCTCATCGCCGATTCCAAGCTTCAGCTTTTTAATCTGGCTTACGTTAGAAAGGCTCGCTCTACTCACAGTCGTGCCGTCAATTTCTACTGGATCAAACACAGCAACCGGATTGATTGTGCCGGTTCTCGTAGTATTCCACTCAATATCTCTAAGCGTTGTCAGGTTTCTTTCCTGATAGAACTTAAAGGCGAAACTATGATTGGGGTGGTGAGAAGTCTCGCCTAATGTCCGGCCATATTTCTGGTCACAGAACGTTCCGACCATCCCGTCGATTGGATATGGTGTACACTTCATAGCTTCCATGGTGCGGCTCACAAATTCCTTGACATCAACACCATCCTTATCAAAGGGAGGGACGGATACAATCTGAACGGTTGTAAACCCTAGACTACTCAGCATTTGCATGGCATCTCGAAAGTCTTCGTCTTGAAATTCAGGTGTAGAATTTCGCCATGCTATGAAAGTGACTTTTCGTTTACGAAGAACAGCATTATCTAGCTGCCTAACAGTTCCGCTCACAAGGTTGCGTGGGTTCTTATAATCGGTGTTCTCAGCTTTTTTGATTTTTTCAAATTCTTCATAGCTAATTACAGCTTCTCCATCCACATACAACTTACCTTGATATGGAATGGTCAAAGGGATATTAGCAAACTCTCTTGCGTTATGGGTGATGTCCTCACCCACAGTGCCGTCCCCTCGTGTCTCAGCGCGTTTAAGGACGCCGTGTTCATATGTAAGTGCGCAAGTAATACCATCGAGCTTTGGCATTAGCACGAACTCATGCTGACCGAAATACTTGACGAATTCATCTAGTTCAGTTGTCTTAGCAAGAGACAATAGCTTGTGTGTATGCGTTACCTTTTTCAGATCGCTGACCACTTCACTACCAACAGTTCTTGTTGGGGAGCTTGAGTATGTAATACCTGTTTCTTTTTCGAGTTCAACCAGTTTATTCATAAGCGCGTCAAACTCTTTGTCGCTTACGAGGTTCTCGTGCTCATTAAAATAACTGTAGTTTAAAACATTGATGGCTACGATTAGAGCCTTCATGTCAGGACAGTTAGATCTTGCTTCCCGCAAAACCTGCTCTAAAGATATTGGTTCATACATTGACATAGGCACAAACCCCAATCGCAAACATAAACAAGTAGAACAAACCCCAGAGAGACTCGGTTACAATATCTAGTGCTTTACACAGCTTTCTCATTTCTTCGTCCCTCCTTTCAGTAATTCCTTTAGCTTTCTAGAGATGATGTACCACAAGAAAATTGCTCCGGCTGGCATAAGTATTACCACAGTAGCAACAGCAAACAACTCCGAAACATACTGCCCCAAAAGAAAGAGGACGGCAATGATCAACGCTAACGTGATCGCCGTCCAAACTCCAACAATTTTTTCTTTCATATGTCCTCCTTAGCAAGCAATCTTACTAACCTCGATTGCTGTTGTACGGATAAATTTTTTCAGTGTTATATCTCCGGTTCTATAGAAGTCCTCGTCCGGAAACAGATCGTACAGATACTGAATTGGTTGCTTTACATCCAGCATACTTACTACGTTTCTTTGCATAGCTTTCTCTACGGACTTGAACGACGATCCATACTTGTGTTCAAGGTTCCTGATAAGCTCTTTTAGTTCAAACCCGTAGAAGTCTTTCTCCTCTGCTACCGTGCATATTGCGTCCTGTAAGTAGCCAGCTCCACGCTGTGAAAACCTGCAGCCCAAAGCTTGTAGCAGATCTATCGTTACGGCACGTACTTTATTCACTTACCCAGCTCCTTAGTGAGCTACAGACACCTGCCGCCCATCGGAGCAAGCATCGCGACACTCTTCACACTTTACACAGTCCTCTTTTAACCACACATTAAAAAGTGTGCATTTTGGCACATGATATTCTGTCGGCGCTTTCTTACCGTGCGTGCGATTTCTTCGTCTATGATATTTACATACATACTTCCCATAAAAGTCTCCACCGTAAGTGCAATTATTTTCGTCTGGTGACACATTATGTTCAACTGTAATTCTCGTCATTGTTTCAAAATTCATTATTAACCCCATCCATGTCTTTAAATTCAAGCGTAGTTTAAACAAATAGATCTATCACGGAAAGTACGATAGAGGCAAAGAAAAGAGACGTTCCTACAAAAAATTCCTTACTACAACTAGCAATCTGCTTAATACAACCAGATGCGAATGCAGCAATAACAACGAGATTTAATACGTCTATAACGAAATGTAAAATACTCATTCCAGCTTTTTACCTCCATCGGCTGTTCTTATTACCTCTAGCAATTCAATATATTTCTTCACATACATTGCCAACCCACTTACATAGTCATCAAAAAATCTCATTCCATATGACTCGAAACCCCAGCAGCTTTCTTTTAAATCCCAATAGATTCTGGCGATGGCGTAGCAGTGATCGTCGGCAAACCATTTTACTAGCTCATAGTCTCTAGTCTCTTGGTTGGCAGAATGAATGATTGGTCTGATCTCAAACTCTTTAAACCGCATCTTCTTCTCCATGTCTATTCATATACGCGACGACCGCATCATTCCAATTCCGTTTTGCCTGCTTAGCCGTCTCTGCGGGCGCTCCCTCGAAAGTGCAGGTCTTTCGGGTGCCTCTCACGCAAAACTGATCGTCAGACTCAGCTTGCCAGTTTCTGCAGCGTCTAATGTACTTACCACCGCCAGACCACTCGCTAGTAGTTTTGCTGCCGCACACAGGGCACGGCAGTAACTTAATACTTTCTGGTTTTTTCGTGAGATTATAACCTAACTTATCGGCCTCAATTTTCAATTCTTCAATAGTCATTATGTACTCCTTTTCGAATCTGTGTCGCCATATTTATATACCAGTTAAATCAAATCCGGCATGGCAAAAGCCATAAGCATCAGACAGAAAATCTGAAACCTCATCTACATTCGTCATACCCTCCGGGATCTCAACAGATTGCGGCAGTTGGCTTAGAAGCTCTTTATCGCCATCTGTGTCCCACTTAATGTTTACTGCAATCATGATATTTACTCCTTCAGCTCAAAATTTCCTTCCGGATAAAAGTCGGTACTGACATTGATGTACGGCATTGCGTCCGGATCATCAACATAGCATGTTATAATAACACCTTTCAAGTATTTGTAATCACCAACAATACTCTCTGCGTTATCAACCAAAGTCTGTCCGCAATCCTTAATGGCTCTAATCTTTCCTTCGTTATTCCAGATATTAAATTCTGTCGCCATATGTATCCCTCCATGAAACAGTAGTTAAATTTTAATGCCTCGCTTGGCTAGCTCCGCCTCGAACACAAGCGACCAATACTCGTCTAGCGGTCTTACCATACGATAGCAATTCTCAATATAATCATCGGTCATACTTCCAACTGTGAGTCTATTCCCGGCTTTAGTAGTCCAAATTTCGTCTGACGGGTTGCCCACATATATCAGTTTTCGCTCCGGGAGTGCCGCATCATCGCTCCACATATTGATAAAATCATATCGCTTCACTCACCTCTCACGCCCATTCTTTTTTCGGCAGAGGAGGTAATCCTTTCCCGTTCTTGATGTCGTCTATTAGATCGCGACTGCCGCCCGACGACTTCTTCTCAACCTGTTCATACACAACAATTACTCCGTGCTTCGGTGTCGCCGCCATTGTAACCACTCTATAATCGCCCTGAATTATTTCGCGTATTGCACCACTTGCAGTAATCACGTCTTCATAAAGACTTACGGTTTGTCTAGACACTATCTTCGCCTCCTTTAAACCAAAATAATATCTTCGTATTTCCCCATATAAAAATTACGGACTGCTCTGTCAATCATTCTCTTGTCTTTTTCCTTGTTGCACCAGAGCCTACCAACTCTTTTCACACAAGTGGCTTCGTCCGGCATCCATGACAGTACGGTGCCGTCCGTAAATTCCGTAAATGCCATATGTTCATATCGCCTGTATCTGTGCCTCACTTCTTTGCCGCAGGTCTGTTCGATCTTATCCATTAAGGCACAGCCAGATTCATAGTCGAACCCGATAACAGCCCAGTATTTTCTAAACACGACTATTTCCTTTACTCATCTAAATCCTTTGCCCGGCATACAATCTTATCAATACCATTCATCAGATTCTCAACTAAGATTTTAGATACGTCTTTTCCGTTGATAGTTTTCAAAGGATATCTTTTACCACATTTAACAACAAAAATATCCACATAAATTCCGTCCGTAATCTTATCCATATAATATCCCCCTACTCCACATCCTCTTTTTCGCAATAACAATTAAACAACGGGTCGTTCACATCACACACACAACATGGTTTCCCGTCACAAGAACTAGGCGGGTAGAACATACAAGACTCACACACCCACTCCGCTTTTCCTTTTTCTTTTTGAACCATCATAAAGCTAAAATTCTATGTATTAAATCCACGGATATTTTGATATATGCTGATAACGTAGCGATAATATTCTTTCTCTACATCGCCGCCTTTTCTCTCCCGCATAAACCCGGCGTCTAAGTTATGACAGTCAGAGCATTCGTAGTGATGGATTGGTATGCCGTATCCATCGCGAGGATTCCCGACGGTATCGCGGGGTAGTTCACGGGCCTCATATTCCTTCCCACAGTTAGGACAATAAAAATAATACATACTGCTTATTTCCTTCTTTAATCTATAATTTTTATTTTAAAAAAACCTCTTCTCAATCAGCTTATTTAGCACGTCAGTGACATCTTTATTCGCCTGCGCTACTTTGACGCAGTTGTTGTTGATGATAATCTTGTACGCTTCACTCAACTCTTCTAGGTTCTTGATCTCAGATCTTCTCTCTTTAATCTGGGTATCTGCCTCATCAATCATTTTCCTATACATGTCAGACTCTTTCTGCACTTGCTTCTGAATATCCTCCAGAGTTGCCTTAGTAGAGTTCAATTTATCCAGCATTTTAGTTACATATGTATTGTTAAATTCATCGCCTAAACCAAGGTCGATCTTGTAGAGAGTCACGACAACCTTTTCTCGCTCGTCTACAAGGAGCACCCAAGTATCTTGCACATAAACGTCAATTACTTTGCCCTTGCCATCCTTCTGAGATTGTCTGCCTGAATAAATACAGCTGCCGTATTCTATCATCTTGTTAATATCTGTCTTAATCTTATCTTCATTCAGAGAAACAAAACGAGCAGCGTCTGACTTCTCCCCTTTGCCCATAACGCGTTCCGCGTAGCGAGTTTTACAATGCGCTGAAACCTGATACTTTATATTTTCCATGCACTACCCTCGAACCTTATTTTAATTTTCAAATAGAAATCTCAACCAAGAAATCATAAACTTTATCCCACGATGATAGATCGATGCACTCTTTTTTCTCCTCCCCGTGTGAGACAAATACATCTCCGATCTTAAAATCCTTTAGCCAGTCTTTCTCATAAACGCAATAACTAACCCAATGTTCGTCATCGTGCATCGCGTCTTCGATCAGTTGTATTGCTATGTCGAAAATATCCGTGATGTAGAGGCCGCAGAAATCAGGATTAAGTTTTTTCATGGCAGAATTCACTGCACTCATCCTGCTATCCAAATCCATAAGCCGCTTCATCGTTTTTACGAAACTTTCCTTATTCATGTCGCATACCCATATGTATAGTTACTCCTCGCTGACTTCTTCTTTGATATCCTTTACGATATCCTTTACTGCCTTAGTTCTTCTAAGTCTTTCGGCCAGCCTGTCAGCAGCTAGGTTAATGATCTCATCTTTATGCTCGTTGATTACTTCAGTGATCTTTTTGTCAAAATATATCGTCGGCTCATCATTACCACACCACCTCATAACCAAAGCTTTACGCACCTGCTCCGCCATCTCCTTAGCGACAACATTCTCAGCCGATTTCTCAATATTTTTCTTGATGTATTCGTCGTCAATCGTAATGCCAAACTGTACGATATGTTCCATTAAAATTCCTCCTTGCTATACAAACTGATACTCTACATGACCACATTTGTCGCACCGATACATACAAACCTCCGGATCTGTGTTAAACCTGAGCGTCAAATTCCGATGCATATTTCCACCGCACGGACAAATATATTTAGGGTTAGACCAGCTTGACCACTCTAATAGTGTCGAGCCTTCTGACTTCCTGTATTCCTCTGCGGTAGGAAGACGCCTATCATAATTGCCATTCATCTGTACTCACCACCCGTCCATTCTCGTATGTTCTCCTTTGTACTTCTTTTGTTTACTTCCTTTCGCTAACTTCCTATTCTCCTTACACTGATTACAGTCATTTCTATTTTTACAAAGCCAGCACCCGTCCCTGTTTCCCCACGCCCAATGTGGGATAGAAGGGCGTGGTTTTCTTTTAGCCTTTCCAGCCATCGCACCACCTTTTACAAAACCACTCAAACTCTTCTATTTCCTCCGGATCTGCATCAAAATATACACCTTGCGTCGGAAGAGCCGAATGCTGCGGGCCAATCATCATGTAAGCAGTTCCTTTGTGCCGTCGTTCTTCTAGAAAGATTGGATTCCCAGACCTAGTAAAAGCCTCTCGGATTGTTAGTTTGTTTGTTAGCATTTTTCTACAGTGGTTAACGGACACCTTCGTAGACACGCAACTCTTATCTTCACTTCGGCAGCATAAGAAAAGCTCACCTTTAGATGAGCTTAAAAATAGCACCGGATATCGGTGCTCGAAGAATACATATTCAATAGACCAGTCTTTAATAAGCTCCATCAAACCCCAACCTTTCATCAATAATAGCCTCGGTTGCATCTTGATGGATAACGCCAGCCAGCATGTGAGCAGTTGTCGGAGTACACTCGTAGTAATTAGAATAAATCTCCTCCGTGTCTTTACCAATAGCAACAATAGCAATGCTCGTTACGTCGCTAATCACGCTACTGATCTCGTCTAAGGATTCCGCAAAGAAGTCCTGATATCGAACGTCTCTATTCGAAATAATATGTACCATGGCTACACCTTCTCACACCGTGACTTCTGTTCCATCCATTGTTTCGTAATACGTTTCAGCGATAACTCTCGTTTTCTTAATCACTCTGTACGGCTGGGCGTAAAACTCATTCTCCTGCCACTCTGTAAGACCTCGCTGCCACGGAATTGCCCAAAGATCATCACCGACCTTGATGATAGTTTCCATGTTTTGCATCCGTTTGCCAGAGTCGTGCCCGATCTTATAGAGCCACTCGTATTCCCCCAAGTCACCGTCACCATACGCAAGGCATTTCAGTTCGTATTCGTCAAGGTTTTTACCGGCATACAATTTTTCAATAATATTCATGTTTTATCTTCCACCCTTTCATAAGTCATCGCAAAAATATCAGGCTTGCACGGATATAGCTCACCCTTCACACCGCGAATAATATAGTCTTCTATGTTCGCACGGTGAGTACCTTCCAGCGTCTCAATCTCAGCACACATATCACCGTCTTCGTTGATATATACTCGTGCCACGCCAGACTCACACGCCTCATCAAACCAATCAAGAGGTTTCTCTTCGCCAAACTGAAATGCCTCAATTACCACTGGCTTCTTTATGTACTTCACTACTATCCTCTCCATTCCTGCTGTACTCGCTCAACTCAACAAAATCGTCAGGCGAATTTTTGAAACTTCTCTTTAAATAAGATAGGCCGCCGCACATCTTACCACAAGCGGAGCAATAAAGCCCGGTCTGATTGCCGTATTCCTCGGTGAAGAACTCCTTGCTACCATATTTGCAAACCATATCCATAACAGTGTCCTCCTTATTCGCTTGCCTTGAAATTGTACACAGGCTTGATGATGTTCGCGACCTCTACGGTGTCCGCAATATTGGCAATGATTTCCTTCATCGTCTTGTAGGCCATCGGACTTTCATCAATGGTGGAACGGCTGACAGATGTGGTGAAGATACCCTTCATGGAATCCTCATACTCCTCGAGAGAAACCAGCTCTTTCGCCTTACTGCGGCTCATTACTCGACCAGCACCATGAGGAGCTGAACAGTTCCAATCCTCATTACCCTTGCCGATACCGATGATACAACCATCACGCATATTGATAGGAATGAGGAGCTTTTCACCAGCTTTCGCAGAGATAGCCCCCTTGCGAACCATATTCGTTCCAAACTCAATGTAGTTGTGAACGGTCTCGAACATCGGCAAATCCCAGTAGGCGATGTCACTTCCGAACAAACTGCTGACGATTCGATTTGCGATTTCATATCGGTTGGTTGCCGCAAAATGCTGACACGCTTTCATGTCGTGAAGATAATCTTCCCGGTGCTTTCCTGTGAGGTAGCACAGTTCCTTCGGAATCCCGAGAGGGTTCGGAGAGAACTTTCTATGAAGCTCGGCAATCGCTTTCTGAATTTCCTTTTTGCGCCCCTGCGCCTTGTAATCAACAATCAGTTTCTCTTGTATAGCAATGAGTTCGTCCTTACCTTGCATAGTCTCAACGGCAAGGTTCTGATAGTATTCGGCAACCTGTTTTCCCAAATTGCGGCTACCAGTATGAATCACAAGGTATTTTACCCCTTCGGAATCAGTATCAATCTCGATGAAATGGTTTCCACCCCCGAGAGAACCGATGGAGCGAACCAGTCGTTCCGGGCCTTTGAGTGCCTTATAGCACCGAATATATTCAATTACCTCGGTAGGGTAGATAGCCGTCTCGTTTACTTCACGACCACTTGGGACGTTCTCCCGGATAGCCTTGTCGAGATAATCGAAGTCAATGTCAATCTTACCCAGTTCCACGGTCAGCATACCGCAACCAATGTCAACGCCAACGATGTTCGGAATGACCTTATCCCCCAAATCAGCCGTAAAGCCAACGACACAACCAGCCCCAGCATGAACATCGGGCATGATACGAACCTTGCAATCTGCGAAAGCTGGTTGTTTGACAAGGGTATAAATCTGATTCAGAGCCGTAGGCTCGATGTTATCAGTAAAAATCTTTAAGTCGCTCATTACACCACCATCACAATCCATGTTAAAATAATCTGACAAATATGAACCAGCTGATCCTGAACCAGGTTGATTTTCTTAAAGTTCGCCTTCAAATCGTCAACACCGAAGTGAATGACGCAGTTCACTACCAGCATAACGAAAAACAGAATCGGTAGATTGAACTTCAGGTAACCCGCCACTGGCAGCATCGTCATAAACGTCCAGCTAGAAGCGTGCATAAACAGCGCTGCGATATAGTCATATTTGTATTTCTCTCCAGGAGAGTTCTTTCGCCACCAATCCTTCTGCTTCATACTGGCAAGCACACCCTGTAGATAATAGTCATCTACGATGTGCGCAAACAGCATTACCAATAATACAAATAACTTAGTCTGCATTCATCATACCTCCGTAGCACCAGCAGAAATCAGAGCATTCCCGCAAGTAATTCTATCGCTGTCCTCTTCCTTGCTCGGGACAAACACGATGACATCCCAACCAGCGTCAACCAGCGGCTGCTCAAACTTCCGGTAGACATCGTAATCCGTGTAGGTGGTAGACACGTCGAATCCATTCTGAACCGCAGAGTTTGTCTCGTGAATAGGCGTAATCTTAACGATGAACTTGTCCTTGCTGAATAGCTCTCCCAGTCTAACAGGATCAATAATTGTATCCGCAGTCACTGCAAAATTCAGAGTGTACTTTCTCCCTACCGGATCAGGAAGCCCCCTTGCAATCTTAGAAATCTCATCCAGGCTGAGGCTCATGCCGCTAAACTGTTCCTCCCGCTGCTTATCATCCGTACTGTTGATGCTGAACTGTAGCCCTGCTTCTCCGCCGTACCAACGATTCTTAACTCTACACCACGTCTTGAGGAACAGATCTAGATGCGGATTATTTTTCGGCAGCATCGTGGAAACAACCGGGTGAATTGTTTTAGCGGTGATATACTTTTCTACCAGAGGTTTAAGCTCATCACGCGCAAAGAAAATAACGTCAATATTAAACGTTGGCTCTCCCATTCTTGCAAAATGCACGTTAAATCTATCCGTATACTTAGTAGACTCGCCCTTCAGAATTTTTTCGATCTCATACTTGAGATCTTCGAGAGAAGCATTGCCATGAAATCCGTACTTTGGACAATCACAAAACTTGCATTTCATTGGACACCCCTTCTGGGTACTGATTGTCGCGACCCACTTCTTGCTAAGGTCAACCGGCTTGTTCTCTACGCCATTGATTTCCTTATGCAATCCAAGAAAGTCCGCTTTGATATTGTTCTCCTTGCCGTAATCACCAACGGTCAAAAATTCCAACTGTCTTTCTTCATCAACGTAAATCTTACCAGTATGAGTGTTGACAATTCTCATTCTTCATCCTCTTCCTTTCCTCTCTCATACATCAGCCAATAAACACCTTTACTATGATGCTTATCGAACAACCTCCAAATATCTTCCACGTCAGTCCCTTTTGCGAAACCATGCCAATCTTCATCAAGAACCGTTCTCACATCCGTGTCTTCGGCAACCGGGACATCCGTTAGCTCATCACATAGCCCCTCTAATCTTTTATCTGTCATGTAACTCATGTGCAATCTTTACCTCGTGTCACATTTATGTATGGGGATATAGTGCCCATAACTCTTTTAGTTCTTCATCTGTTACGTGATTTATACGTAGTCCACCCGGCCCCATAAACCACACATCAAAGCTGGTGTCAGAATGGTCACTTGCTATCAGTCGGAAACACAATCTTATCTTTTTCTTCGTCGTAGCCAACATACATATACGCCGCTTCCTGGACACCGTAATTACAGTTATTGTCATAACCATAGTAAGTATGGGTACACATCGTATCATCTGGGATACTGTTCAAAAACTCTTTCAGAGCATTGGCATCTTTCATGCGCTTAAACTTCATCAAAATCACCCTTCTACAATCAGGTCATCTGCATAAGGCAAAGTCTCAATCCATTTACACAGCTGTCTCCATTCGTCCAACTTGTGATCTTTCCTAGCGTGATAAATTGCTTTCAGGACAGCATAGTTCAAATCCCAGGTGCGCTTCTGATTGTAACTGCTAGGAAGAAGCTGAATCATCTGCCACCAGTCCTCTTTGTCCTCATGTTGTAAATACAATCCTCTGAAAAAGTTCAGACAATCAACAATCGTTTTGAAAGGACTGTCAATAACATCATCGTAAAGGTGTTCACAACTAAAATCATCCAAAGTAAACTCTTTCGCATGAATCTTATGCATGATGCTACAGGAATCAGTAACAGTTCCAATCTTGTGCTGGTCAGCTTCTTTCCACCAATACAGCGGAGCAGTTACATCTACCTGCACATGAATCATACGGAGAAACTTTCCATGGTCAATATCAGCTTTGGAAAGAGTTTTCATGAGATTAAGGTCATTTTCTCCAATAAAATCATCACACATAGGGTTATTCATTCCATAGTACCTAAGCCAATTCGTATCACTATTACTACACGAATTTTTAGGATTGCGCATCCCACGGATAGCAGCATCCCAACCAAATAGCTGTACACTCTCAATCTTAATCATTTCTTCTCCTCCAACTTATCCAGCAAAAGCAACCGTTCACCCTGACACAAAGCATAAATCAACTCATTCTGCCAAATGTCTTTGCTTTCACCTTCAACTGCCACTCCTTTTCGGAGTCCCTCTGTAATAACCACAACGTACTTCATACGAGCCTCACTTTCTCCCAATCACAACGTGCTTTACACGACCACACTTCTTGCACATATAAATGAGTTCAATCCCATCTGGCATAGTTGTGTTATCACCAAACTTCTTTACACCTGTCACGTAATGAAAGTCGTGTTTGCAAAACAACTTCTTCAACAAAGACATACCTTGCACCCTCGCTCAATCAACGTGGATAATATTGCCACACACAGGGCAAACCACATATTTAGGGTAATACGGAAGCCCCATTGTTGTACCATAAGTACAGGAGACGTATTTCCATATAACAGCACATGCGGATTTTACATCATCACTTGTGTACTCCAGTACAGAGCGGCACGTGTCACACATCAATCTATGCGCAATATCACTGCCTTTTTGAATTACACGCATCTTTACCACCTATCTTTCGTATATACATCCAGTAGCTGCATTTTATCCTTGCCACGCCAAATAAGATACGGAAGCTCGAACTCCTCATATCGTGTGTAACCAATAAATCCATACGTTCTTACATACGGAAAAATAAAATCCAAGAATTTAGAAATTTCTTTATCATAGTTTTTTAAATTACATCTCACATTTAAATTATAGCGTTTTGTGATGACATCGTAGGTTATCGAACTATCGGTTCTGCCATCAAAATAGTAACTATCACTCCTCAGCATATACCGCCATCCTTCAGTTTGAAACAGCGGATGATCTGGAGTATCGACATCCACTTCTTCATCGCCAAGCATGTAATCAAGAATCTTAATTACGTTGTCAGGCGTCGAGGGCACTAGGTCTACTCCGATATTTAATTCGGTATACATGCCCATATTATTTACCCCCGTTACTGTATAACCATTTCATCCGCAAAAATCTTTTCATACTGGCTGGCATCACGTTTCTCCAGATTCATCGGCAGGATGCCCGCAATGCCAATGCTGGTCTCAATCATCAGCATACTAAGCCTGTCTTTATAATATACTTTTGCCACGTTGCCATCATTAACAATACTAAACGTTCTATCCAGCAGCGACATCTTATATACCCCATCCTTATATCGGAGCATATAGCGAAAGTCAGGCCCCATCTCTGCCTTCTTGAACTTATACCCTTTGGATTTCGCTTCCGCGAGCACTTTGTTGATGTCAACTCGGTCTACCTCTGTGTAATCGGCACGATTCACAAACCCTTCCAGTTTAAAATACGAGCCATGTTCTTCCTCGTTATATGTATCCATCTCACCAAGCGGTTCCTTAGTAATTACAAAGGAATGACCGTCCACAAAGCCGTTGTAAATTTCTCCGTTTACTTTGACGTTGTTGCATGGGTAGTGACAACATGGATTTGGCTTATCCACATACTTAAAGTATCGTTTCATAGCCGCATAACGTTCTTTCGCACCAACATTTTTCTTCAAACTGTCCTGATAGATTTCATCAGTCAACAATCTTTTAAGCTCATCAATCCGCCCTTCTTTCAACATTTCAAGCACAACTGTATTTTTCATAGTTTGCTCCTTTCAAATTATCTTTTTAATCCAGATCTAAACTATAGCCTTCGAATTCGGCTTTGATTTCAAGCTGGTACAAATATTGCCCCATAGCACTTGCTTGTGATTTCCACTGCTCCATTGGACATTTTGGTTTAAAATCAAGTTTGCCAGTCTCTCTCTTTATAATCATCGAATGAAGTTTATTATACTTATCCTTAACAAAATAATAC
>OLNF01002321.1_pt1 | contig 15114 bp, 10 predicted proteins | sample 1673061 | NCBI WGS metagenome assembly OLNF01 (sample SAMEA3136751, study PRJEB25190) | human gut metagenome | reverse complement strand
CACAGACACTCTCCGTGAAACGAATCATCGGACAATATACAAGCGATAAAAGTCTGCCGAGGGTTAATCGACAAATAACAAAACCGAGAAATGAACCGACCGTTACAAACACTCTGAAAAATCCGAGCATATATGCAACGGAAAAAATAAACCCCCGAATTTTCAGACAATTATTACGGTTCATCATAGCTTTTCCTTTCTCCGGGATATTCCCGGCCTCACTTCATATCCTGTAGCGCCAGTGTATACTTGACCAACGCATACAGCTGATAGCCCCATGCGCAGTGTGCGTAGTTGTTCGGATGCCAGTTGGGGCCTCCGTACTGACCCCGGCCGTATGCCATGTGCAGTACCCTGCCACTCTGTCTGCCAACCGAATCCGCAGATACATAATCCAGTGTAGGATAACTCTCCACAGCCGGCTGGATCAGATGACCGCTGCATACATAGACACCGTTTGCTTCATCCTGCAGTTCATCACAGAAATACTGGTAGATGCTCACATTCTTGCTGTGAAGTCCTCCCAGCGTGATCTCAGAAGCCCGGTACTCCGGGTATTTTGCCGGGAAGTAAGTGCCGGTCTCATCAATGGACATGAGGATCACGATGATATCCGGATACTCACGCTTGATCGTTTTCACGACATCCGGGATATTAGCTTTGTACTCTGCAAGGGAACTGTTGTGGTTCAGGTTGATCACCACATGGGTCGGCGTACACAGGTCATAAGCGTTGGCATCTTTTACTTCGGTACCGGCAGTTTCTCCCGGAATCAGGCGGGTCATGCCGTTATCCGCCAACGTCCTGTACTTATCCAGACAAGCCTTCAGTGAGAAGCCCTTCGTCTTTTCATCGTAGAACGGGTTAATATTGGATGCGCTCTCAAAAGTTGCAAGGTTCAGATCTTCTGCACTCCAGCCGCCCTTGCCCATCGCATAGTTCACAACCGTCTTTCCATCCAATTTGTACGAGGAAGAGGAACCGTAATGCTTGCCATTCACTGTTCCCGGCATGCCGACCATCAGACAGCGATATTCGGTTTCTGCCGCTTTCGCGTCCTTGCGGTCCAGATCAAACAGGTAGCGCACCCACGACCAATAGTGGGTCGGAAGATCCGCATCTGTTTTCCCAACACCGGCCAGATACCCATCCGTCACACTGTCACCGATAACAAGGATCTTCGGAAACTGGGTCTTACCCATGCTGGCGAGAGTACTGCGATGCTTGAATTTGAGTTTCTGCGTCTTATAGACATCTGACACAAACGATTTCTCTACCGTCTGTTCCAGAACATCCTCCCCGCTGTTGACTGCCGTGTTGGTAAACGGTGAATACAGGTCAAAGCGCTCCTCCATCTCCGCGCCAAAACCAGCAGCTCTATCCTTCCAGCCGGTCTCAGCGATCAGATGGTCCACCCAGACTGAAACATGATAGTTTCTGGCGGTCGAAAGGTTATTGCAGACCGTATACACCGGAGCCGCCGGGACAAGGCGAAGGTCTTTCTTTTCCGGCACGGCCACCAGCTGATCCAGCCGGGCAGTCAAATTTGTCAGCTGCTTTTTCTGGTTATCCGCCTCCGTCTGCAGGGAGTTCACTTCCTGTTTCAGATCATCCAGCGGCTTATAATCCGTGTATGCTTCATATACATACTCCGCTCCCTCAACAACGCAGAGCTTCTCTCCAGAAGAGGCCATATAGAAGAACATCACATAGGCATCGCCTTCCTGATAGGTGTACTGGTCATTGTCATCCACATAGCGGAGCGCCTTCTTCGCCTTGTCAAACACGACCTGGCTGGTTACACCGTTCGTGCCGGAGCCTTTGGTCACAAGACCTTTCTCACTGACCGGGATATAATCCGTAGAACCATACCGGAGATTGTCTGCATGATACTGAATAACGGACGAGTGTACATAGGCAAACCATCCCGGACGATACCTGGAAGGGTCGAGCAGGTTCCGGCTATGGACTGCATCCAGCTTGCCGGATGCCAGGGTATCCGTGTATTCCCGCTCATCCTTGAAAGCCTGTCCTACAACGGCGGCATCCGCAGCCATGCCGGAATAGGATAGCGTCGTATCTACCTTACCTGTACCAATCAGGATCTTGCCCATAAAGACGATCAGACGGTTTTTGTAATCATACTCCACATTCCCGGACGGTTCATTGCTGAAGAAATCGTTGCGGATTTCTTTTCCGGTACTCGGACGCACCGGATAATAGAGCACCTTGTCTGTACTGCGCACACGCAGTTTGTATGCTCCTTCATCTATAAATCGGTGCAGAATCAGGGTGATCCTGTTATCTCCCTTCACCAGTTCTACCGTCTGGCGGAACACCTCGCCTTCTTCCGATTCAAGCATGGCAGTCAGGGTCGTCTCCCCAATAGTTCGGAGTGTGAACTGGATTTCCTGTACAAACGAGCTTTGCAGAACAGTCAGCGGCACATAGTAGGTCTGGAGTACCGGGCTGCTGCCTTCCCAGATATTGCTGACACCGGGATATAAAAAGGGCAGATCCAGACTGGTCATCGTTTCCTTTGCCAGTGCATCATCCGCACTTCGCAGTGCTTCGATCTCGATTGCCATCTTTTTCTGATTCTGTCGCTCCCTCTGAACCTGATTCCACAGCTTTACAGACTCTCCGCACACCTTCAGGTTCAGGTCCTTCGCATAGGAGCTTGCCCTGATCTGGAATACCCCTTCCGGGATCTCCAACTCCTTTTCTTTGTACTCCTGCGGCTGTTCAGTATCCCTGGAATCCAGAATGGATGCCACAAACGTGCCATTGGCATCATAGCCTGCAACTCCGATCCAGTTGAACACCTGCCCGGTATAGTAGACTTTCTGGCAGGCAGTATCTACAGGGATCAGTGCTGTCGTTTGGACATGCTCAAACTTCTGCGTTTCTCCATTGATCGTGTTGACTGTAATGCCTTCTGTCAGTTCGCCGGTCGCATCATAGTTTGCATCCACCTTGGATTCCTGCAGTGCATCCAGCCCTTCTTTTGCTTTCGGATAGATGGAACGGATCGCTGCTCCAAGGTTGTCAAAGGTATTCCCCTCCGAATCCACTCTTGCATCAAGGACTTCTGTGTCAGAGGTTCTCCCTTTTGCAATCTGATCCATCCGGGCATTCAGAGCCTTGTTTGTCTGTGCGACATCCTGGGCGTTCTGATTCATCTGCTGCTCTGCCGCTGCGACTTTTGCAGTCAGATCCGATTTTGCATTCTCCACACGCGCAGTCACACGGTTTTCTGTCTCGGACAGGCTGGTGTTTACCTTACTTTCTGTGCTGGAGAGACTTTCATTGATACGGCCTTCCGTGTCGGATACATTTTTGTTAATCCGGTTTTCTGTTTCCAAAAGCTCTGAGCGGATATCTTCGGCCGTCTGGGTCAGATGCTCCTCTGCCTCTGCGATCTGCTCACTATGCAGGCTGAACAGGCTCCAATACTTCTCATCACTCAGAGCCGTTCCTTTCGGCACCGGAAGATTGGAGATAAAACTGTTGCCGCTGTCTGCATCCAGTACGATCTGCAGCTCCTCATATTCTTTCCGGATGTCCCATTCGCCTGCATGTTTAGGAACGATCCGGCGGCCTGTGTATTTTGCCATATTACCCCTTTCTGTCAGCCTTACACTGACACATCATCCTCGCCATATTCCACGACCAGATGTCCTTCTTCATCGGTTGTGAATATCAGCCCAAGGTCGCATTTTGTTTCAAATGCAAAATAGCCATCCTCCGTAATCGATCCTTCCACAATCTCACGGCACAGCTTTTCTACGGAACTGGACTCCGATCTATCACTCAGTCCCAGACCGTCATCCGACTCAAAGCCAAAGCAGCCTGCCTTGTCTATAAACAGATTTCGGATGCCATCCCGAACAGCTTTCAGGAATGCTGCAAATGTGTAAGTGGCGATCTTGCCGTTATTGATGGCTGCCCTCTCCACCTTTAACGTAAGAGAGAATGAGCCAAGGACATCACCTTCTGTGCTGAGCATAACAACATCCAGCGGAAAACGTCCGGCCTGCGCCGTCATGAAGGTCGTGATCGTAAAGAGGACTGCCCCCTTCTCAACGAATACAAGGTCTGGCGCGGTTTCGCTCGTGTAGTGGAAGATCGTACCGTCCGGTCTGGTACCGGAACAGGCTACAATACAATTCTGCGGCACGGTATATTCCACAGAGTTGTTATACAAAACACAGCGAACTTTTCTCGCCTTGTTGTCATACTGCTTGACCGGAACCGTCACCGGGATGAGATTTTCCGTCAGTGACAATTCCACTTCCTGATAAATGCCTGTGACCATTACGAGCTCCCTCCTTCCTGATCCGTCTCCTTATTATCTGTTTCCTCTTTGTTTTCCGTATCCTTATCTTCACTACCCGGCTTTTCGGTATCCGGGGTTTCAGGCTCGGTCGGTGTGGACGGTTCCGTTGGCTCTGGATCAGGTTCTTCCGGTTCATATCCAATCGTCTGCCACTGTTCTCCGTCCCACAGTTTTAACCGAAGGTTCTTCTTATCGACCCAGAAGGAATCCTCTGCCGGATCTTCCGGCGCACTTTCGGACACAGGGATATACGGCTGATACTTCGCATCCAGTTCCTTCTGCAAATCATCTGAGATTTCCGTGAGGGTGCTGTATCGCCTATCCAGTTCCTCATACAGTTCTTTGGACAGCTTCTTTGCCGTTTCATACCGCTGATCGAGTGTTTTCTGAAGTTCAACAGAAATAGCGGTCGCTGTTTTGTACCGCTCATCCAGTTCCTCCAGCAACTCCTCGGAAAGCTCGGCTGCTTTCTTGTAACGGTCGTCCAGTTCCTTGAGTGTCTGCTCCAGCAGGATTGCTGTTTTGACTGCGGAATCATCTGACTCCCAGCCATATCCCCATGTCTTCCCGCCATCTGTGGAAACAAAAAATCCGGCCGGGCTATTCTTCCACGCAGCCGTTGATTGTTTCAGGGTTGCTGCGTTGAATGCGTACCGAGTCGTATTTCCCTTACTGTCCGTCTCATTTTTATAATGAAGGCCGAACAGTGCAGCAAACAGCGCACCATCATAGATAATGGAGGCCGAAATGCCGCCCATCTGCTCTCCCACTGCTGTTTCCACACGGACTGCGGTATCGTATGCGGCGGTTGCTGTATTTCGGATACTGTTAAGGGAGCTTGTCAGGGAGGAATTTCGGCTGTTGACCGTGGAATTTGACAGTGTGATGCTGTTGTACCGTTCCAAAAGCGAGTCATATTCGGTTTCTGTAACCTTGGAACTGGCTTCAATGCCCAGCTTCGAGATATACACATGAACCGTATCACAGAGCGAGACCTGTTCTGCCTGTACAACATCCTCATATCCGGGTGTATTCCAAAGCTGAATGAAGTCGATTTTAATGTCGACCTCCGGCTCTGTCAGGCTGGTCGTATCAATATAGTCCTGTGCATACTCTCGCAAAGCCGCTTCCGATGGCTTTTCCTGAAAGGCACTGGTGCAGTCCAGCACCGTAATCTTCTGATACGGCACAGATTTTCGGCTGACCATGACCACTTTTTCTGGCAGTTCCATAACCGCCTGCGTTTCGTTGTCTACCCAGTACGGATGCACTCCTGTAATGGTATTCTCGATGGATTTCTCCATCTTGAAATCCGTCAGATTTTTGCCGTAGACGATATGAACGTTGTGGTCCGCACCTCTGGCTCTGTGAAACTTGACTGTGTAGCGGTCCCACTCGAACTCTCCTCCAAAAGTATCCAATACCGAACCATCCATACCGCCCAGACAGTTACGGAAAGATGCCGGAACGGACACAGTAAACATCGCACTGGATGCCACATCTGTCCAAACTGAGAACGGACAGTCGGAAGCCGCATGGCTTTTCAGCCCCTGCACCGCTCCTGCGCACCCACTCACTGAGAACGGGGAAACTGTAATAAAGTTGAGCTGATAGGAAATATGCCGTGCCTGAACTTCCAGCTTTCCATCGATCGGAGTCGTGATCTTGTAGATTCGGAACGGCTGCGGCTGCATCGTATCAGATGGTTTGGCAAGGATGACGTTTCCCTCCTCCAGCATCTCTGCATGGATTCCATCTGCCGGACAGATGAGCTTCAGCTCATAGCTTCCGTTTCGCTTTTCCGTCACGGTACAAGACTGTGCATCTGCCAGTTTTCCGATGCCGTTGTGGTTGAACTTTGTTTCTCTGGAATCATATAAACATGGGATCACTGGCTGCACCTCCCCTCAGAGCGTCCACCAACGGGGAATGACTTCCACCGCCGTGATACCGCCTGTCCATGTGATCTGTGTCTTTCCCTCCGGCAGTTCCGGGAAGTCATCCGAAAGGATGGTCTCATTGCAGAAGCCGGAAGCGTTGTAAGCATTGTGCGTCTCACAGTTGAGCAGCACATAGTCTTTGATGCTGTGTATGGTGATCTTCTCTTCCCCCACATACAGCTCGCCGCCGCTGTCTCCGTAAACCTTGAAGATGGGCTGTGCAGGAAAAGCAAAGGGGTTCTTTAAGGTCGACCTGCCATCCAGCCGGATCGTCCGCTGCCCGTCCACGCTCCACCTCTGGGGCTTACAGTTAAATGCTAGCTCCATCTCAGCGGCTTTCTGAGCAGTCACATCAAAGGCAAGGGCATCCTTGCAGACTGCCATCCGGAAGAAATCCGGGTCGTAGGTGTCCTGCAATTTCTGATACCCGATCGGAGATAACAGCCATGCCTTGACCGCTGCGGTCTTGGCCGGCAGACCGTTGAAGAAAAATGCCTTATACTTGATATCCACGTTCTGATACCTGCGGCGGCCTGCCTTTGCATTCTCGGTGAGGATGTCTCCGTTCCTGCCGGGTACGGAGGTGCTCTCCACATCCGCAGCCGGGGAATCATACACACCGGGACCAGACAAATATAATAGGAAGTCTTTGCTGGACTTCCCGGCAAACGACAGATACTGTCTGGCGTATCTGCCTTTAAGCTGAAACTGTGATACAGTCTGCTTTGGGGCATTGTAGCCCATACGCATCTCCTCCTTTTTATTTGAAGACCGAATCATCTTCGTGAATCATGCCGTTGATCTTATCCGCAACGGTCTGTGCGAGTTCATCATCGTTCCGGGCATTGTAGCCATTGACCGTGATATACACACCGCCAAGGTTGGTCGTCCGGGTGGTGCCACCTCCGGCCAGAGCCGCCTGCGGGAAGTTCCAACCGGAGCCATCGAAATGTGGCAAGGTCAGTTCCGGCAGACTGAAGGAGCTGATGCCCTCCATACCCTGCTGTACCTTTGCTGCCATCGACCTGATCTGGCTGATCAGTCCGCCTTCGCCTTTCTTGATGCCGCCGGAAAGCAGCTTCATGAAGTCGGGCATATAGGTATCGGCATCTGCCAGCGGTCCTTCATCCGGCACAGAGAAGTGCAAGAACGAGCGGATGCCATTTGCAACACTCTTGACCGCATTGCCGACCCAGCTCACGCCTTTCTTGATACCGCCCGCGATACCGCCAACGATGTCCTTGCCCCAGCTGACTGCTGAGGAAGCCACGTTCTTGATACCGCCCCAGATGGACGATGCCACGTTACCGATGGCAGAAGCCGCATTGGAAATACCGTTCTTAATGGCGTTTACTCCATTCGAGAATACCGACGTAACCTTGTTCCAGATATTTGTGACACCTTCCCGGAAGCCATCGCAGTTTTTCCAGAGGCTCGTCAGTCCAAGACCGATGCCACCAACTGCTGCCACTGCGATACCTGCAGGACCGGCAAGACCGGCCAGTGCTGTACCTGCCGAAGCAAGCACTCCTCCGGCCGAGGAAGCGATACCTGCCAGAGCCGATCCCGCACCAGCAGCCAGACCGGATACGGTCGTGCCAACCGAGCCGAACAGTCCTGCGATTGCGGAGCCGGCAGAACCAGCAATTCCGCCCAATGTGGAACCCACACCAGACAGAAGCCCGGAAAGACTGCCGCCTAAACCGCCGATCTTCGACACTACACCGGAAAGCAGCCCGCCCAGATTCGACAGGATTCCCCCACCGCTGGAGCCAAGGCTTCCCAGCTTCGAGATAATGCCGGAGATGCCTTCCCCAAGACCGCCCATTTTGGAGGTCAGCCCGGAGATCAGGTTGCCAAAGTTCGACACGATCTGACCGCCATCTGCACTGCCGATTTTCGACAGGAAACTGCCGATGTTGGACAGCAGACCGCCTCCGTTTTCGGAGCCAAGAACATTGCCGAGGTTCTGCAACGTACTTCCGAGGTTTCCGATGGTGTTCTTCATGGAGCCGAGCTTGTCCACAAGACCCGTGACCGTATTGACTGTGTCACCAACCTTGCTGATGCCGTTGCCCAGGCTCTTTAGGAAATCCGAGTTGAAGGTATCGCCAAGACTGCGGATCGCATTTCCAAGGGAACTGGTCTGAGAACTCAGCTCTCCAATGGAATCCTTCATATCCGCAAAACTCTGCTTCACTTCATCGCTCATACCGCCGACTGCGGTTTTGGTGATGCCCTGCAAGTCTGTCCAGAGCTGCTGGAACTGTGTTTTCAGCCCGGAAAGCCCGGTCATCAGCTGGGACTGGATACCGCTACCCACATCCCTTGCAGCACTGCCGATACCACTTTGGCTTCTCTTGATCGTGGTAGCAAAACTGCCGACCACAGAATCCATCCAGTCGCCCAGAGAATCCACCGGAGTCGTGAGGTTGCTGCTCATAGACCCGGCAAGCCCCTGCACAGCCTTCACTACCGACTTGACATTTTTCTTAATGCCGGTCGCCAGCAGCTTCATGAAGTCCGGCATATAGGTATCTGCATCGGACAGAGGTCCTTCATCTGGTACAGAGAAATGCAGCAGACTTCTGACCCTGCTTGCGACATTTTCTGCCGCTGCGATCACGGAACCGGCTGCTGCCCGGACACCTGCCGCCATCTGGGAACAGATATCTGCACCCCAGCGGTATGCCGAAGAAGCAATCGAACCGAGCGAGTTAAAACTGCTCCTGATACTTGCAACACCGGAAGAAACCGTGCTGCGCAGGCTGGACATTGCCGAAGACACCGTGGACTTGATGCTGTTGAAGGCAGAGGTCGTAGTAGATTTCAGTGTGTTCCAGCCGCTTGTGACCGTACTGCGAACTGCGGATACAGAGGAAGTTGTAAGACTCTTGATGCTGTTCCATGCAGTCGTGATGACTGTTTTGATACCATTCCAGCTGGTATTCGTCAGGTTTTTTACCGCATTCCATGCGCTGGTCATGGACGTTTTTACAGAAGCGGTCGCAGAGGTGGTAAGGGATTTAATCCCGTTCCACGCTGTGGTAATGACCGTTTTAATCTCGTTCCAGCTGGTCGTTGTCAGCGACTTCACCGCATTCCATGCACTGGTCATGGACGTTTTCACTGCTGCGGTCGCAGAGGTCACATTGGATTTCACCGCCGAGAAGCTGTTCTGGATACTGGACTTGATGGTATTCCATGTGCTGGCGGTACTGGTCGTAATGGAACTCCATGCGGATCTCATCGCAGCACTTACACCTGCCGTTCCGGTTTTCACCGTCTGGCTGATGGCTGCCCAGCTCTTACTGTATGCCTGCTCCACACCCCTCATGGAGTTGGTGATGGAGGTAGACAGCGTGGTGGACAGGTTCTCCGCCGCCGCAGTCACAAGGCTGGTGTTGGTCGTGATACCGTTTGCCAGACCCTGCATGAAGTCCGGCATCCAGCTTTCCATATCTGCCAGAGGTCCTTCATCCGGCACAGAGAAGTGCAGGAAGGAACGGATACGGTCTGCCACTCCCGATACGGCACTTGCCACATCCTGAATCCTCGACTGGATACCGGACACAATGTTGCCGATCATGTCAGAGCCCCACGAGAACGCCTGTCCAGCCAGACCCTTGATAAAGGAAACTGCACTGTTAAAACCGTTCGTGATGGTGGACTTGATACCGGAAATCGTAGAGGAAATCCCGGATTTCATCGAGTTAAAAGCTGTGGTCGCCGCGCTCTTAATGCTGTTACTGAGGGACGATACCGTGGATTTCATGGCATTCCAGCCGGAAGAAACTACCGATTTGATGCCATTTACCACACCGGAGATCTTGCTGCTGATGGCATTCCAGATGGAAGAAACCGTGGACTGGATCGCAGAAAGGACAGTCGAGATGACCGTTTTGATCGCATTCCATGCCGTACTCATCCGGGTCTGGATGCCAGTCAGCAGCGGAGACAGGAACGACACAATGGCGTTCCACACCGTCGTCACTGCAGTCTGGATCGCAGTCAGCACCGTGGAGATAGCTGTCTGAATTGCTGACCAAACTGTAGAGAAAGTCGTCTGCAATCCAGTCAGCATTGGAGTCACGAAGGCAACGATGGCGTTCCAGATGGACGTGATCTTCGTCTGAATTGCGGTCAGTGCTGCGCCGATCAGGATCTGGATCGCCTGCCAGATGGTTTCAAACAGATATTTGAACGCATCCAACAGAGGTTTCATGGTGTTGTAGATGCCATTCCACACCGAAGTGATAGTCGTGCTGATGGTGTTCATGACCGTAGAGATCGCGGTTGAGATTGCCGTCCACACAGTTGTCACCGTGGCATGGATCGTATTCATCACAGAAAAAACTGCTGTGGAAATGGCAGTCCAGATGGTGCTGAAGGTCGTCTGGATACTCGTAAGGACGGTGGTGAAAAATCCAGACACTGCTGTAAATACAGTCGTTGCTACACTTTGGATAGTGGAAACTGTGTTTGAAAAGAAGCTGCTGATTCCACTCCACACAGTCTCGAAGAAGCTCTTGATACTGCCCCAGACCGTCTGCCAGTCCGTACCGAACAGCCCAAGGAACACATCCAGCGCACTCTTCAGAGCAGTAAGGGTCGTGGAGAAAATGGACTTCACGCCATCCCAGATGCTGGAAAAGATACCCTTTACCGCTTCCCATGCGCCGCTCCAGTTGCCGGAGAACACATTGGAAAAGACATCGAACAGACCAAGTAGCGTATCCAGAACAACGCCAAGGATGGTAGCAATATTCTGGAAAGCTCCCTCAAACAGCGGTGCAAGCACCTTACAAAAGCCATCCCAGACTGCTTTCAGTACCTCGGTGACATCCTTAAAATCAAAGCCCAGCCCATTGATCCGCTGTGTCAACTGATCGCAGAAGCCTTTCACCTTGGAAACGATGTCGTTCCAGATGCCGGTAATGGCAGTACGGAACTCCTCGTTCGTATTCCAAAGGTTCATGAACGCCGCCACCAGTGTGCCGATGACCGCCACCACTGCTACGACCGGCCCGGACAGACCACCCAGAACCACACCCAGCTTGCTGAACGCACCGCTGGCACTGCCCACATGGGTGATAAGAAGCCGGACACCCTTTGCAAGAGAACTGAATTCCCGCATCGCTGTGCCGACGGTCGATATGGTCTTGCCAAGCACAATAAGCAGCGGACCGATGGATGCCGCCAGAAGCCCGATCTTGATGACCGATTCCCTGGTACTTTCATCCATACTGTTGAGCTTATCCACGAACTGCTGCACGGCCGACACGATCTTACGGATGGTCGGCATCAGGATATCGCCAAAAGAAATAGCCAGCTCCTCCAGCTGAGATTTCAGGATGGTGAGCTGACCATTTAAGTTATCCTGCATGGTTTCTGCCATGCTCTCGGATGCGCCGTCACAGTTTTCAATGGCACCACGCAGTTTGTTGATGTCCGTCTCGCTGGAATTCATCAGGGCAAGGAAGCCGGACATCGCATTCTTGCCGACCAGTGCTTCCGCATTGGCGGCCTTCTCAGATTCCGACAGCCCGGAGAATGCCACACGACAGTCCGCAAGGATATCGTTCAGGCTTCTCATGCTGCCATCTGCGTTGCTGGTCGCAATCGTGACCTCTCCGATGTTTTTACCGACAAAGGTCACTTCACCGGAAAGGTTATTCATAATGGTACGAAGGGACGTACCAGCCTGCGAAGCCTTGATACCACTATTTGCCATAAGCCCGATGGCTTCTGCGGTATCCTCTGCCGAGAACCCCAGCGCACCGGCGATAGGTGCACAGTACTTGAACGTCTCGCCCATCATGGAGACGTTGGTGTTCGCATTGGAGGAAGCGGCTGCGAGGATATCGGCAAAATGCCCAGAATCCGCAGCGGATAAGCCGAAGGCGGTAAGGGCATCGGTAACAATATCTGAAGTCGTAGCGAGGTCTTCACCCGAAGCGGCCGCGAGATTCATGACGCCCTCGATGCCGTTCAGCATGTCAGAAGTCTTCCATCCGGCCATGGCCATGTACTCCATCGCCGAAGCAGCCTCTGATGCGGAGAACTTGGTCTTAGCACCCATCTCACGGGCTTTTGCACGAAGCTGGTCGAAGTCATCCCCAGTCGCACCGGAAATGGCAGAAACCTTACTCATCTCGGAATCGAAGTCGGCTGCGGTCTTCACTGCGGCAGTGCCAAGACCCGTTACAGCGGCAGTCACCGGCAGGAACTTCTTACCGACATTCTCCACAGAAGATCCAATGTTCTGGAGCTTTTCTCCGGCTTCATCGATCTTGGCAAGGGTCGCATTCGTGGTCGCCGCCTGGTCTTGTAAAGACCGCAGATTCTGTTCGGTCTCCACGATCTCACGCTGGAGGGCATCGTACTGCTGCTGGGTGATCTCACCGTTGGCAAGCTGCTCATTGGCCTGCTGTGCAGCAGTTTTCAGAGTTGCCAGCTTTTCCTTGGTGGCTTCGATGGCATCCTTGAGCATCTTCTGCTTCTGGACAACCAGTTCTGTATTGGAGGGGTCCAGCTTCAGGAGTTTGTTGACATCCTTCAGTCCGGACTGCGTCCCCTTGATTGACTTGTTTACACTTTCCAGTGCTTTGGAGAGCTTTGTGGTATCGCCGCCGATCTCAACGGTGATGCCCTGGATTCTGGATGCCATGTGGATGACCACCTCCTTTTGGGCATAAGAAAAGCCCATCTGCACGAAGCAGACAGGCGGAAAATAATCTGAAATTTACAATTCTGTCGTTGCTAAGCGGCAGAAAAAGAGCTATACTTAAATTGAGAAATTGTACTCAAAGGAGGTATGCTCTATGAGTGGATATAATATTGACATTGCCGATATGCAGTGCTGGGTCTTTCGGATGGCTCAATCCAAATGGAAAATGTCTCCCAGCGACTGCGCAGAACTGTTTAAGAAATACGACATTCTCGGATTTATCGCTGACTGCTATGACATTCTTCATTTGAATAGCTACGAATGCGCTTTGCATGATGTTGAAACCCTGCTCAAGAATCGAGGTGTTACCGTATGATAGGACTTGAAGATGGAATGCTGCTCTACCACGGAAGTTATGTCAGTATTCCTGACATCGACTTAAGCCGCTGTATGGGTGGTCTCGATTTTGGTCGTGGTTTCTACTTAACCTCATCTTATGAACAAGCATATAACTATGTCCAGCTTTCTGTTCGCAAAGCAAAACACCTCGGTGCTGTTCCAAAAAACTTTGATCCAGCTGACGGACAAATATCCGTCTACAAATTTCACTATGACCCAAACATTCTCGCTTACTTTTTTCAAGAACCCAGTATCGAATGGCTGCATTTTGTAGCGGCCAATCGAAAGAAAGACCTCTTTCCTCAGCTTCTGAAAAAATACAACGTAATTGATATCATCGGTGGAAAGATTGCCGACGATCAGACAGCCCGTACCCTTCAGATTTATATCAGCGGTGAAGGTGCTGGTGAGCCTGGAACTCCAAAAGCAGACAAAGAAACGATTGAAAAACTTTTACCGAACCGTCTCAAGGATCAGTTTTGTTTCAGAACTCAGGATGCCGTCGAGCATCTTGAATTTATAAGGAGTGACCGCTATGGTGACATCAAATTGTGATAATGCTATAAACTATAAATCTACAGATTCTCAAAAGGAATGCTGCGCAGTAATTGCGATGCGCGAAGCTGTAGAAACCCTTGCAGCACGAGAAAATATTTCATACGAGGAAGCTCTTCTTCGTTTCACAAGTTCTCGTGCGTATGAAGCCCTCTTTGATTTTGACACAGAGATTTGGAAAGAAGGCTCTGATTATCTGCTGAGTCTTTATGACTACTGCACTTCCAAAAAGACTGCATAAAAAATAATTGCTAGGAGGTGGTTTTATGAACGAGGTTGTCATCGATGATTCACAACGCGAAATGTGCGCCGTACTCGTTATGCGCACTATGCTCACAGACTACTGTGATGATACCGGTGTTTCCTTCAACGACGTATTTTTTCGCTTTGTAACCTCTCCCGCATACAAAATGCTATTTGACTATTCCACCGGACTCTGGATGGAAGGACCCGATTATCTCCGCAACATCTTTGAAGATACCATGAAAACAAACACCTCTCTAAGTTTCTGATATATAGTTCTCCAGTATATCTTTTAACGTACTTATAATGCTACCGTCCTTTCCAGTCAGAATTTTGTGTCTTAATTATGGTGCATATTCCCGCATATTTTTATACATAATCCTTACCACCAGACGCATCTTATTTTTTGCGGTTTATTGGATGCCCCATCTTCTCCTTCACTTCATTGGGCAGAATGCCTGTGATCCGGGCACCATTCCAGGAATCTCCAGATAACCAATATGCTCCATCCAGTTATTTCTCTGAATGATCTTAAGATAGAGCAATACTGTGCTGAAAGTGGTTTGCAGTGTATTCAAGATCGGCGTGATAAAGGCGACGATGGCATTCCAGATAGAAGTGATCTTCGTCTGAATAGCTGTCAGTGCTGCGCCGATCAGGATCTGGATCGCCTGCCAGATGGTCTCAAACAGATATTTGAACGCATCCAGTGCACTCTTTAATGCGGTAAGAGTCGTAGAGAATACAGACTTCACACCTTCCCAGATGCTGGAGAAGATTCCTTTTACCGCTTCCCGTGCGCCGCTCCAGTTGCCGGAGAACACATTGGAAAAGACATGAACAGACCCAGTAAGGTATCCAGAACGACACCACGGCTACGACCGGTCCGGACAGACCACCCAGAACCACACCCAGCTTGCTGAACACACCGCTGGCACTTCCCACATGGGTGATGAGAAGCCGAACCC
>OLNF01002314.1_pt1 | contig 15129 bp, 9 predicted proteins | sample 1673061 | NCBI WGS metagenome assembly OLNF01 (sample SAMEA3136751, study PRJEB25190) | human gut metagenome | reverse complement strand
ATTTTGCTGTGCCTTCGCTGACTTCGCTTGTTGCGGCTGGCAACGAGATTGCGCTTGTTGTTACTCGTCCTGATGCTGTTCGTGGGCGCGGTAAGAAGCTTGAGCCTTCTCCTGTTAAGGCCAAGGCGCTTGAGCTGGGGTTGCCGGTTGTTGAGGCTAATCGTATGACGCCTGAGGTTGTTGAGGCGCTCCGGGCTGCCCAGGCTGACATTTTCTGCGTGGCTGCCTATGGTTGTATTTTGCCTGATGAGGTCTTGAATATGGCGCCGCTCGGCATTGTGAATGTTCATGCGTCCTTGCTGCCTCGTTGGCGTGGGGCTGCTCCTATTCAGCGTGCGATTCTCGCTGGTGATGAGGTCGCTGGCGTTTCTATCATGCGCATCGGTCATGGCGTGGATACTGGTGCTTATTGTGCACAGGCCTCGACCACGATTGCCGGTAAGCATGCCGAGGCGCTGACCATGGAGCTTGGTGAGCTTGGCGGCAAACTGCTTGCCGATACACTTCCTTCGTTTGCCGATGGTTCGGCGGTTTGGACCGAGCAGGATGAGTCGCTCGTCACTCATGCTGCCAAGATTTCCAAGCTGGAGATGCGTCTGGATCCGCAGATGGCTGCGCTCGATTGCGTGCGTCATGTGCTCGCTTCGTCCGATACCGCGCCTGCTCGTTGCGTGATTGCCGGCAAGACCGTGCGTGTGCTCGATGCTGCGTCGGCTGATGTGTCGCTTGGCGAGGGCGCTGTTGCCGTTCAAGCCAAGCGCGTCTACCTTGGCCTTTCCGATGGCTCGGTTGAGTTGCTCGAGGTTAAGCCAGATGGCAAGCGTGCTATGGCCGCTTCCGCCTGGGCTGCTGGCCTGCAGGGCGCCGATCTGACGTGGGGTGCTTTGTCATGAGCAAGCTTTCCCCCGCGCGTAAGCTCGCGCTCGATGTGCTGATGGAGGCCGATCGCCGCGGCATGTACGCACGTGACGTTCTCTCGTCCCGTGCTTCGGCCAAGGCCATTGACCAGCGCGATTCTGCCTTTGCCGCTCGTTTGGCACTTGGTGTTGCAGCCACCCAGGGCATTTTGGACGAGCTGCTCGATCAGTTTCTCGATAAGCCTAAAAAGGTTGCGCCGCGTGTTCGCATGGCACTTCGTATCTCGGCCTTCGAGATGCTCTACCTGCATACCCCGGGTCGCGTTGCCGTGAGTCAGGGCGTTGAGCTGGTTCGTAGCGGCGCTAAATCGGCTGCCGGTCTGGCGAACGCCGTACTGCATAAGGTCGCGGACAACGTCGAGGACTTTGCCACTGCGGCGGATGCCGATGAGTCCGAGCGCCGATTGGTTCGCCTGTCTCGCCTGATGGGCATGCCGCGCTGGCTGTGTGCTCGCATTATGGCCTCGTTCGATACGCCCGAGGGCGCGCTCAACTTTGCCGGAAATCTGGCGCCCGCGCCGCTCGCTTTGCACGAGAACGCCTTTGCAACCAAGCCTGATCCGTACCTATCGCAGCTTGTGGCGCCGGTATTCCCGGGCTGCCATGCGCCGGTCGATGCCCAGGCCACCGTTGCGTCGGGCGTGTTTGAACGCGCAGCGGCCGTGGCCTCGGACCTTAACGCCCAGCTCATCGCTACTGCGGCGACCCGTCCCGGGCGTTGTCTGGAGATTGGCGCCGGTCGTGGCACCAAGACCTATGTGATGATGTGTCAGGCCAAGCGTGCCGGCTACGATCGTCAGCACACCGCACTCGATTTGCACGACCGCAAGTGCGATCAGAATCTCGCGCGTCTGCATAAGGCGGGTATTACGGGTGTTCGCACGGTTTCGGGCGATGCCTGCGAGCTTGACGAGGTCCTCACGTCGTTCGATGCGATGCTTGGTAAACCCGTTCTGTTCGATACGGTGTTTATCGATGCCCCGTGCTCGGGTACCGGCACCATGCGCCGTCATCCTGAGATTCCGTGGCGCTTGACCGAAAAGGACGTGACGGTTGAGCTTCCTAAACTGCAGCTGACGATGCTCAAGGAAGCCGCCGCGCGCGTGGCTGCCGGCGGTGAGCTTATCTATGCCACCTGCTCGGTTTTTGCTGAGGAGAACACTCAGGTCGTAGATGCCTTCCTGGCCTCTCCCGAGGGCACAGACTTTAGCCTGGTACCCCTTTCCGAGGCGCAGATCCTGCAGCTGCCCGAGTTCGCCCAGGCCAAGAAGCTCGTCACCCTGCGCCAAAACGATCGCGGACTCTTCCAAAGCGTCCCCGTAAACGCCGACTCCTACGACGGCCACTTCTGCGCCCGCCTGATTCGTAAGTAACTAATATGTTGCGGTGAAATAGGGATTGAATAGCGGCTTCTGCCCACCAAACAGTCCTTATTTCACCGCAACTCATAAGGAAACCTGGGTAGCTAAAGAATCAGCCCCGCGATCGGTGTCGATCGCGGGGCTGTTTGGTTCCTAGTGGTTATGCGGGCAGTTGGCGCAGCAGCCGCTGGTGGCGCTGGTGCTGGAGCCGCCGCTTCGCTGGTCGGTGTTGTAGAAACCGCTTCCCTCAAATTTAATGCCGCTGGCCGAGAACGTCTTGGCCGCCGGGGCACCGCAGCTGGGGCACACGACCTCGGGAGTCTCGGACATGGGATGCTCAACCTCAAACACGTTGCCGCAGCTCGAGCACTTGTAATCGTAGCGCGCCATAATACTTCCTTTTCAGCACAAAGCGGGCAGATCGCTCTGCCCGCAAAAATTCAAACGTCTGTAACTGTACCCTATATCGGGGGTTTTATCACGCTTCGCCCCAGAATCTATGGTTGTTGCGCAGGAGCTGTGCGGTTTTGTTTTCGGCGGCTGCAATGTCCGCCTCGTCAGCTTGCCAGGTCCAGTTGCCCGTGGCCACGCCCGGAACGTTCATGCGCGCGTCGTCGCCAAGTCCCAGGATATCCTGTAGCGGCATCATCACTAGGGGAGCGTCGCTTGCCAGCGCGTCGCTCATCAGCTTGGCTGCCACCTCAACACCGCTCGGTTCATCGCCGCCCGCAAAGGTACGGGTGCACCAACCGGCCAGCGTCGACGTATCGTGCGTCGAGGTGTACAGGATCTTGCCCGGTGTGGGATGAATTCCGCAGCGAACGTCGTAGTCGCTAAACTCCAGCACGTCCATGCCGGGGAAACCGCAGGTCGATGCCATGGCGCGAACACCGGGCGTCAGATAGCCCAAGTCCTCAGCGATAAAGTTGAGCGGACCCAGCTCGTCATAAGCGGTCTGGAACAGGTCCTTGCCCGGGCCCGCCAGCCAGCGACCTTCGGCGCAAGCCTTGCCTGCGGGGATACTAAAGTAGCTGTGGAAGCCCAGGAAGTGATCCAGACGCACACGGTCGTAGAGCGAAAACGCGCGGCGCAGGCGATCCATCCACCAGCTATAGCCGTTCTGCTTCATGTGGTCCCAGCGGAACGTCGGGTTGCCCCACACCTGGCCCTCGGGCGCAAAGTTGTCGGGCGGCGCGCCGGAAATCTCAATCGCCTTGCCGGTATCGGAAAGCCAGAAGTTCTCGGGTTCGCTCCACGCGTCTGCCGAATCGTCGGACACGTACATAGGAATATCGCCGATAACCTCTATGCCCTTCTTGTGCGCATAGTTCATGAGCTCGCACCAAGCCAGGTCAAAGCGGTACTGCATGAACGCTTGAAGCTCGGCCTCGTTGTGGAAGCGCTTGTCGTCGATCAGATGCTCGTTGTAGCGAGCAACATCTGCCGGCCAATCGTGGCGCGACTCGCCCTCAAAGTACTTTTTGACGGCCATATAGACGCAGTACTTCTCGAGCCAATCGGCATTGCGATGTTTAAACGCGGTGTACAGCGGATCGGCATCCTCCCCGCCGCGGGCCTTCCAGGTCTCAAAGTCGGCTGCCAGCTCCTCGTGGCTCTCGGGTAGCAGGTCGATATTGCCTGCAAAGGCCGAAGGACCGGCGTAGGGGGAGCGGAAGAAGTCCGTGGGATTGACGGGCAAAACCTGCCAGTAGCGCATGCCCATGGCGGCCAGATGGTCGATAAAGCGACGCGTGGGCGCGCCGATCGTACCGGGCTTGCCGTCATCGGTCGGCACCGATGTGATATGGCACACAACACCCGCACCGTGATCGAGCGGCTCCTGCAGGCGCTGCTCGGCGTGGTGATAGATGATCGACGAACCCAGCGGATACAGATCGAGCGTGACCGTGCCGTTGTGGATCTCGCACTCGTGACCGCTAATCACATCGCTCGCGCATTCGCCGAGTGCCGGAATCGTCACGCGGTGTGAATTGCGCAGGCTGCGGTTGATGATAACCGTCGCGGACTCGCCATCCTTGCCCGTGCGGTTGTATGCCAGCACCTCATCATTGAGCGCAAAGGCCTTAATTTCACCGTCGATCATAAACGGCAGCGCGCGGCGCACAGCAGATGCGTTCTTGACGATCGCGAACGTATCGAAGTCGTGCAGGTCTTCCTTGGTCGGCATGGTGCGGCGATTGCCCGGATCGGTCAGGCCCTCAAGGCCGTACTCGTCGCCATAGTAAATCGAAGGCACACCGGGGAACGTCATCTGCATGAGCGTCGCGAGCCAAAAACGGCTCTTGGCCAGGCCCATCGCGTTCTCGTCCAGACGCCATTTGCTGCGCTCGCACTCGGGCAGCTGCGACTCGTCGGGGCCGCCGCCGAGCACCGAGATAATGCGCGGTCGGTCGTGGCTCGAAAGCAGATTAAGCGCGCAAGACAGGGCCTCACGCGGATAGTTCTCGCGTAGGGTCTCGATATCCTCGGCTGCCTGGTAGGCGTTTTTGTAGCCCATCAAAAAGCCGATGACCATGTCGCGGAAGGGGTAATCCATGGCCGAGTCGAGCTCGGAGCCTTGCAGATAGCGACGCAGATGGCCGTAGCTGATCTTGTTGGAGGCGTCTTCCCATACCTCGCCGAGCAGCAGCGCGTCGGGCTTCTCGGCGAGCACGGCCTTCTTGATCTCGGTCAGGAAATCGTCCGAAAGCTCGTCGGCCACGTCTAGGCGCCAGCCATGAGCGCCGGCACGTAGCCATTTTCGGATCACGCCATCCTTGCCCAGGAGCCGCTCGCGTACCAGTTCGGAGCTCTCATTGATGGCGGGCATATTGCCCACGCCCCACCAGCAGTCGTACGAGCCGTCCTCGTGGAAATAAAACGCATCACGCCACGGCGAATCCTCGCTCTGCCACGCGCCCACGCCGGGGTAGTTGCCGTAGCGGTTGAAGTAGATCGAATCGTCGCCCGTGTGGTTGAACACACCGTCCAGAATGATGGAAATGCCTAGCTTCTCGGCCGCCTCGCACAGCTCGGTAAAGTCCTGCTCGGTGCCCAGAATCGGATCAATCTTGGTGTAATCGGCGGTGTCGTAGCGGTGGTTACTCGCGGCTTCAAAAATGGGGTTGAGGTAGATGGCCGTAAAGCCCAGCTCGGCGATGCGGGGCAGGTCATTCTGGATGCCCTTGAGCGAGCCGCCGTAAAAGTCCCAGGTCTTGATGGATCCGTCTTCGGCGCGCTCGTACACAGGCGGCTCGTTCCAGTCCTCGACCATGCGGCGCTGAATGCCCTTACGCGGTTTTTCGACCTCGGCCAGCGTGCGCTCGCGCCAGTGCTCGTCGCGGGCATAGCGATCGGGGAAGATCTGGTAGACCATACCGCGCTCGTACCAGGTGGGACGGTTCTCACGGTGTTTGTAGACGGTGACCTGGAATGACGGCACCTCAGCGTAGTCGTAGGTTACGCCTTCGCCGCCGGTGCGGCCCTGTGGTGCGCCCAGACGAACCTCGGGCTGGCCCTCAATATTGCAGATAAAGCTGTACCAAATAAGACAGGGCTCGGTGCACTCAAGCTCTGCGGTAAATATGCCGTCGCCCTCGTGCGTCATGGGATATCGAGATTCACCGATCTCATCGACCCAGGTGCGCAGCGTAAGCGTTGCCTGCGCGGGATCGGCGTCCTCCAGAATCACGGAGAGCGAAAGGGTTGTTCCTGTGGTCACAGCGCCAAACGGAGTGCGAAACTGCGGCAGACGGCTGTTGTGTATCAATCTCATAGTACGGTCCAGTTCAATAGAATCACGGCCTGCTGGCCATGGGCTTTACGCACAGGATGTAAGTATATCTGTTGTACACAGGCTGTATAAACAACATCCGTTTACCATCGGCGAACGGTTGTCCTAGAAAATCGTTTTACCAACTACCTACAGAGAAGGGGCGCCCGGTTGGAGCGCCCCTTGCATGGGGTTTGATTAGGTTTTGAATCGTCTTTGGGCTAGCGGCGCTTGCGGGTGGCCGTGGCCTTGCGGACGGACGTCTTCTTGGACGGGGCCTTTTTCTCTGCCGGAGCGGCGGGGGAGACCGGAGTCTCCTTGGCGGGCTCGGGCTTGGCCGTAGCCTTCGGTGCGGCCTTGACCTTAGCGGCCTTCGGCGCCGGCTTGGCCTTTACCTCGGCCTTGGCCTCTGCCTTGGGGGCAGCAGCTTTGGTCGTGGTCTTCTTGGCCGTCGTCGTTGCGCGCTTACGCGCGGTGGTCTTGGCGGCCGGCTTTGCCTCGGCAGTTGCCTCGGCCTTGGGCTCGGCGCCCGCCTCCTCGACCTTGACGGCGGGCTTTGCGGCACTCTTCGGGGTAGCCTTGGCCGCAGCGGCCTTTGTCGTAGTCGTCGACTTCGTTGCCGTTGTCTTCTTGGCAGCAGTCTTTGCCGGAGCCTTGGCGGCCGGTTTGGCCTCAGCGACCTTGGCCTTTACCTCGGGAGCAGCCTCGGCTTCGGCGGCTTTCTTGGCAGCGGCGGTCGTGCGCTTGCGCGTGGTCGTTGTCTTGGTAGCGGTGGTTTTGGTTGCCGCCGCCTTGGTCGCAGTAGCCTTCTTAGCTGTCGTCTTGCGAGTCGTGGTCTTCTTTGCCGCAGGCTTCGCAGCAGGCTCGGGCTCAGGAGCAACCTCAGCCTTCACCTCAGGCTCGGCCTTTGCGGGCTCAGCTTCATCCGGCTTCTCCTCGGCCTTGGGCTCCTCAGCGGCCACCGGCTCAGCAACAGCCTCTGGCTCGTCGACAACCGCCGCCGGCCTCTCAATCTCCGGATGCATAAAGAAGTACAGGTCAAGATACTTATCGGCCGAGCGCGTCCAGCTAAAGTCCTGGCTCATAGCCTGAGTGACCAGCTGGTTCCAGGCCTCGCGGTTATCCCAGAACAGACGCGCTGCGCGGAATACCGCATCGCCCATCTCGTCGCCGTTAAAGTTGCTAAACGAGAAGCCTGTGCCCTCGCCGGTAAACTCGTTGTACGGCTGCACGGTGTCCTTCAGGCCACCGGTTTCGCGCACGATGGGCAGCGTGCCGTAGCGCATGGCGATGATCTGCGACAGGCCACAGGGCTCAAACTTCGAAGGCATCAGGAACATGTCGGCGGCAGCATACATGCGCTGCGACAATGCCGGATCGAACTCGATGCGAGCCGCCATGGTGCCGGGGTACTTGTCCTGGAAGTAGCGCAGGCCGTCCTCGTAGTCGCGGTCGCCGGTGCCCAGCACCGCCACCTGCACGCCGCCGGCCAGGATGCGGTCGAGCGCGTACATGACCAGGTCTAGGCCCTTCTGGCGCGTCAGACGCGTGACCATCACCATGAGCGGACGGTCGTCGCGAACCTCGAGCCCCAGCTCTTCCTGCAGCTTGGCCTTGCATACGGCCTTGCCGGAACGGTCCTCCACGGTGTAGTTGGCGGCAATGCGCTTGTCGGTCGCCGGGTCAAAGCCCGCGACGTCGATGCCATTCAAAATGCCCTGCAGCGCGTACGAACGCTCGCGCAGAACGCCGTCCAGGCCCTCGCCAAATTCAGGCGTCTGGATCTCGTTGGCATAGGTGGGGCTCACCGTGGTGATAGCATCGGCATAGCGCAGGGCGCCCAGCATGTAGTTGATGCTGCAGGCGTCGCAACGCAGCTGCGAAGCGGCCGCGGGAATATGCGCCACACCCAGGATGTCCTCCATCACGGTATCGCTAAACTGGCCCTGGAACGCCACGTTGTGGATCGAGAAGACGGTCTTGACGCGGTCATACAGCGGCAGGCCCTGGTAGAACTCGCGCAAGAACACGGGCGCCAGCGCTGTCTGCCAGTCGTTGCAGTGCAGGATGTCGCACTCAAAGCCCTCGGGCAGGTGCTGCAGGCTCTCGGTAATGGCCTTGGAGAAGAACGCAAAGCGCTCGCCGTCATCAAAGAAGCCGTACGGATAGTCGCGCGCAAAGTAGCGCTCGTTGTCGATGAACATATAGGTGACGCCGTCGTGCTCGAGCTTCTCGAGCCCGCAGTACTCGTTGCGCCAGCCCAGGCTCACGTAAAAGTCGGAGAAGTGCTCCATCTGCGCCTTGTACTCGTCCTTGATGGTGGCGTACTTGGGCACCATCACGATGACTTCGGCGCCGGCGCGCACAAGCGCCGCAGGCAGCGAGCCCGCTACGTCGCCCAGGCCACCGGTCTTTACAAACGGCGCGCACTCGGCCGAGGCAAACACGATCTGCATCTTTTTGCTGGAATCAGCCATATTGTCTCCCATGTTGTTATTCGAGAATAGCCGCCTGGCGCGAACCGGGCGGCTATTCTACATGTTACGAGCGATGTTGCGGTGCCAACGTTAACGTACGATGGTGGTGTCGGAAGTTAACGGAGCCTTGCCCAGCACCAGGATGTTCTCGGGCGTGCCGCGAAGCTCGGTGTTGGTGGGAACCACGTTGTTCTTGTCCAGGATGGCGTTCTCAACGCGGGCGCCGCTCTTGATGATGCAGCTCTGGTTGATGATCGAGTTGGTCACCGAGGCGCCTTCCTCTACCACGACGCCGCGAGACAGAATCGAGTTGCGCACGGTGCCCTTGATGATGCAGCCGGCCGAGATGATCGAGTTGCACGCGTGGCTGCCGGTCGCATAGCGCGAAGGCGGCACGTCGTGAGCCTTGGTCAGGATCGGGCGCTCGGGGTCAAAGAGCTGATCGGCCACGGTCTGGTCGAGCAGGTCCATGCTGCGGCGGTACAGCGACTTCTCGCTAAACACGCCCACGACCTCGCCCTTGTACTCGTAGCTGCACACGTCGATGTTGCCAAAGTCGCCCTGGAGTGCCTCGAGCAGGTCCAGATAGTCGGCGGCCTGGTAGTGGTCGATAATCTCGAGCAGCGTCTCGCGGTTGACGATGCAGCAGTCCATAGAGGCGTTGTCGCCGTACGCGACGCCGGCGCTCACGCCCGTCAGGCGGCCGTTCTCGTTAATTTCGAGTTTGGTCTCGTCATCGACGTTGCGCGTGGCCTTGCAGTACACCACGGTCATCTGGGCACCGGAGTTTTCGTGCGCGTCGATGATGGTGTTGAGGTCCATGTTAAAGATGATGTTGGTGCCCATCATCACAACATAGGGCTTGTCCGAGCGCTGGAACAGCGTCTTGTTGGAGATGATGTCGCGCAGTAAGAAGCGCATGCCGCCCTTGGTGGTGCCATACGCGTTGCCGGGCACCATGAACAGGCCGCCCTTCTTGCGGTCCAGGCCCCAGTCCTTGCCCGAGCCCACGTGGTCGATCAGCGAGCGGTAGTTGCCCGGCATGACGACGCCGACGGTCTTAATGCCGGCATTCATCATGTTGGACAGCGGGAAGTCGATCAGGCGGTAGCGGCCCAAAAACGGAACGGACGCGATGGGGCGGTCCTTGAGCAGCACGCTGCCGTAGGTCGAAGAGTAGTTAGCGGTGATATAACCGATGGCCTTGCGATTGATCATCGGATCATTCCCCCTTCCCGATAACGACGTCATTTCCAACGACAGCCGTATCCTTGGTGGTATCGACAGAGCCGAGCTTCACGCCCTCTTCGACCGTGGAGTTCTCGCCCAAAATAGCGCGGCAGATGTGCGCGCCGCTCTTAACGTGCGCACCCGGCAGCAGCACGGAGTCCTCGACCACGGCGCGCTCCTCGATGATGACATCGGTCGAAAGGATTGAGTGGCGAGCGGTGCCGTAGATCTTGCAGCCGTTGGAGACCAGGCAGTCGTCCAAGCGGCCGTCCGGACCAATGTAGTGCGGCGGACGCGTGGTGATGTTGGACATGATGGGGAAGTGCTTGTCAAACAGATCGAACTCGGGGTTGTTGCCCAGCAGGTCCATCGAGGTCTCGTGGAAGCTGGCGATGGTGCCGACGTCCTTCCAAAAGCCGTGGAACTCGTAACTGTACAGGCGCTTGCCCTCGCCGAGCAGCTTGGGGATGATGTCCTTGCCAAAGTCGTGGCTCGAGCGCTGGTCCAGAGCGTCCTCCTCGAGCGCCTCGATCAGCACGTCTGCCGAGAAGATGTAGATGCCCATGGACGCGAGGTTCGAATCGGGCTTATCGGGCTTCTCGGTGAACTTGGTGATGCGGCCGTCCTCGGGGTCGGTGGTCAGGATGCCAAAGCGGCTGGCTTCCTCCCACGGCACGGGCATAACGCTCACCGTGAGGTCGGCGTTGTTCTCAATGTGCGTCTTGAGCATCTTGCGGTAGTCCATGCGATACAGGTGGTCGCCCGAAAGAATCAGGACGTACTTGGGGTCGTTGGCCTTGATGTAGTCGAGGTTCTGCGTAATGGCGTCGGCCGTGCCCGCATACCAGGCGCCGCCGGTCTGCGTCTCGTACGGCGGAAGGATCGACACGCCGCCGTCGCGGCTGTCCAGATCCCAGGCCTCGCCGGAGCCCACATAGGCATGCAGCAGGTAGGGACGGTACTGCGTCAGAACGCCCACCGTGTCGATGCCCGAGTTGGAGCAGTTGGACAGCGAAAAGTCGATAATGCGGAACTTGCCACCAAAGCTAACCGCCGGCTTAGCGATCTTTTGGGTGAGTGCCCCCAATCGGCTGCCCTGTCCTCCTGCGAGGAGCATCGCGATGCATTCTTTCTTACTCATCGATTTCTCCTTCTGTCATCGATGTTCTTAAACCCATTAGCGACGGGCGCGGCGCTCGGTCGCGCCCGTCGAGTAATGCCGTGCTGGCATAAGGGAGCTCGTGCGCCTTTACGCGTGCCAGATCTCGTCGCGGTACTCGCGAATGGTGCGGTCGCTCGAGAACCAGCCGGAGGAGGCGGTGTTGAGCAGCGCCTTGCGGTTCCAGGTCTCCTGGTCGCCGTAGCTGTTCGTGAGCTTCTCCCACGCATCCACGTAGCTGCGGAAGTCTGCCATGACCAGGTCGGGGTCGTTGTTGTTCATGAGTTCGTTGTAGATGCTCTCGAAGTTGCCCGAAAGACCCGCAAAGGTGTTGTCCTTGAGCTCGTCCATCACGCGGCCCAGACGCTCGCGATCGTTGTTGAGCGTATCCCACGCAAAGTAGCTGTTCGACGCCCAGAGCTGCTCGACCTCGGGAGCGGTCAGGCCAAAGATGGCCTCGTTCTCGCGGCCGGCCAGGTCGGCGATCTCGATGTTGGCGCCGTCGAGGGTGCCCAGCGTAATGGCGCCGTTCATCATGAGCTTCATGTTGGACGTGCCCGAGGCCTCCTTGCCGGCCGTGGAGATCTGCTCCGAAATCTCGGCGGCGGGGTAGATGAGCTGGGCGTTGCTCACGCGGAAGTTGGGGATAAAGCAGACCTTCATGACCTCGTTGACGCGCGGGTCGTTGTTGATGACGTCCGCCACGGAGTTAATGAGGCGGATGGTCTCCTTGGCGAAGGTGTAGCTCGAGGCAGCCTTGCCGCTAAAGATGAAGGTCGTCGGCGTCACGTGGAAGTTGGGGTCGGCGATGCGACGGTTGTAGATGTCCATCACCTTCATGATGTTCATGAGCTGGCGCTTGTAGGCATGGAAGCGCTTAACCTGAACATCGAAGACGGTGTTGGGGTCAATGACCAGACCGGTCTCGGCCTTAACATAGGCGGCCAGGCGCTTCTTGTTGGCGCGCTTGGAGGCACCCACGGCCTTCAGGAACTCGGTGTCGTTCTGGAACTCCTTGAGTTTCTCCAGCTCAAAGGCGTCCTTCAGCCAGCCGTCGCCAATGGCATCGGTGACGAGCTTGGCATAGGTGGGGTTGGACTCGGCAAAGAAGCGACGGTGCGAGATGCCGTTGGTCTTGTTATTGAACTTCTCGGGCGTTAAGGCATAGAAGTCCTTGAGCACGATGTTCTTGATGATGTCGGAGTGGATCTTTGCCACGCCGTTGACGCTGTGGCTGCAGATCACGGACAGGTTGGCCATGCGAATCTCGCCGTCCCACAGAATGGCGGTCTGGCGTAGACGCTCCTGCCAGCCCTCCTGCGTGGTGTCGAACGACTCGTGCCAACGACGGCTAATCTCGTCGATGATCTGGTATACGCGGGGGAGGAGCTTGGAGAACGTGCCGATGGGCCACTTCTCCAGAGCCTCGGGCAGGATGGTGTGGTTGGTGTAGCTCACGACCTGCGTCACGATGTTCCAGGCGTCGTTCCACTCGAGCTTCTTCTCGTCGATGAGGATGCGCATGAGCTCGGGGCCGCACATGGCGGGGTGGGTGTCATTGGTATGGATGGCAACAAACTGCGGCAGCAGCTCCCAGTTCTCGCCGTGCTCCTTCTCAAAGGTGTCGAGCAGGCTGTAGATGCCGGCGGAAACAAACAGGTACTCCTGCTTCAGGCGCAGCAGACGGCCGTGCTCGCCGGCGTCGTTGGGGTAGAGGATGGCGCTGATGGCCTCGGCCTCGGCGCGCTCGGCGTCGGCCAGGGCATAGTCGCCGCGGTTGAAGGCCTCCAGGTCAAAGTGCTCCTCGACCGGCTCGGCAGCCCAGACGCGCAGCTTGTTGACAGTCTCGCCGGCATAGCCCACAACGGGAATGTCATAAGGGACGGCCAGGATATCCTGCGTGTCCACCGTGCGGTAGAACGTGCGGCCGTTCTCCTCAAAGCCCTCGACGTGGCCACCAAACTTGATGGTCACGGCCTTGTCCTGACGGCGGACTTCCCAGGGATAGCCGTGGGTGAGCCACTCGTCGGTAGCCTCGACCTGGCTGCCGTTAACGATTTCCTGCTTAAACAGGCCGTAGCGGTAGCGCATGCCGTTGCCATAGCCGGCAATGCCCTCGGCTGCCATGGAATCCAGGAAGCATGCTGCCAGACGGCCCAGGCCACCGTTGCCCAGAGCCGGATCGGGCTCCTGGTTCTCGATGACCGACAGATCGAAGCCCATGTCGTCGAGCGCCTCGGCGACCATGTCACGTACGCCAAAGTTGAGCAGGTAGTTGTCGAGCAGGCGGCCGATCAAAAACTCGATCGAGAAGTAGTACACGCGCTTCTTGCCCTCGGCGGTGGCGCGGGCGTCGCTCTTGGTGGCAACGGTGCGGGCCTTCTCGGCCACGAGCTTGGCCAGGGCGTTAAAGCGGTCTAGGTCGCTGGCGGCCTCGACGCTCTTTCCGCTGATGCTCATGACGGCATCGCGATAGAGCTCGGTAAACTCCTGCTTGTTGTCGAAGATCTTATTCATACGTTCCTTTCCCCCGGGGATGTTTCTCCCGGAACGGTTTTGACTTGTATCCTACGCCCCCGCGGGGCGGGTGATTACAGCTGTAACGGCTTTGTTACGCATCCTTGCCAGATGCTTTAACAGCGCCTGCCTTAGCCTTGGGAGCAGCCTTTTTATTGGTTGCCTTTTTGGCCTTGGGCTTAGCCGTAGCCTTGGCAGCGGGCTTGGCGGTCTTCGCCTTGGCCGGAGCCTTCTTAGCAGCCGCGGCAGCTTGTTCCGCTTCGCGCTGCTTGCGGAAGGATTCGATGATCGCCTTCTGACGAGCGATCGCGGCTTGGCGCTGACGCTCTTCCTCCTCGGCTTCTAGACGCTTCCGCTCCTCCTCGCGCGCTTTGGCCTCGGCGATGCGACGCTGACGCTCCTCTTCCTCCTGTTGCTTACGGAGACGCTCCTCCTCTTCGCGTCGCTTGCGCTCCTCCTCCTCACGGAGTTCCTCCTGACGTTTCCGTTCCTCTTCTTCTCTGCGAAGACGCTCCTCTTCTTCCTTTTGGATCGCAAGCTCGCGCTGCTTCTTCTCCTCTTCCTCCTGCTTTTCTTTGTTCGCCTCCTCCACAAATGATGCACACGTCGCCGATACAGACTTTAAAGAATCCATCATCGACTGGTAGTTAGAATACATGACTTTAATCTTTCCATCACCATCTCATCGCACATCTACTTTCTGGCACGTTTCCGGCCCATAAATCTGTTTGCTTTCGTCAGTTTCGGACGCCCGTTCATTCATCTTTTCGATCTTCGGAGAGAGCGTTGTCGTCACTTCATCTTCGAGTTGTGCAAGTTCCTTTGACTATACCGTGAGACTCCAACTCAACAGAATACGAATGCGAGCGAAGTATCACGGTTCAGACTATCGCGTATTTCCGAAATCCGACTCGTGATGACATTTACACGTGTATCCTAGGGTGAAAGGAGGAGAAATCAATGTACTAGCTTCTTGAACATTACCAATTACTGATTCCAACAAACAAGACACAACTCCCAAGGAAAGTACAGCTCCAGCGTGTTCCGATAAATGATCTTCGCCGCCTCTTCTACCGATACACCGTGAACAGCCGCGATCACTTCAAGCACCGACCTATGCGTAATCGCTCTCACACACGATCACAGAACGCAACAGGGTTCAACACGTCCCTTCACGAGATACTTGGGGTCGTACTTCTCAACCCGCTTGCTCTCAAACTTCGTTTTCACATAGGCATAGGACGCGTGCGCAGAGGTGATGGCGCAATACGGACCATCTACGTCACACAGCGAGAACGAAGAAACCTGTCTCGATCAAGATCTTCTCGAGCGGAACGCTTTTGATGACATCGAGACTCTCCTCTGTCCGCATTCCCGAACCGTTGAAACCGATATAGAAACCCATCGACAGGAGACGTTTCGCCATCTCCTTAGACCCTGTGAACGAATGAACACATCCACGCAGCTTGTGCTCCGGGTCCATCTCGTTGAAAACCTGGATGAAGTCATCATCACAGCTGCGCTCGTGCAGGAAAAGAGGAAGATCCACTGCTCGGACAATCTCGAACTGCTTTCGGAAATACTTGTTCTGACGCTACATATTATTCACAAAGAGCAGATAAACCTCCTTATCACAGAAGAAGAGTCGATCATAATCCAGACCAAACTCGCCGATCGCAACGATCTTTTTCATTTC
>OLNF01002311.1_pt1 | contig 15136 bp, 14 predicted proteins | sample 1673061 | NCBI WGS metagenome assembly OLNF01 (sample SAMEA3136751, study PRJEB25190) | human gut metagenome | reverse complement strand
CTAATGCAGCCTTAGTTGTAGCGTAAGCTGCTTCACCAGCATCAGCTACGATATCGATCTGGACGAGCGTCTTCTCATCGGCATTCTTCGCCAGATACCTACAAATCAGAAACCTCTCGCATGATTACACTCTGCTAATGTGGTTGAGAATAGCCAGGGTCTGCACCATGTGCAGTCCGTCCATCTCCACCATCGGCACCTGACCGAAAGGAAGACTGCCCGTCTTCAGACCCTCCGCCTTCTCCTCAGGCCAGTTCTCCACACCCTTGAACGTGTAGGGAATTCCGGCAAGATCCAACGACAGCTTGATGGCCTCAGCACGACCAGCACCAGGGAAATAGTAAATGTGAGCAGACATAATCAAAAGCAAATAGAAACAAAAAGATTGTGATAAAAAGAACAAGGTTCCTTGTCAAATGGAAATCAAATGATATGCGCCAATCAGAAACCACCGAAAGAATGACTCATTACGCATTTGCAAATACAGATCCTTCTTCCAATGATGGAATTCTCGAGTCGAATATGAAGATCCATGGGCACTCTGCATGGTTTCAAAAATAAACATATCCATTTAAGGATCAACGAATTCAGACTCTTCGACGGATCTGAGGGGATCCAATGATCCACTCGAAGGTAACGAACAGGATGTTCGTCTCTTTGGAGAGAATCCAACGAATGAACACCAGAAACACAAATGCTGGCTTGTATCCACACCTTCTTCAAACTCCCTGCCACACGCGTCATCCGCTGGACATCGCGCCAACGCATTTGCTTGCAAGATGTTCCATCTACAGTCAGCATGCGGGAAAATGGAATCGATGCAATTTCCTGAATGCGAAGAGACTCCAAAGGAAAACCTTCATCCAATTGATGGAGGAGAAATCGGTTCTTTTCGTTAATCCCCTTACCTTCTGTTCCGTGGTAGATAGAAACGATGAACAGTGAATGGCTCTCCTCCACAGAGGTAGCATACAAATAGTAGTCTGCGCCAACATCCCTCGCACTGCGAATTACCCTAGTTGAGATCTCTGCCTAGAGTCTGTACCATCCTTTGGAGCGCAAATCACAATACACACAAAACCGATAGCCAAAGAGCGGATCATCTCTGTGTACGAGGTCGAATAATTCGGTTGGAGAAAGCTCCTTGTTTGTGGGGAGATACACCACGATGGCGCTCTGGTGTATCATTTCGTACAAAACCGCTTCTGGGAGTTCGGTCACGTCGTCCGGAGAGATCTCTCTCAAGGACTCTATCGATCACCACTCCTCCTCACTCTAACCCTCATTACAAAGATACGCTCCAACGACCGGATTCCACCAGCAGGTAAACGGCATCCCATCAATGGTTGCAACAAACACCGAGACAATGGAAATAAATGATAATTGTGGATAGGCGAAATGAGAAGCTTACTTCTTCTCGAACTTCTTGGCAAGGTACTTGTAGAGCTGCTTGTCGGACATAGCCATGCGGACTCTCTCCTCCTGTCTCTCCTTGAGCTGCTCGCGCAGAGTGGTGTGAAGGTTCTTCGCCACCTCAGGCAGACTCTTGTCCAGAGTAGTGAAACGGTTCTCTCCCTTGATGAAGTCACCGACGTCCATCTTGATCTTCTTGTAGTCCAGCTGGTAGGGATTCTCGCCCTTCTCCTTACGACGAGGATCGTAGCGGTACAGAGGCCAGTAGCCCGACTCCACAGCCTTCTGAGCTTCCTGCGCCATGCACGACATTCCCTTCGACGCAGGCATTCCGTGCTGCTGGCAAGGGCAGTAGTTGATCACCAGAGCGGGACCGTCGTACGACTCAGCCTCGCTGATGGCCTTGATAGCCTGGCGCGGATCGGCAGCCACAGCCGTCGAAGCCACGTAGATGTTCTCGTACTGCATCGCCATGCGACCCAGATCCTTCTTCATCAGAGGCTTGCCTCCAGCGGCGAACTTGGCGACCGCCGACATCTGGGTGGCCTTCGACTGCTGGCCTCCGGTGTTGGCGTACATCTCGGTATCCAGAACCAGGATGTTGATGTCCTCGCCCTGAGCCAGCACGTGGTCCACACCTCCGTAACCAATATCGTACGCCCAACCATCTCCTCCAATCACCCACTGGGTCAGCTTGGGCATCACATCGATCACCTCCTCCAGCAGAGCCAGCTCCTTGTGGTTCTTCTTCTCGTCAGCGAGCAGTTTCACACAGTTGTCATAGCACGCCTCGCACTTGTCGGCGTCACGAGGATTCTCCAGCCACGTCTGCAGAGAAGCGCACAGCTCCTTGCTCTTGGGAATACTGTCGTCCTTCAGGATGCGCTGCACACGCGTAGCCAGGTTGCGACGCTTGATCAGCGTGGACGTCATCATACCGAAACCGAACTCGGCGTTATCCTCGAACAGCGAGCTGCCCCAAGCAGGTCCCTGACCACGAGCGTTGATCGTGTAAGGGTTCGAAGCGAAGGTTCCTCCCCACACACGCGAGCAACCCATGGCGTTGGCAACCATCAGACGAGTGCCGAACAGCTGGGTCAGAATACGCACCGCCTGCGTCTCTCCACAACCAGCGCAAGCTCCAGGGAACTCCAGCATGGGAGTCTGGAAGGCGCATCCCTTCACCGTGGTCTTGTCCACGAGGTTGCCCTTGTTCGTCAGCGTCATGGCGTACTCCCAGTTCTTGCTCTCTCTCTCGCCAACCTCGCGGAAGTTGGTCATCGTCAGAGCGTTCGTAGGGCAGTTCACAGCGCACACCTCGCACGACGAGCAATCCATCGCCGACACCTGAATACGGAAGTTCAGTCCCTTCAGCTCGTCACCCACAGCGGGCACCGACTTGAACGTCGCGGGAGCCTTCTTCACCTCCTCAGCGTCCAGCAGGAACGGACGGATGCACACGTGCGTGCACAGCGTGGCGCACTGGTTGCACTGCGTGCACTTCTCCGCGTCCCACACAGGGATGACCGTGGCAATTCCACGCTTCTCGTACTTGGAGGTTCCAGCAGGCTGCACTCCTCCCACCACGAACTTGGACACAGGCAGCGTGTCTCCCTCGCTGTACAGAGCGGGGTACAGAGTCTTCAGGAACTCGGGAGTTCCCTCAGGCCACACGCGAGGAGCGTCGTCACCCAGCGTAGCCCACGAGGCGGGCACGTCAATCTTGTGCAGGTTCGCCAGCGACTGCTTCAGGGCGTTCAGGTTCATCTCCACCACCTCCTTGCCCTTGGAACCGAAACGAGCGCTCACGTCAGCCTCCAGCAGCTTAGGAGCACGTCCACCGGGAATGATCGGGCACAGCGTGAAGAACACGTTCTGCATGATCATGTTGATGCGCTGCTTCAGACCCACGCTCTGGGCCACAGCCGTAGCGTCGATGTTGTAGAACTGAGCCTTCTTGTTCGCCAGATCGCGCTTCAGGTGGTTGGGCAGGTTCTTCTCCAGCTCCTCAATCGTGTTCCAGGGCGAGTTCAGCACGAAGATACCTCCCTCCTTCAGCTGGTTCACCATGTGGAACTTGCGAGCATAGGTGCTGTTGTGGCAAGCCACGTAGTCTGCCTGCTGCACCAGGTACTCCGAGCGGATGGGCTCCTTGCCCACACGCACGTGCGACACCGTCAGACCTCCCGACTTGTGAGCATCGTACACAGAGTACGCCTGAGCGTTGAAGTCGGTGTTCTTCACAATCAGCTTCACAGCATCATGCGTCGAACCGACCGTTCCATCCGAACCGTAACCCCAGAAGATGCACTGCTTCACATCCTCAGGCAGAGTAGGCAGAGGAGCTCCGTAGGGCAGCGACGTGTGGCAGACATCATCATTCACACCAATCACGAAGCGGTTCTTGGGCTCAGGCTTGTTCAGGTTGTCGAAGCACGCCTTCACCATGGCAGGAGTGAAGTCCTTGCCTCCCAGACCGATCTGTCCTCCCACAATCGTAGCGTTGCGCTTCAGCTGGTTCATCGTCGCCACCACATCCAGGTACAGAGGCTCACCGGGAGCTCCGTCCTCTCTGCAGCGGTCCAGCACGCAGATGCTCTTGCAGGTCTTGGGGATCGCAGCATCAAAGTGCTTGCGGCTGAAGGGGCGGAAGAGATGCACCTTCACCACTCCCACCTTCTCTCCCTGCTTGTTCAGGTAGTTCACCGTCTCCTCCACGGTGGTTCCGGCACCCATCACAACGATCACACGATCAGCGTCCTTGGCTCCGGTGTAGTCGAACAGGTGGTACTGACGACCCGTGATGCTGGCAACCTTGTCCATAGCCGCCTGCACCTTATCGGGAGCAGCATCGTAGAAGGGCTGCGCCACGACGCAGTTCTGCATGTAGATATCCTGCGACTGGGCAATTCCACGCTGGTAGGGGTGGTTGGGGTTCAGAGCACGCTTTCTGAAGTCGTTGGCAGCCTCGTAAGGATAGATCTTGGCGACCTCCTCGCAAGGAATGCGGTTGATCGAGTTCACCTCGTGAGAAATTCTCCATCCATCGAAGAAGTGGAGGAAGGGAATGCTCGTCGTGATGGCAGACAGGTGCGCCACCAGAGCCAGATCGTGAGCCTCCTGCACGCAGTGAGACGACATGATAGCCCATCCCGTCTGGCGGGTAGCCATCACATCCGAGTGCTCGCACAGCAGCGACAGAGCCTGCTTCGACACCACACGCGACGCCACGTGAATAACGGCAGGCAGCAGACCTCCAGCAATACGGTACATGTTGGGGATCATCAGCATCATACCCTGCGAGGACGTGAAGGTGGTTCCGAGCAGTCCACCCACCAGAGCTCCGTGAAGGGCACCAGCAGCACCAGCCTCCGACTATAATGATTAGGAAATACAACAACCCACCTGCATCTCAGTGACCTTCAGCGTGTTTCCGAAAATGTTCTTTCTTCCCTTGACAGCCCAAGCATCAGCGTGCTCTCCCATGGGAGAGGAAGGGGAGATGGGGTACAGAATAGCCGCATCACTCACGTTGTAGGCGGAATCAGCAGCAGCCTCGTTACCATCGATAGCAGCACGCACCGACTTGTACTCGGAGAAGAAGCGAGTACACACAGACTTGGTCATGGTCGCGTTCAGAGAACGGGAAGCGATGGCCGACGATCTAAGCGAATGCTTAAGAGCGTTAGCAAACATTTTAACGGCGCTAGAAGCGAAGAAAACGATATTGTGATGAAATCGGAGAAACGGGGAATGTTACCACCTTTGCGGTCATTTGAGTATTTTTGGTATCAGTCAATTCTAAATCGAAGACATGAGTGTATGGAATCAACAAACAAATAAAGAGATTACCTTGCGTTTCCATCTTGATTACGAAAGTGAGGGATGTAGTAGTCGGGAATCTAGATGTGAGTTCTCATGAGCAACAAACGGGAATCTCAATCACGCAACCGCAAGTGCATTGGAAGTGAGTGCATCCGATAGTGTACAGCTACAAATAACACCTGTAAATGAGCTATCTACAATAGAGGAGTGGCACTTTGGGCAAGTTAGAAGAGCTATCAGTGAAAGAGGAAAAACCATTCGCACCTTTTCTTGTGACCATAGGAATCATATCAGGGGACATGAAATTCATCGCTCCGCACTGAATACACGTCACGCGATTGTAGCCCAAGGGAAAGAGAACCTTTCCCTAGAAATGTGAGCAGCTGCATTCACACCCACTCGGCATCCTCCGCAAATAGCGAGGAAACCCTCTGCAGCCATGATTTGGGAAGCCGGCTTCGGCGACGGATTGCTGGTCTACAGTTGATGCGGCATCGCCGCCGCTACATCCACCGTTGTTCCCGAAGGCGTTACAGACATCTCTTCTTTGACAGATGAAGTGTGTATTTGGTTTTGCTCCAGCTGACCTACGGGACGGTTAAAGCAAGGATCAACGCCACAAAACACATCCGTCTTACTGGGCATCAAGGTCTGAGTCTGCTTCGATTCGCCAGAATGACTCTCCGGAGCCACCTCGGAACGTAACAGAGGCGTGTTTTCCATGGAAAGAAAAAACGATGTGTCTGTAATCTGAATTCCAGTGCTTCTCTTTCTCGCGTGCAGTGGAGTTTCACTCTCCATATTGAACTTTCAATGCTATCCCAAATCGGACTATGCGGAGAAACGAAGATCCCCACTCTTTTCTAATCATGCTTCATTCTTTCCATGTCGGAACCCAAGAGTGTTTGTGAACTCTCCGAATCCACCTCATCCAGCCTTGGCAGTAGCATCGCTTCATTCCAGTCGCCTCGAAGTTGGAGTAAATGTATCCTCATATTCAGGTACACTCTCGTATCACTCCATTCGTGGATCCGACGATAGCTTGTATGACTCATCGATTGTTCAAACAAATAGAGATGGCAGTGCATCGTCTCGTAACAAGCGCTCATCTCCTGCACGTGTTCTCATGATCATGGATTGTGAGTGTAGGCATCGCCTTCTCATCGGAAGAAGCAAACGGAACCGGATGAGCCCATATTTGATTTTGTATGGATTGGCAAAGTTTGAGACTCAGGATCGCTGGTCCAAATCCCAGATCGATTTCTTCAATGAAGTCGACAACTTTCCTCTCCAAATCGAATTCGACAATATCGAGGAAAAGAAGCGACGGAAGGAGCGGCTCTCACGGAAACGCTTCTCCTCCGTTTCAGACGAAGGAAATCGGTCCTACTCCCCCTCGCCGAGTGCGAAGAGCGTTTTGGAGTCAGTCTTTATTGATCCCTTGTGTTCTTGTTTTCTTTTATTCCATTCATATTTGGCTTGTAAGTCAATTGATTTGGTAAGAAGCATCTCTCTCATAAGAATGTTGTGTGCGAAGCAAGTGAGTCTGAAATCGCGCAGACTACTTCACGTACCGTCTGTCCTAAAGGCGACACTGGTTACAGCGAGTCAGCTGAGAAACCAGTTCTTGGGATACTACGAGAAGAAAGGACATCTGATTTATCCTGGAAGCAGTGTGATTCCAGAAGATGAACCGTCTCTCTTATTTGTGAATGCTGGAATGAACCAATTCAAAAAGTACTATCTGGGCGAAGCAATTCCGTATGTACACTTCAGTGGAATCACGAAATAGAGAACATCGGAAGCTAACTACCTCGCAATTGTGTATCCGCGCCGGCGGTAAGCACAACGATTTGGACAACGTTGGTTTATCGATTATAGTTTATTCCCAGATTGGGTTCACTCCCCGTCATCAGACCATGTTCGAGATGCTGGGCAACTTCTCGCTTGGAGCGTACTACAAGGAGGAGGCGATTCTCTTGGCCAACGAATTCCTCACTCACGAGATTGGCATGAATCGGGAGAATCTGCGTATCAGTGTCCACAAGCAAGACCCCACCGCGAGAGAGCTCTGGAAGAAGGCATCGTCTCGTTTTCGCTGTCACTGTAGATCGGTAGCTTCCGTGACGACCAGATCGCCACGCGCGACGACGCTGATAATTTCTGGAGCATGGGCTCCAGCGACTCTCCCAGCGGCTACTGTTCCGAAATCTTCTTCACTGTACGCGTATTTTCCCATTCTCAGTAGACCGACACGCACTCGACCTACGACGACTGGCTGGAGATTTGGAATCTCGTGTTCATGAACACCAAGAACAAAGTCGTCGTTCCCTGTTCGCGTCACTTCTAGGGCGGCTGGATCGACACCGGCATGGGATGTGAGCGCATGCTCTCCGTGGTTTGTCTTCCTCCCTTCACTTACCGGTAGCTGAACGGCGTCAAAACGAACTTCGAGACGGATATCTTCACGCCCATCACGGGCCCTCTCCGAGAACGCTTTCCGTCTCTCCCCACGTCGCATCTGAACATCTTCGCCGATCATCTCCGCACCAGCGTCGTTCTCTCCGCAAACGTGTTCCCCTCCTCTAAGGGTCGCGGATACGTGCTACGGAAGATCATTCGCCGTCTCCTTCAGTTTGCCTACCTCAACGGAATCGAGGAGCCGTTCCTGGCCTCCTTCGTCCCGCTGATCGTCTCCGTGATGCGTACGGTCGTGATTGTCGGTTAAGCGCAGAGGAACAGCTACCGACGCTCGCAGAGCAGCAGGAGCGTGTGAAGACCATTCTAAGCAACGAGGAGGAGTATTTCTGGAGAGCAGTCAGCGACGGCAAGAAGCTCTTCGCCTCCAAGTTCAAGAAGGTGGTTGTGTATCCTCTCTCCCATCGCAGGGAACGACGGCGGTGGGAATGAAGATGTTGACGCAGTTCCGCTCCGACACGGGATTGCCGATCGACATGCTGACGACGCTGCTGGACCAGCAAGGCGTCGCCTACGACAAGGCGGGCGTCGCTACGTGGAGAAACAGCGACACACGCGAGGGCGAAGGAACCATGCGAGAGGGGAACCAAACGATCCACGTGGACGGATCGCTGCAGAAGCTGCAGGAGTCACCTGCGGAGCTACTCTATTCGCTGGAGCCAGTGCAGGTGGATGCAACGGTTCTCGCGGCCGGAGCGAGTGGAAAGGGAGGATTTGCCGTTGTGACTCCCTGTCCGTTCTTTCCCTGCCAGGCGGGTCAGGAGGGCGATCGTGGCGAGTTGGTTGTGAATGGGAAGCGAGTATCGGTCGTGAACACGGTAGGTGTGGTGAGTGGGAGTGAAGGGTAGATTAAGGTGAATAATGTAACGGTTTGTGTTCTTGCGGAGCCGTTGAGTGGTGTGTTGAGTGATGGATCGAATGAGGCAGCTCAACAACAATCTACAATTCCATCCACTACAACCACCTTGCCAAACTCTCAAACTATCACGTGCCGCATCGACACCCACCACCGCCAGTACCTCTTTTCCACTCCTTCCACGCAGGCAAATCGCCGTCCACCACTCCGCCACCCACCTTCTCCACTCCGTCCTGTCGTCGCTCTCCTTCCCGACGCAGCAGCACGAGATATCGCTCCAGACCGGCAGCCACATCGCGCCCACCTCCTTCTCCTTCGACTTCTACGCTGGCTTCCTGGGAGACCAGCTCAAGAACCCCAGCGCCTTCGTCGCAGACCTCGAGCGTCGCGTCAACGCCATCGCGCAGTCAGGTGCCGCTTCTCCCTTCCCCTCATCCAGATATTCCCATCTCCTGGCGCTTCTTCCAACACCAGTCGCTTCCTCAGCACTTCATCGGCGACGTCGCCGCCCTCTCGCGCAAGAGCGATCATATCCGCGCCGTCTCCGTCCCCGGCGTCAGTTCGGAGTACTGCTGCGGTGGTTTTTTCGTCGCTCACTCACGCACAGGACAGCACGTCGCCAACACCGCCGCCGTCTTCCCCTTCATCGTCACCGGCGTCCAATCCGTCGCCGCGGGCATCAAGCGCATCGAAGCCAAGGCCGGTCCCACCGCCGTCCAGGAACTACTGGCGCAGCGCCAGCTCCTGCGGGAGGTGACGAGGGTGGCTGGCTGCGGAGAGAAGGAGCTCGTGAAGACCGTCGAGGCGACGAAGAAGGTGGCGGAGGCGCTGACGAGCGTGAATGCCACGCTGATGCGCGCTGCCGTGGAAACCTGTTCGCCGACGTTCTCGATTGAGGCAGGTGAGGGATGAGAGGGGCGTGAGAGGTAGAAGGAGGAGTGCTGCACGTATTTGAGGTGCCGGCAGAGATGCCGACGGAATACGTGACGCGGTTGATGAACCGACTGAAGAAGGAAACGGCGGAAGCGAATTGTCTGATTCTTCACAACAAGTCGTTCACGCTCCTGTGCAGAAAGGGTGCAATAACTCTATTGCAATTTCAGCATTCAGCTCATTGTCCTCTGCAAGCAAAATCCTCTTGCCTCTGATATCAGCCGTATTAGGCTGTTTTTCTTGTTCTTTATATACATCTTCCTTCGATACTGTTTCCAGCGAAATTGTTACCGTAAACTTTGTACCCACTTCTTGACTGCTCTCTGCCTTAATGTTTCCGCCCATTAGCTCAATAAGTGATTTCACAATCGGAAGGCCAAGTCCTGTACCTACGACTTTATTCTCCGTTGATGTATGCTCTCTGGAAAATTCTTCAAATATATGAGGCAGATATTCTTCGCTCATTCCTATTCCTGTATCTTCACAAATAAAACAATATTGTGCCATTTTATCATCTGATGCAATCTCTTTGACTATCACATGAATAGATTTTCCGCTCGGCGTATATTTAACTGCATTACCTACGATATTCAAATAAATTTCCTGAAGCTTTGTTTTGTCACAGATGGCATACTTATGGCAGACATTAGCATCGATTGAATACTGCAGATTCTTTTTTCTTATATCTGATTCAAATACGCTGCTAACATCGTGAAAAATGGCGCTTAAATCTTCTGCCTTTAGTCTTAACGTGGCCGTTCCGCTTTCAATGCGCGCCATCTCCAAAACCTGATTTATAATCGTCATCATAAGCGCACTAGAAGATTGAATTTTTTTCAGATATTCTCTAGCCTTATCTTCATTTTGAAGATTTTTCTCCAAAAGACCTGAAAATCCAATTATTGCATTCATCGGTGTGCGAATATCATGACTCATATTAAATAAAAATCTTGTCTTAGCTTCATTTGCATTTTTTGCCAGCTCCGCTGATCGCTGCAGCTGCTCTGCATACTGCTTCTCTTGATTGTTTTTACTAAGAATCTGATAAAAAATAGCAGCAATTAACATAGACAAAACCAATATTGTGAGGATAACTGAAAACCAATAAGATATTGTTATCCATCCAGCAGACGGCTCTATATCAAAGTACCATACTTCATTTGGAATATTGCACTCTAGCGTCAGGCAATCTTTTGAAAGCTTTTCTTTATTTTGAGCCAACACAACCTGTTCACCTGTACTGTCATCTTTTGTCCAGATTTTATAATAAAATGAAGCTTCACTCAACTTCTCGAGCTTTAATTCACTTATAAAACGATCCCAGTCAATTACTGTAATCACAAACCCCCAAAATGTACTGTCTTCGCCATCAGCTGGCTGATAGACTGGATTGAAAAGCAATGCACCCATTCCGCCCTGCTTCAATTCATAGGGACCGCCAAGTGTATATTCTTTTGTTTCTTTAGCCAAATTAGCGTCAATGCTTCGCTCATGTTCTGTCAGCACATCAAGTCCAAACGCTTTATCGTTGTCCTCTCTGGGATAAATATATGTAATTATCCCATCTGGTGCCAGCTCAAATGCTTTTACTACATCATTTTCATTTGGAATGACACTTGCCAGCTTGGAGAATGTTTCTTCATCTAATTGATAGCCTGCATTAATAATATTTTCCATCAAATCTGAACTCACTACATATCGCTCTAGCTGTGCTTTAATTCGCCTTACAGTACTTTGTGCCATATAGGCTGCTCCTGATTTTTCTTCTTTTTCCATATAGCCAAAGATCATGCATCCAACAAGAAACAAAAGCATAAAAGAAATTAGTCCAACAACACAGCTATATTTTATTATTCTTTTTTTGGCAGTACTGTATTTTTCCATTGCTGTTACTCCCTTTGATTTTATTATACAATTATATCACGTCAGTCACTCGAAACACAAGGTTTTATTGCAAATAAAAAGCCACCAGAGATCATATCAATCTCCGATGGCTTTGATTCTTTATTCGCCCCAGACTTCTTGAGCAATTTCTTTTACAAGTGCAAGCTTTGCCCATTGCTGCTTTTCAGTAAGCTTATTTCCAATTTCACAAGAAGCAAAACCACACTGTGGACTTAAATACAGGCGCTCAAGCGGCACATATTTTGCCGCCTCGTGAATACGGTTAATTACTTTCTGTTTATCTTCAAGCTTTGGTGACTTTGTTGTAATCAAGCCCAAAACTACTTTTTTATCACCTGATACCTTCTGTAAACATTCAAAACCACCAGAACGTTCATCATCAAATTCTAGATAATAGGCATTTACATTTTCCTTTGCGAAAAGTGTCTCTGCTACACTATCATATGCACCGCTGCTTGCATATGTAGAATGGAAATTTCCTCTACATACATGTGTATTAATCACAAGATCCTTTGGAGCGCCCTCAATTGCCTTATTGTTAACATCAAGCAGCTGTTCTTTAATTTTCTCAAGACCTGCCTTTGTTGTTCCAAAAAGTACCGGTGCACTTGGATCAACAACCATTCCCCAAGAACAGTCGTCAAGCTGAAGATTTCTACATCCCGCTGCGTAAATATCTTTGATAAATGCACGATATCCTTTTACAATATCTTCTGCTACCTGTTTTTGTGTGTCATAATACTTTGAAGTATTTTCCCATGCAAATGGCATGATCATCTGCTCTAAAAACTGTGCTGGTGCCGGAATAGTCAACTTTGCAACTGTATTTTCATCCTCAAATTGATTCACAAATTCAAAATGACGCAGAAACGAATGATTGTTATTGTAGGAAATCTTTCCTGTCAGGTATGTATCATCTATCATAGCTGCCTCACCGTGAAATGGCAATCCTGTTTTTGTCTTGGTGTGACCAACTCCGTTGAACTCCCAAAAGAAATCTAAATGCCATGTTGCGCGGCGAAATTCCCCATCTGTGATTACATGGTAACCTGCTGTTTTTTGTTTTGCAATCAAATCTTCAATGCAGGCATCCTCAACTTTTACCAGCTCTTGCTTTGAAATGGTTCCAGCCTCAAACTGTTTTCTTGCTTCTTTTAAAGAAAGCGGACGCAAAAAGCTTCCTACAAAATCATAGCGAAATGGTGTATTCATGGCAATCCTCCTGTATTTTATAATAAAACTCTATTATTGTTCTTAACGCTGCTATCATACAGGATTTTTTATCATTTGTATAATACCTTAATTCACTGCTAATCATAGTTTCAAACTATAGTAAACTAGTCATTAGTGCACAGTCTTGTTTGTTTAGGATGCCTGCCTGCGTAAAGAAAAGGTATATTACAGTTTGCTTTTTTCTGTTTCTTCTATATCTTCCTCTTTTGTATATTCCTCTATTTCTGTCTTTGTCACCTGCTTGATATCCAGAAGGCCATGGGGACAGGTACAGTGGCACTTTAAACGCCGTAGTCAGGTTCATGCCAAGTTCAGTAAACAGTGCGTCCGCTTGCGCTTTCAAATCTGCATCCATACAAATACTTATGTTTGTAGCATTTCCAGTAAGAACAATACTTTGCACGAATATTTAACAATAAATTTATTCAAGGAGGTTACCTGCTTTGTAAAAGTATTCCAATTGAAGATGATGATGCCCATGTGACATTTTATATTGCCTCACGAATTTAACACAGCTTACTTCCATTTGCAACCAATTTAAAGCGCCAGCCAAGCACCTCTGCTGCACGTCTGCACATCATCATGCGCTCTAAGAATATGCCAAAGTAATCCATAACCGTACACATCGAATCATCCAGTTCCAAATTCATCTGAATGATTTTCTTTTCTGTCTTAAACTCTAGAGATGAGGACAATGCTGCATAGTTTACGCGGTCATGAATATCAAAATTTGCAATGACTGGGTTTTGTACACGATTTCTTCGCACATCGGTCTTATCAGCAAGAATGAGTGCAGCCGAAACTGGATCTAGAGCTGTTCCTGTCTTCTCATCATGATGACCAATTGCTGTTACGATTGTCAATCGATCTGAAATCGGCATATCCAACTCTTTCAAAATGGAATAGGTCAAAATAGCTCCACTGTGCGCATGATCCTGTCGATTGATACAATTTCCAATATCGTGCATGTAACCTGCAATTTGTGCCAGCTCAATCTGATGTGCGTCTGCTCCAGTGATTTTTAAAATCTCAGCTGCATGCTCTGCCACCTTGATTGCATGTTTCTTCGAATGCTCCGTATAACCAAGTGTCTTTAATACTTGGTTGCCCTGCTCAATCATTGCATTGATTTCTTTATTTTTCTGGATGTCTTTATAGGTAATCATCTTTATTTATGCCTCTTTTCTGTATTAGCGAACTAGCTAATCTATCATCTAGTATTATTTCTGTTTCTAATACACAATAGCACCAAACTATGTTGCTTTTCTATCCTGTTTGAGTAAAAAAAATGTAAATTTATTCATGCATACAGCAAATTACTAAATCGTGATTTAGTAGTTAAAATTTTATTTCAAATTTTTCTTAATAAACTCTATCGACTGTTCTCTCGCAAACTGACTATCCTTTCCATCAAATCCATGCCCTGCGCTTGGAATTCGAATCAGTTTAACATTGTCATATACTTTTTCTGCGTGCTCGGAATAAGAAATCGGCACGCAATTATCGCTTTCTCCATGAATGATCACCACTGGTCCCTTATATCCTGTGATGACATTGAAAATATCGATATCCTTTGCTACTTTATTGTAATCTGGACTTAACTGCTGTCCAAAACAGGTATTGTCATTTTCTTCAAAACGGCGCTTGGCATCATCTGGAATCACAAATGCAGGATACCACAAAATTAATCCCTTTATTTTTTCTGGAATCTGCGCTGCTACATAAGCACCGACAAATCCTCCCTGACTTTCTCCCTGAATAAATAATTGATCTGAATCTACATTCTCCATCTGCTGCACTTGACTAATTACCTCGATTAAATCCTCTGCCTCTGTGAGAACTGTCATCTGCGTCATCTTGCCATCACTAAGAGACTTTAATCCACCTCCACAAAAATCAAAAAAAATGCAGTTAATTCCACTTTCTGCAAATCCAGCTCCGTGATGTTCTAGGTCACGGTAATTGGAACCGAATCCGTGGGCAAAAATCACCGTCGGATATTTTTTATCTACGCCTGCAAAGTATGCCTTTCCTGCAATTTTTTGTCCATTTTTCTTCTGAAATGCTAATCTCTCACCCATCATCTGTTTTTACCTTCCCTTCTCGAAAACAAAAATCTTGCTTCCACTATTACTTATAACGTATTCTCAACGGAAACTCTATCTTCCATTTATTTTTTTCTTCATTTTACCATCAGAACTTGAGCTTTACAATACTTGAAAATTTCTACATTCATGAAGCATACCTTTTTACAAAAAAAGATGGCATTCCAAAGTTTTCATGGAGTGCCATCTTGCTGAATCAAACTTATTTATGAATATACATTCTCGTCATCTCTTGTATACTGGTCAAGATTTTTTGTAACACTTTGTTCGATAACTACCTATTACCTATAATACGATTATAGTTGTAATAAACATACTTTATTTTGCACTGTTTTTTGCATCAGTTCAATCCGCGGAAGCCTTTTCCAATGATTTCACTTGAATTTAC